>ERZ761584.569-NODE-569-length-10760-cov-6.739935_pt1 | contig 10760 bp, 12 predicted proteins | sample MGYA00512168_ERZ761584 | MGnify/ENA primary metagenome ERZ761584 (study PRJEB28899, sample SAMN03785564) | bioreactor sludge metagenome | biome: EBPR Sludge; feature: EBPR Bioreactor; material: 0.22µm filtered reactor supernatant | place: Saint Lucia: Queensland...
CTACTCCTGACGAATTAACTGTGAATGCGTTTGACCCTACCGTAAATAATGAACCGGGGGTTGATGTTCCTATGCCTACATTGCCTGCATCAGCAATTAAAGCATAATTATTTGTACCACCGCTTGCGGTCAATCTCATAGCAACATTTGTTGAGGTTGTTCCTGTATGGGTATTGTAAATATCTGCGCTATAATTTGTTATCCCAGAAGCGGCATTAGCTCCGCTATTTGTAATTCCAAAAAGGTAAGATGAATTTGTAAATGCGGTACTGGCTGAATTTAATAATAACGCCCCACTAACTAAGTTATTCCAATTCCAAGTTTGTGTATAACCAGCATTATTGATAGTATTTGTTCCTGTTGCTGCTGTAAGGGAAGATATAGGGGTAGCCCCAATGGCACCTTCTATGATATTCCCATTGGCATCTACATTCAACTGGTAGGCCGGGGTGCCTGATATAGTACCCCCTCCATATTCCGTTAATCGTACCTTACCATCCAGCCTGACCGTATCAGCCGTAATATTGAAATTGAAACCTGAATTATCAATAGTGTTTGTTTTATCCATAACAGCCGTACCGGTTTCCGTATCAAATACTTGCTGTAATGTAGCTGCATTTAACCCGGTTATCACCTGTCCATATCCTGTACCGTTAACCCAATAAAACAAACTGTCACCGTCAACGGTTACGCTATCAACCTTTAGGTTGATTTGAGCCTGCAAGCCGGCACTATCAAGTGCAAACGGTTTCCAGTAAACACCATTCCAGAAATAAGGCATACTGTCGGCAGAATTAATAACAAATGGTCCCGGCCTGGTAGTTCCCCGGCCAGTGGAAGTGTCCCGGATCGGCATAGCTATACCACTATCAGCTTTTATATATTTAAACTGATACCCGGCTGCTGCCATTGGGGTATATACTACCTGATCCGTAGTGGTTGTAAACGAATAAAAATAATTATTACTAACCGTTCCGCTTCCGCAAAAAGAAATGTAATAAAATTTGTATAGTGTACCCGATTGTAACCCGGTTAGGTTCTTTGTAATGGATGCTGAAAAAGAAGTAGTTGCTGTATCTGTCTGCCCTGATCTTACATACCTCAAAGCCCAGGTTAATGCGCCTATACTACCAGGAGTACCCGTAACCGTTGCAGTTGTATATCCTACCGAGGTTGTATGTATGGTTGTTACCGTATCAAATGTTTCACACGATTGACTATACCCCAACAGTGGTAATAAAAAAAGTAAAAAAAATATCTTTTTCATAATTATAATGATTGAGTTATATAAACGCACATTTCGTTTGGTTCAAACGGTTGTGCGAAGGTAAGGCGACCTTTGCCACCACCTATGTTATCTTCGTACAGAACTTCTTTAGTAGCTGGATCAGGTGTACCGATAACTATTAACCTGGCACGGCCTATTCCGTCCTTGTCCACAGTTACAATATCTTTCAGGTATAAGGCTGAACTCTCAAAATAGTATTCCCCACCTACCCCTGTATATTCATTTCTTGTCACGATACCTCCTGTGTCTGTTGGTGTATAAATTTGTGTTATTGGTGAAGCGCCCTTAAATTCTACTGTAAATATACCAACATTATCGAAACTTTCTGTATCTGATGAACTGGAAATATACGCATAGCCTTCATCGGTATAAATAGTACCATCTAATGCTGTGCGCTGCCATCTCATTAATATTAATTCCTGGGCATATTGTATCTGTCTTAAGTCCCCTAATGTAAGGCTGCTGCTGTTTAAGGCAATAACTCCGTCTGCATTGCCTGTCCATGAGTTTTTTGTAGGCTTTACCGTTAACCAGTTGCCGGTCCCGGTAACTGAAGTTTCAATAAACTCCGTTGTTATATTTAATGATACAGACCTGGCACATATAAAAGGTTTCCAGGTTCCGTCCCGGTAAATCAATGCCGCCATATTTGCACCCAAAACAAAACTACTCATTATGTATCTGTTTTATAGATATAATCGAACGAATAAGTATTAGGGAAATCACTGTCAGCCTCACCATCCTGGTACATTTCCCAAAGCGTTCCCGTTACTTCATTATTACGATAATCAATTTCCCACTTACCAAAGATAAAATTTAAACCCGGTAACTGGTCGTTTGTCATTATTGTCAATGGAGATATATGGTTGCCTGCACTTGAAATACCATTGATAGTACCTTCTAATATTGTACGTGGTTTGCGCCTCCAGAACTCCTGCTCAAAAGTTAATATCTGGCCAATCCTTACCGCTTCGGTAGGCACCGTACCCCTATACCATAAGTTTGTACGCTTATGCAGCAATCCTATATCCTGATCTTTATTGAACGTAGTTCCGAGTATTGAGTTTTTAGGGCTATCATCCAGGAATATCTCTGTATCTTCATTATTCTTTATAACATGCAGAGGATCGGGGTCAGTATCTTTGTGTATGTGTCCTATAACATTAACCGATTCAGCTACTTTAATATCATAGTTAAGCCTTATATTCTTGTAGTGGGTCTCTGCAGCCGGGTTAGGTCCGTTTACTGATGCAAGAAAAAATTGTAATACACCGTCGAATGGTAAATTCTGATGAGGATTTATTTCAATAGTTTCAAAATTATTGCCTGAAAAAGTATGCCTCCATCCGAGTGTGGAAGCCCATTGATCCGGCGTGTCTTTAGCGTATCGTATAAACGATGGTGATGTATTATAAAGTTTAAAACCAAATACCGCCGTTGGGTTAGCAACAAAAACCCTGCAATCAAAGGTTATGGAGGCAAAGTCGTTTGCAGCAACTTCAATAACATTTGATCCAATAGCAAGCCTATCATCAAAACCAACTCCGCTGACTACAATGTACCTGTCTATTTCTATGTTAATATAATTTTTAATAACCCTTATGTAATATTGACGGGTAGTAGATACATATTCTGTCCAGAACGGTGCTGTGTATTCATACGTTGTAGTAAACCCTGTACCTGTTCCCTGAGAATACTGCCTCAATAATGTTCCCAATATTAAAAAATCAGCGTTCTTAAAGTTAGTAGGACGTTTATAGTTGAAGGTGTTTTTGACAAATTTATATGGCCTTAGTACCCTGTTAATCATCCCCGTTACAGGGTTATTAGCCTGATTGGTAAGCACACCATTTATTATAGGCGCACCAAAACTCATAGTATCAACAAGGGCTGTTGAACCCTGCAGTAACATAGTATCATCAAACTGCCACCCCGGTATCTGCCCGTTGTAATAACGAAGATCATTCCAGCGAACAATATTCCACATACCATTTGCCTGGAATAATGTTAACTTATACCATGATAATATTTTTTCCAATGTTGTATAACAACTATCCCACGTTACCCAGTCTGTTGACAAGAACATCTCCATATTAACGGACGTTTCCTGCAAAAATATTTTAAACCCTAACTGATCGGTTTCGTAAATCTGTTCAAATAACTGAGTGTATAAATTTAATCCTGTGCAGTAAATACAGTGTTTTATAATATCCATCAAAGACTTATACTCTAAAACCTCCTCAGTTGTAACCTGGTTGGAATTATACCCCGGCGCAAATGCAAGATTTAGCGCAATATCTTTTAGCAACCCAAGCCCGTCATTAAAAGATAACGAAACCTCGTGCCGGTAATCCACCATTATTTCAGAACTATCATCCTGTACCATAAACCCCTCAAACATCTTTTGGGTTTCCCAATACAAAATACCTTTATAGGTGGTATCTGAAGGGCTATAAAAAGATGACAAAGGGTTTGGCCCTTCATTGATATAGCTAAGTGTAAGTGAACTGCCCTTTATAGGCGCTTTTGGTTCATCCAAAGTACACCCATGCGTTATTGGCCTGCCGGATGCTGTGAGCGATATATATGGACCTGTATAACCTTCCTTCCATATCTCAAACTTATAATCCTGGTTTGTACCAATGGATGAAAATTGAATAATATAGTTTAGTCCGTATGCCATTAATTGTTACGCCTGTTTGTGGCCCTGGCTCGGTCAATTATTGTAACCAGAGCTGTGCCTTGTGCCTCAATTCTGCCAAATACCTCAAAAGCCATATTACCCATGTTATTCAACTGGCCGTTTGGTATCACATCACTGCCACTCGGCAGGTTAACCAGTTCAGGACCACGTTCACCAACCAAAGCTAAACCACCACCAAAGTTTCGTACACCGGTGGCGAAAGCCTTAACCTTACCTATTTGGCTTTGTAATAATGCACCAAGCGCCGAAATAGCTATACCTATAGCTATCCCAACATAAGGGTTAGAAAATTGTATCTTCTTTAATACAAGCAATGCCGTATTAGCTTTTATTATTGCTTGTCCTATTTGCTTAAGCCCAGCTCCTAATATCTTCTTTATCCCATCAAAAGCATCCTCTAAACCATTCCCAGTTAAAGCAGACGCAATCACATCTCCGATATTTGCTGTTGCTCTTACAAGAGTATCACTTAATATTTGACTAACCTCATTCCCTAATTTTTCGGCAGCTTCCTCTTTTAGTAGTTTAGCAATCCCTGATAATACATTGTCTGCTATTTTCGGATCAAATACTATAGCCGATTTACCTATGACAATAGATTTTGGCTGCAGTTTTAATTCCGGTATAGGTATTTTATCATTTATACTACCTAAGAACTTAGAGAAATGATCAGTATTAATTTCATCCAGTGATACTTTATTAGGTTTAATCTTAATTTCAGGTACTTTAATTTGGCCGCTTAACTTGAATAATTTTTCAGCCAATGATTCAATATCCTTAGTAACCTGATTTAGTTCCTTACCTGCCTGTATGCTGGTTATGCCTAACCCGAAAAGTTTAGTATTGTCAGCAAGTAGTTTAGCTGATTTTGCGGCCTCGTATTGAGCATCCGTTAACGGCTTTAATGATTTAAGCTGGTCGGCAATACTCTTTTGGTTATCCAAACCAAGAGCCTGCTGCAGCATTAACTGCCGGGATATTTTTTCTTCAATCTGCGCCTGTAATATTTTAGCCGTTATTGCATTACGCAAATTATCAAGATACGCCCTGTATGCCTGGTCAAGCCCTAAAACAGCATCCTGTTCTAATCTTAAACCCTTAAATATTTCCGGCTGTATTTGTTGAAGTTCCTTTATGGCAGACAGTTTCCTGTCCCTTGTTTCCGTTTCATTTTTAAGTACCGCCACAAGCCCTAATACCTCTGTGGCTTCCTGCGCTACACTTTTTGATACCGATTTAAGAATTTCGTTGTATCCTTTAATCTTATCAGTGGCCTTATCTGCTTCCTGCCCCGTTTTTCCTAACCCCTGTATTGCAAAATATGACAATAATGAAGTGGCGACAGACACAGCTAAACCTAAACCTGCGCCACCTCCCAATGAAGATAGTAAAGATGATAAAGCAGCCTTTGTGCTGCCCGTTTCAACTTTAAGCCTTTGAAATGATTCAAGTAACGGGTTGATGTTGTTTGCGATACCTATAAATCCGTAGGGGGCATCCTGAACAACCCTACCCAAGTTTGTCAATGCGTTTGTTGCTTGGTTTGATCCAGCCTGCACCTTCCTCGCAAATTCCTGCGTTACCCCTCCCGCCTGTGCCAGTTTACGGTTCAGGTCGCTTACATCAGCCCCTATGGCAATTTTAATATCGCTCATTTTAATCTTATTCCGTGTGCTTCCTGTATTTTACGTTTCATATCCTCCATTTCTTCCTTACTACCCCAAACCTTCCTCACTACTTCTTTTGTAAGCTCCTCCGGTAACGGCCAAAACGCTTTAAAGTCCTCTGGCTTAATGAACCCGGCACCCGCCGCCATCGCCACCTTGCGCATTATCAAAGAATCCTCCCTTTTTTTATCAAAATAGCCCTCGACCGCATAATAAAACGATTCCGGGCTACTTGTGTAAAGTTCGTACTCTGTCCAGCCTAACCTTCCGCATCCAAACTTAAGGCACCATGCTCTGTACTGCTGTCCTGTGAGTGATTTTTTTTTTCAGTATCAGGTTTCGAGGTCTTTTCAATAGCCTTCTTATATTGTTCCGATTCTTCTAAGGCAGCTACCACTTTCATCAAATCCGATTCATTTATATTATCCACCCAATCACAACACTGTTCAAAAGTAAAATCCGGTTCCTCCCGTTTGCGGTAACAGTTTGACATCAGCCCGGCGTAAATCATAGCATAGGATGTTGTGGCACTGATATTAGTTTGGTCAATAAGCTCACCCATACGGATCAATGCGCCCTGGTCAAATTTAATACCCCGTAACTTACCGCCAATCTCAATTTGTATATAACTCATAAATTAAGATGTAGCGGTTGTTTTAGATGCAAGGCCATAAATACCCAGTTCACAACTGAATGTCATAGGCGAATCCATGCCGCCGGAAATATCCAGCTTTGCAATAAATGCCGTACCTGAGTACGTTTCATCACCATCTACAGGTACAAGTTTACCGTACTTCCAGTAAACCGTATCGGTATTACGCCAATAGTCATCCAGTTCATCAGTACTTACTTTGCCTGAATCAGGATCCTCCAATATCTGACCTTCAAATGTCAGCCCATTTGATTTTGCACCAGGCAAAGTATCAGGGCCGCACATTGTCTTAGCGTCAATAATAGCCGTACCCCTTGTAAAGGAATGTGATGTAAGACACACAACCGTATTGTATGTGATACCGTCCCGGCTTAAAAAGACAATCATGTCGTTACCGGAAATCTTGTGTTCTGCCATTGTAGTATATTTTTGTTAATAGTTAAATAATATCTCTTATGAGATGTCTGAACGCTGAAAAATTGTATGTTTAAAAGTAATGTACCTGCTGATATATTGCCTGTTACCAACATTTACCGCATCCTGCACAACATCATTCACCATCCGGGTACTCACAATTTGCGCTCCGTCAATACTCAGGTTAATATTAGGGTACGGATATATCCTGTTGTAAACCTCCCTGGCTACCAGGTCAGCACTTAAACCGCTGTTCAGCCCGTCATTCCATGTATGCAACTCTACTGTTATCTGTGTTTCGGTGTCACTGCTGTTATTAGTACTGGCATCTGAACTTGTTATTGTCCTGAAAACTATATATTGATCCGGGCTTACTGTAGGCGGTACTGTCTGATAAAATACCGGGATGCCCGATATTCCGTCAAGTGCCGCCTTGTAAGCTACCCTCAAACTATAGTTTATGTCAATCATAATTTTATATTGTTCAAATCTTTTAAAAGCTGTACCGATGCCATATCAACTGCTGGTTTTAAATATGGCTGCGGTTTTATACCTTCAACGATTATTTTCCTGGCAATTAAATATGCCGCCTGTTTTTGTGCTGCCAAAGACGATTTAGATTTTGATACATTACCTGATACCGTTATTTGCGCTCCAATACCCTTACGTTGCACCCATTTAGTTATCCTTAATACAAACTCCTCAAACGATCCTGTCCCCTTACCTTTCGCCTGGGCTGCCAGTTGTTTCCAGTCTTCCGGTAGCGTAGAAACATAGGCTGCAGCATATTTCCTCGTCCCAAATTCAACATAAGCAGCGTATTCAACTGAGCAGCCTACAATGGATCCCAATGGCACAACATCATGATATATTGAGTTCTTTAACAGCCCTTCATCAGTTGGAGCCAGTTGTTTTGCTTCCCGGTCAGCATTTATACCGAATTTATCAAAAGCCTTCTGCACCTGCGGCTCATAGTGTTTAGGCATGAACCGCTGCATAGTCTTTTCTAACCCCTCTATCTTTATGACAAATCCACCCATGTTTCTGTTCTTGTGTATCTGAATACTAAATAGTCTTTATACCCTTCTGTTTCAATTACCATTGATTCCGGCTTACATACCTGCCCTTCATATATCATAACTGTCTGCGAATTAAACCGGCCATCAAACCGAACCTTTACCCGGTAATCGTACCTTACTAATTCCTGTGATTGATCTATGAAAGAACTACCAGATCTGTCCTGTATTTCAGCCCACGCATTCCATTGTTCAGTAACTACTTCACTTGTCCCACCACCAGCATCAACCGAATAAGTAACATTCTGAAATAACGGCCTCCTGTCCATAGCGCCTATCCCTTTCCTTCTTTTCATTACTTGCTCCTTATTAATGGATTTAGTATTACCTGAACCATAGGCGAAAGCCTTTGACTTACTTCAATATCACCCCTGTTTTCGTACATATACAGGCATTGCTGCATGATAGCTGTTTTATAAATCTCCGGTACTGTACCGGCTGCAAATCCACCGGTGTAAGTAATTCTCATTCGTCCAAGAGGGGTTTGTAACTGATCGAAGTAGTACTCAATAGTTAAAGCCGTTCCCTGCCAATCCACAGCAGTTGGGGTATCATTTACAGGCCCGTAAGGCAATGTAAAACCTCCGTTAGCATTATTTATATCGGCGGTTATCGCACGGGCAATAAGTCCAGTATTTGTATATTGCTCTACCATTGCACGGGACGCAACTATCAGCGAATCTATCAAAGATGCTTCAGCATTACTATCTATCTTGCCCCATGTTATCATCTCCTCGTAAGTTACAGGTTCCGGGTTTCCAACAGCAGCCCAATTAATATTGGTACTATGTGTCGAATTATACAACCCATTCCCCAGAGTAGCCCTGTACCCGTTATTCCGATAGTAGTAATCCTCGTTTGACCTGTAATCCATGTGGTATAATTAAAACAGCCCTGCCCAACACAGGACAGGGCTGTATTTATAAACAACAATCACCGTTAAGAAATTGCGTCGAATGTACCGTAGATGAAGTAATCACTTCCGTAAACCGGCAAAGCAATCCTTTCTTCAATCCTTACAGTAACCTGGTTACTGCGAACATTGGTAGAATCTTCGTAGAAGAACTCAACCCTTGCAGGTTCCCTGGTAATAAGGTTTGCACCCATTGTCCAGTCGCCTACCAGGTAATCAAGCTGCCTCTGTGCTGTTGACCTGAATACAGGGACACCGGCTACCACCAGACCTCCGCCTGGAGTACGCTCAATAAGGTTTACCGGCAATGTGTAGTCACCGGAAGTTGAACCTTTGTACAGCCATAATGTGTACCAATCTGCAGGGTTAAGCAAAATACCATTCGCTTCACGATCCAGGTTTTCCAGTTGTGAAATGGCATTAACAAGCGTTTCAGCACGGTTTGTTACGGCTGCAGCGGCAGCAGTGTAGTTACCAGTTGATTGGATGCCAAGCAAATTAGGTCTTACGCCGCTACCGTCAAGTATTTGCGCATCTTCTGCACGCAGCAAAAGTTCAGGTAAACGGCTTTGCAGGAATGTGGTCATTCCATCAATATCATCCAGCATATTGCGGCTGATCACCAGAAACCCGGCAACCCACTCAGCGTAAACACTGGCTTCTGTCATTTTCAACCCGATCTGTGCTTTTGTGGTAGCTTCCAGGGCGTTTGCGATAGCGCCGGTGCCGGTGGTCTCTTTTACAAAATCAAAGGTACTTTTGGCACCCATTGTACCGCCCTGCAGCAACTCCCGGATATGGAGTTTACGTTTTGGCAGTTCAATAATACCAGGCTTTACATAGGTAACGCTGGCGCCTGCATTAGTGAAAGAGTTACCAAACTGCATATCTTTCAGGTCAAGTATAATCCTTTCACCCTTTTTGATATTACGCAGTTTGTCAGCGGCTTCTTTTGTTGCTTCCTCAAATGATTCTGCAAACATTTTACCCTCGGTGCCTTCTTTTTTAAAGCGCCCTTGCTTAACGAGCTTTTCCATTTCTGCCCAATCCTTAATCATGGTTTCCATGTCCGTTTTGAGCTTTGTAATCGCTTCCGGGGTTACGTCTGATGGCAGTCCTTTAATAGCTGCAACTTTCTGATCTACCAGGTCAACCATTGCTTTTGCACTGGCATTTGCCGCATCTGAAGCGGCTTTAAGGATGTCGGCTTTCTTAGCTTCCAGTTCGGATGCCACCGTTTCTTTTATAACTTCAATATCTTTTGTTTCCATCTCTTTTGTTTTAGTTGTTAAAAACCTTGTTGAATGCCTCCTTTATAGCTTTCCTGTAATCCGGCTCAGGTGCAGTTGGTGCGGCGTGAGTGGAAATATCCTTAAATGCCTTTTGGAGAAATAATAATTCTTCGTTCAGAAATTCAAATGTTGTGTCTGTAAAAGTTCCGTTTTGCAGTGCCTTAATAAGCCTGTCAATCCTTTCCTCAACTGTCTTTTTACTCTTTAACCCTATTAGGGGGGTGTACTGATTGGCACCCCACGCTGTAAGGGACGAGAACTCAAATAACTTTACTTCGTGTATCTGTGTAGTTTGATCTCTCCAGTCAGCGTCCGGATTTATTATCGTTTTACGCACCGGGTTAAACCCGATAGAATGTTCTGTTATCAACCCACTATCAACCATTTTAAGGTAATCAACGGCAATAGAATTGCTACCAACCTTGCTTTCGTATAGCAAGCCTTTACTATCTTCTATAAGCGATAAAGGAACTCCCAAAGGCTGACTGGTATTGTGGTTAAGCAGGTGTTTTATGCGTGGCTGTGTTGATGCCGGGCCCTGTTCTTTTATTGTTTTGGAGAATGCGCCTGGCATGATAATATCGTTATCTGCATCCAGTGTACCGAAGCTGGCAGCATAACCGGTAACAATTCCCTGCTTCATATCCATATCCTTTATTGAAGCTGATAACGGTTGCGCCTGTTTGACTGAATAATCTGCTGCCATCTTGCCCGTAAAATTACCCCCTTATTACAGGCAGATATTTTTACAGAT
>ERZ761584.570-NODE-570-length-10736-cov-6.468215_pt1 | contig 10736 bp, 10 predicted proteins | sample MGYA00512168_ERZ761584 | MGnify/ENA primary metagenome ERZ761584 (study PRJEB28899, sample SAMN03785564) | bioreactor sludge metagenome | biome: EBPR Sludge; feature: EBPR Bioreactor; material: 0.22µm filtered reactor supernatant | place: Saint Lucia: Queensland...
ATGACTCGCGAGGTCGTCACCGTCACGGTCGACGCCAGCGGCAACGCGACGGCCTATACCGGGCACGTCACCGGATTCGTCCGCGCGATTCGGTACGTGCCCGACGGCACAAGCCCGCTCGATACCGGTGGCGACGTCACGATTACCGCCGATGCGAGCGGACTGCCGATTCTGACGATCACCAACATCGGCACGTCGGCGGCCAGCTACGCGCCGCAGCAGGCTGTGGTCAGCGTCGCCAATGCGGCGGCGCTGTACGCCGCGGCTGGTACGGCGGTGACGGCCCCGATCCCGGTGTCAGCCGAACGCATCAAGCTCGTCGTCGCCCAGGGTGGCAACGCGAAGACGGGCGTGTTCCACATCTACGTGGGGTAGGCCATGCGCGTGCGGATCTTGAGTGAGTGGAACGGGTCCGGTCGGTGCGGCAGCGTCGTCGAGATTGATGACGTTGTCGCTACCGGTCGCATCAGCGGCGGGTTCGCTGAAGCCGTCGCGCCGCTTCCACCACCGGTGGTCGTGGAGACACACGTCGCTGAGGCTGTCGTCGAAACGTCCATCGATGCGCGCAAGCCGCGGAAGGGCCGGGCCTGAGCAATGTCGCTGGCGTCCACCTGCCTCTGGGCTTCGCTCGACGAGCTGAAGCCCTGGCTGCGCCTCGCCGCGTCAGACGTGCAGCACGACGCCGTGCTCGAGCAGCTGGCGAACAGCGTCACCGAGGAGATGGAACGCCTGACCGCACGGGTGTTCGTCACCAGAGCGATTGCGGAGACGTTCGACAGCACGGAGACCGTTGGCGCCATCCGTGGCTGCGCGGTACGCCGGTTCACGCTGCGCGGCTATCCCGTCACGACCGATCCGCTCACGACGTTCACGATCGACGGGGTCGCGGTCGACACCGACGACTACGTGCTGAACACGCGCACGGGTGACGTGACCTTGCTGCGCACCTATGCCAGCGAGTACGGCGTGGGCGACGTGGCGATCGGTTACACGGCCGGGTACAGCCGGTCGACCCTGCCCGCCACGGTGCTGCAGCTCGGCGTCGAAATGCTGGCGTTCCGCTACCAGGACTGGAGTGCGGGCGCAAACGCGGCGCAGTCGGTGCAGTTCGGGCCAGTGCAATACGTGCCCCGGTCGGCCTGGCCGTACCACGTCAAGGATGCGCTCGAGCAGCTGCGGCTGGAAATCCGCGGGCCGGTGTTCGCATGAGCGCGCCAGACCCCATCCTCCGGCAGCTGTGGGCGTCGATCATGACGGCGCTGGAGGGCATCACCGGCGGCACGAACTACCACCACACGGTGAAGTTCGTGACGTCCGACCTGGTGTCGTTGCTGTCGCTTTCTCCGCAGCAGACGCCGGCCCTCATGGTCATGGCAGACGCGGAAGGCGCGCAGCGCACGTTCCACATGGCGGGCCAAGTCCGCGAGACCTATCCGTTCGTCATCGAAGGCCGGGTCGATGCGCCTGGTCTGGTCGCCGACGCGAAGCGGGACGCCTACGCGCAGTTGCTGACCGACATCGAATACGCGCTCACGCGCGACGTCACCCGCGGCGGCCTCGCCGCGGCCACCTTCGTGCGCCCGCCGAAGGGCCCGTTCATGGGGCTCGACAACACGGGGATCGTGCAGTTTCAACAGCGGGTCGACTGCGTGGTCGTCCGCATGACAGGAGAACGGTAGCCATGCCGAAGGTGTCGCGGCCGGCCGGGGCGCCGGCGTGCGTGGTCGAGTCGGTCACGCTGGGGCGCGGGTTCGACATTCCCGCGGGCCCGTGCGAGCTCGAGGTGCCCGAGGAGATCGTCGCAGCGATCCCGGGGGCCGTGGTCCTTCCCGAGAAGACGACGCCGGCGGCGCCGGCTAAGGAGTAGCCGATGGCGGTCGAGTCCTTCACCCGAGAACGCGTCTACGTCAAAGCGGAGTCGTCGTTCAACGACACCGCCTACACCAGTCTGGCGGCCGGCGACGCGATCATCGCGCGATCGTGCGCGCTGCAGGTCGCGCACAACCGCGTCCCGTCGAAGTCGAAGCGCGGCACGCCGGACGTGATCACCGACCTGCCGCGCATGCAGACGTCCGGGTTCGACGTCACGGCCGAGTGGCGCCCGTCCGGCACACTCGGCACCGAGAGCGACCTCGGCCCGCTGTTCAAGTCCTTCTTCGGCAGCCAGTCGCTTGCAGGCTCGGGGTCGGGCGTCACGACAACCGTGTCGGCGTCGCCGTCGCCCACCGCGACGGGCTGCACGGTCGCCAGCGCGACCGGCATCAGCGTCGGCGACATCATCATCGTCACCACGTCCAACGGCCGCGAAGCCACGCGGGTGAAGACGAAGGCGACCAACGCGCTGACCTACGACGCGCTGTCGGCAGCGCCCGCCACGGGCGCGGCTGTCGTGGCCGGCGTCACCTACGGCCTGACGACGGCCGTCGGCCAGTCGCTGGCGATCGCTCGGTTCTTCGCCAGCAAGAAGGAATGCGTGACCGGCGCACAGGCCAACAGCCTCGAAGTGACGTTCGGCAAGCAGGATGAAGTCATCGCCCGCTTCAGCGGGATGTCGGCCCAGCACCGCGGCAACGCCGCGGCGACGTCGCTGTCGGACCCGTCGACCACGACCGTCGTCGGGTCGCCCCTGAACGGCATCATCGGGATCGGCATCGTCAACGGCTACACGTTCAAGGTGACGAGCGCGCGGTTCTCGATGAACAACGCCCTGGCGCTCCGCGACCAGGACATCGGCCAGAGCTACGCGACCGAGGCGTTCCGCAACGACTTCCGCGACGGCACCGTCGAGATCTCGTTCTACCTCGACGACCACCGCGTCGCCGATCTCGGCTACGTGTTCACGAAGGCGGCGTTCTCGCTCGTGCTCGGGAGCACCAACGGCGCGATGCTCGCGGCCGTGGCGCCCTCGGTGCTCTGGGACGAGCCCGCGCTGCCCGCTGGCGAGAACGGCGTGGCCATGATGACCGTCCGCGGGCAGCTCTATGCGACCTCGACCGGCAACGACTCGCTCTTCCTCGGCGAGCTGTAGGAGGCACCAGACGTGGACCGCTGGGCCCGGCCTCGACCGGAATCGATCACGCTCGACGGCGTGCCCCGCGCCGTCGAGATCGCCCGCCTGAGCGTCGGCGAGATGGCGAACGTGCGGCTCTACATCCGCATGTTGTCGCTGCAGGAGCAGCGCCTGGCGACCCTGGCCGATCGGCCCGTGCTCGAGCAGCTCGCGATCGCGCGTGACGAGCGCGACGCCAACGAGCAGCTCGGAACGTGGATCTCGGAGGTCGTGACGACGTCGCTGCGGCCCGTCACGCCCTGGCTGGCCCTGAGCGGCGTCGAGGTGGTCGACGGGCAGAGTTACTGCGCCGCCTACGACAACGACGCGATCCTGGCGGCGTTCTGGGCGATCTATCTGCGGAACACGCTCACGGAGGAGACCCGAAAAAACTCCGCGTCGCCACGCGGTTCGGCCGATGGCTCTCCACAGTCGGAGAGTCCTCGCCGTGGCGACGCACCGGAAAGTCCTGCCGGCGATGTCTTGCCGAGCGACTCCACATCGGCCGCGGCTGTATCGGTGACGACGTTCCCGATCGCGAACCCGTCTGGCACGACGGCAGCAGCTTCGCGACCCGCATCTGTCCTGTCCGCAGTCTGACGCCGGAGGTCGAATACGTGCAGGCCCTGTTCGACGCGACGCACGAGGTCGACACCGCCGGCATGGCGGCGGTCTGCCGTCTGGTGCGCCTGCCGGACGCCGGAGGTGCCAGCGACCAGGACGCCTGGCTGCTCGACGCGCTGGAAGTGCTGCGCGACGAATCGAACGCGATGCTCGCGGAGGCGCGCAAGCGTGCCTGAGTTCACCACGGAGGCCCTGATCGCGGTCATGCGCCAGGCGGGCGACGAGCTGAAGCTCCGGGTAGAGGCGCTGGTCGAGCGCACCACGCAGGGCCTCGTCGCCGACCACCGCGCGACGATGCCGCGGTCGCTGGGCCCGGGCACGTCCGGGCCGCACTTGGCCGATCGCGTCGATGTCCGGGTGTTGAACCGCATGCGCCAGGTCGTGCGCTCGACTTCCCCGGCGCTGCACCTCGTGGAGCTGGGCACGCGCGAACGGTGGGACCGCACGAAGCGGACCGCCGCGTTCCGGGGCCGCATGCCGAAGATGGGGCCGATCTTCGTGCCGCTCGCGCAGGCGCGGCGGCTGGAGATGCTGCACGAGGCCGAAGGGCTCATCGGGGATCGGGAGCTGTAGCCATGCCCTGGACAGCGACCTTCGCGGCCAACTTCGAACCGTTCGACCGTCAGCTCGAGCAGGCGTCGACCTCGCTGGGCCAGTTCGAGCAGGACACCAAGAAGGTCGAGCGCAGCCTGCAGCGCATGGCGTCGGATTTCGACGGCACGAAGTTGTCGCAGCAGGCGCAGACGATGGCGGCCGCGGTCGAAAAGATCGGCGGCGCCGCCAAGCTGACCGAGTCCGAACAGCGGAAGCTGAATGCCACCGTCACCGAGGCGATGGCGAAGTACAAGGCGCTCGGTACCGAGGCGCCAGCGTCGATCCAGCGGCTCTCGCGCGAGCTGCAGGACGTTGCGAAGTCCGGCGGCCTCCTTTCTGGCTCGCTGGGGCAAGTCAAGACGATTGCGGCAGGTGTCTTCGCGGGCTTGACAGTCACCGGCGCCGTGCAAGGCTTCCAGCGTGTCGCGACGCAGGCATTCGACACGGCTGGGATGCTAACCGACCTCGCCGCGCAGACAGGCATTGCGGCCTCGTCGCTCGACCGCATGCGACTGGCCGCCGCGCCCGCAGGCGTTGAGCTGGATACAGTCACCAATGCGGTGGCGGCCATGAGCGACAAGCTCGTGGGCGGCGACAAATCGGCGGCCAGTGCGCTCAAGACCCTCGGGCTGAACCTCGACACCCTGAAGCAATCGAAGCCTGACGAGGCCTTTCTCACGATCGTCGGCGCGTTGGGCAAGATGCCAGACCCCATGGAGCGCGCGAAGGTCGCGTTCGATGTGTTTGGAGGGAAAGCGAAAGAAGTACTGCGGCTGACGAACGACGAGTTCGTACGGAACGCGCGCGAGGGCGACGGGTGGTCTGAGGATCAGATCCAGGCGCTTGACGACGCGGGGGACGCGTGGCAGCGCCTGGGTGACACGGCGATCTTGTGGAGCGGTCGGATCATCGCGAGTGCCTTCAGCGCGCTTGACAAGATGAAGGAAGCCGCGCTCGGGATCGGGAACATCGTCAATGGCGGTGGCGTCGGCAGTGGTGTGGGTCCGTGGACTGGTGGCCTCAAGGTCGCCACGATGGGCGCCCCCGGCGCGTCGCTCAGCCCAGAGGACCAAGCGAAAGTCGCAGCGGGTCTGAAGAAGGCCGAAGACGCGATCAAGGCGCTGACCGGCCAGACCATCAGGTACAGCGACGCGACCGATACCGCCGGACAGAAGACGAAGACCCTGCACGACATCCTGCTCGATCAGGCGGGGTGGGATGCCCACGTTGCGCGTTTGCGCGCGGAGTCCGCGGCTCTGGCAGACCTGGCGGTGATGTCGGGGGCTGCAGCTCAAGGCTTGGCTTCACTCGCCCAGACACGCGCGAGCGGGTCGCTCATGGGCGCACAGGCCAGCGTGCCGGGGTGGACGTCGGGGCTACCGAGTGGACTTGGCGATCAGGTGTGGACGCCAGGGATCTCGCCCGGGCTGTTCTCGCCGTCGTCGCGCACGAGCCCGCGCGTGGCGTCCTTCAGCGACAAGTACGGCTGGAACAGCATGAAAGGGGCGTTGCCAGGGCAGTTGCTGTCGGCGTTCAGTGGCGGCAACGTCGCTGGTGGACTCGGCAGCATCGCCGGCAGCATGGGCGGCACGGCCCTGGGGGGCATGTTCTCGGCGATGGCTGGGTCGGGATTCTTGTCGGCGGGTCTGGCGACCACGTTCGGGGCACTCGGGTCCGCGCTGCCGATCGTGGGCACGATCGCAGGCGGGCTATTGGGGAAGTTCCTCGGCGGCCTGATGGGCCCGTCGAAGAACGCCCGCCTGACGCAGCAGGCCAACGCCAACATTGGCCAGACACAAGCCGGGCTGCTAAAGCAATACGGATCGGTCGAGCAGATTGCCTCGATGGGGTCGGCAGGCGATGCCCTGGCGGCTGCGTGGGGCTCGAAGGGGCAGGCGGGCGAGCAGTGGTTCAACCAGCTCGTCGCCGCGTTCGAGCGGCAGAACCAACTCCTCGACGAGCAGACCGCGAAGCAGGCAACGCTGAACGACCTCACCGCCCAGCGCGCGGCGCTCGAGCAGTCGCTGGTCCCGACCGCGGCCACGGTCACCGGGCTGATGCAGCAGTACGGCATCGAGATCGAGGGCGCCGGCCAGAAGGTGCAGCAGCTCGTCACGACGGCCGACTTCGAGAAGCTGATCAACGACATGCAGACGCTCGAACGTGCCGGCATCGACACGGGCGGCATGCTGTCGGGGATGGCCGATGAGATCTCGAACGTCGTGCAGCGGTCGATCAAGTTCGGCACCGAGATCCCGGCGAACATGCGGCCCTACATCGAGAGCCTCGCGAAGGCCGGGCGCCTGACCGACGAAAACGGCGAGGCCATCACGGACTTGAGCCAGATCAAGTTCGGGGCCCCGGTCGAGACCGAAGCCGAGAAGATCACCAAGGCGATGGACAAGATCACGGACGCGATGCAGCCCGTGGTCGACCGGCTCAAGGAAATCGCCGATCTGCTCGCGCGCGGCATCCCGGCGGCGGCCCAGGCGGGCGCCGACGGCGTCGACGCGGCCTTCCGCGACGCGCCGACCGGCAGCGGGTCTGAGGACTCGCGCGGCTATGCGGCCGGCGACGTCGTCTACGGCACCAGGCGCGCGTGGATCGGGGAAGGCGGCCAGCCCGAGATCGTCGGGCCCGTGTCGTTCATGGCGCGCGCCCTGGCGGGGGCGATGGCGATGCAGGGCGGGCTGGCGTTCGCCGGCGCCGGCGGGCCCGCGGTGGTCGACGCGCGCATCATGCTGCACGAGCGCGAGCTGGGCCGCGCCATCATCGACGTGACGCCGAAGGCGGCACGCTGGGCGGGCGTGAGGCTGCCGCGGGTATGAGCGCGCAGACCTGCACCGTCACGATCGGCGGCGTCACGAAGTCCGTCGAGCAGCTCCGCGCGAGCTTGGTGCTGAACGGCGTGGGCGAGGCGTCCTTCGACACGATCGCGACCGGGGCGGCCTACGTGCCGAGCGATGGCGATGCCGTCGTCATTACCCTCGGCGGGTCGACCTGGTGGTCGGGCGAGATCGTGGAAGCGACCTGCACGTTTCTCGGCCCGACAGCGGGCAGCCGCGCGTCGGTCGTGGCCCACGACAAGAACCAGAAGCTGGCACGCGCGCTGTCGAACGGCATCTTCGCCAGCGGCTCACTGAAGTCGACACTGCAGGCGCTCACGAACGTCGGGGGCGTGTGGAATGACGTCGGCCTCACGCTCGACGCGGCGCAGGCGACGGGGCCCACGCTCGACGTGATCACGGCCGCGTGGATGGACGGTGCCGCGCTGGCGAAGTATCTGTCGGACCTGAGCGGCTACGTCTTCCGCGTCGATGCGACGGGCGCGATCAAGTTCTGGTCGCCCGGGTCGGTCAGCTCCGGCGTGACCTTCTCGACGGCGAACGGCAACTTCGAAGATATCACCTGGCAGCGCGACCGCTGGGACTACCGCAACCGCGTGTGGGTGATTTACGGGCCCTCGGAGGTCCGCACCGTCTCCGATCCGTTCGTCGGCGACGGCGCAACCAGGTCGTTCTCGCTCCACTACCAAGTGGCAGCGGCGCCCGGGACCGTGAGCATCAACAACGGCGTGACGACGGTGGTGAAGCCCGTCGGCGTCTACGGCGTGGATGCGATGGAGTGGACGTTCGACGCGGCGACCGGTAGCTACGGCGCCATTCGTCAGGACGCTGCCTACACCGTGCTATCGGGCTCCGACCTGCTGACCGTCGAGTACGCCAGTCAGTTCCCGAACTACGTGTTCGTCGACGACAGCGGCGAGGTCGCCTCGCGGGGCCAGTGGAACACCGCCGTGACGCTGCCGGACGTCACGGAACTGGACGAGGCGACGGCCTACGGGGCGGCCTACATCCGACGGAGTATTCCCCGGCCGAAGGTGGCGACGCTGCGGACCCGCGTCGATGGCATCACCCCCGGCTCGACGGTGGTCGTCAGTCTCAGCGAGATCGGGATCTCCGAGACGATGCTGGTGCAGCGCGTCGATGTCGTGCTCGAGAAGGCTGAGGACGAGGTCTATCCGGTCTACACGCTCTCGCTCGTGAGCGGCTCCGAGCTGGCCGATACCTCCGCGCAGCTCTTTCAGCGCATCGTCGACGGCGGCGCGCCGTCGTCGGTCGCCTCTGGCGGCAGCCTGACGACGACGAGCGTCACGACGGTGGTCGCCATGGTGGTCGAAGGCGATCTCGGCGGCTCCCGGCTGTCTGGCGTGACGCACTCGACCTGGACGCCGACCCGTGAACATCGCGAGTGGCGCTGCCCCGAAGACGGGGCCTACACCGCGTATGTCGAGGTCTGGACCTCGAACGCCGCCACGTCAGTGACGCCCCGGATCTACGACGTCACCGCGGGCGCGGCGGTCGCGACGGGTAGTTCGTCGACCTCGACGACCGCGGCGAAGCAGACCCTCGGCTTCACCGGCACGGCCGGCCACGAATACCGGCTCGACCTTCTGCCTGGCAACAGCTCGAACGACGTGTTCGGCCTCGGGAAGGTGCGCACATGAGACGTGTCTGGCTGGCACTGCTTGCCCTGACCCTCGCCGCGCCGGCGGGCGCGCAGACGACCACCACGCGCACCGACCGGTTGATCGCGTCGACCAGCGTCACGATCGGCGGCACGTCGTTCACCTCGACCGCCGCGATCCTTGGCGGCACCCTCAGCGTCACGGGCGATACGACCCTCACGGGCGATCTCGCGGTGAACGGCAACGACCTCACGTCGACCGGCGTCTTGCGCGTGCGGCCGACGGGCGATCTGACGCTGGACCCGACGGGCGACGTGATCATCGCGGCCGATGGCGCCGAGCTGCTGCCGGCGACGACCTACGCCTACAACATTGGCGCGTTCTCGAACAAGTTCAACGTCATCCACGCGGCCGAACTGTGGATTCAGACGCTCGTGGCGCAGGAGACGATTGCGACGATCGGCGGGCGCATTCTCGTCGCCCCGACGACGCAGCTCTCCGCGGCCCTGGGCAGCGCCGTCGGCGATACGACCATCACGGTCAAGCACAACTCTCTCGCCAACGGCGACCGCATCTACCTCGAGGCGGCGGGCTCGGTCGAGTTCATGGCCGTCACCAGCGCCGCGGGCGGCACGGCGGGCGCCTACACCTACAGCGTGACGCGCGATCTCGACGGCTCGGGCCGCAACGCGTGGCTGGCCGGAGATGCCGTCGTCAACACGGGCACGACCGGCGACGGCTTCATCGACCTGTACGCCCTGCGCAGCACGAAGTCGGCGACGGAATACGGGCCGACGATCGTCGGCAACGTGCGCAACTCGACGACCTACAACGACTGGTCGCCGCGGTGGGCGGCCGGGAACCTCAACGGCATCTACGGCTACAGCACCGACGTGTATGGGTTCGCGGCAGGCAACCCCTCGGACACGTACTTCAAGATCGACGCGACGGATGGGTTCCAGATCTACGACGGGGCCACCCGCAAGTTCTGGCTGACGACCTCTGGCGCGATGGCGCTCTACGACTCCTCGACCACGTATCTGCAGCTGAACGCCGGCGCGATCAAGATGGTCGAGAACAACGTGGAGGTCTTCAGCCTCACGGGCGGCGTCGCGACGTTCGGTCGGCCGCTGACCGCGAACAACACCGGCCAGATTCAGATCGACAGCGACTCGATCGACTTCCGCTGGCGGAACAACACGGGCACGACCGCCACGGTCCTGCAGATCTCGAACAGCGCCGGCGACGCCTACTTCTCGATGACGGGCGCCATGGCGATCAGCGCCTACCTGCGGGTGCCGTCGGTGACCAATTCCGCCGGCGACCTGGTCGTGGGCTCTGAGGCCGTCCTCGGCGACGTGATCCTGTCGGCCACCGGCGCCACGCGCCCGGATGCGGACGGCAATCGGTCGCTCGGCGAGAGCGGCTACCGCTGGCAGAAGCTGTTCCTGCTCCCGACGACCACCACGGCCACGTTCAACCCGCTGGTCTTGGGCACGAGCGGCGAGGTCTGGGAAAAGACCGACGGTGTCAGTGCCACGTTCAATCCGACCACGTGCACCTCGATGACCTTCGAGGGCGGCATTCTCACCGCGAAGGCGGGCTGCTGATCATGCGCACCAAGTTCCTCGACCTGGTCATTCTCCTTGCCGCGCTCATCGTGCTGGGCACGCTGCTCAGCGGTCGCGCGCACGCGCAGGAGCTGCAGACGGCGAATCCCGGCGTCTCCGCGCATCCCGACGGCACGATCCCGTCGCCCGCGCCACAGGCGCTGACGGACGCCGAACGCTGCAGCGTCGACAGCCTGGCGCAGCGGGCCACGATCGTCGCGCTGCGCGCCGAGCTCGCCAAGTTGCAGGCGCGGCTCGCCGAGCTCGAAGCCCCGATCGTCGACCAGGCGGTGCAGCGTGAGCGTGCGGCGCTCGAGCAGCGGTTCCGCGAGCGTCTGAAGCCGCCAGCCGGACACGTCTTCGACTGGCAGACGTTGACCTTCACGGCGCC
>ERZ761584.571-NODE-571-length-10715-cov-5.109944_pt1 | contig 10715 bp, 10 predicted proteins | sample MGYA00512168_ERZ761584 | MGnify/ENA primary metagenome ERZ761584 (study PRJEB28899, sample SAMN03785564) | bioreactor sludge metagenome | biome: EBPR Sludge; feature: EBPR Bioreactor; material: 0.22µm filtered reactor supernatant | place: Saint Lucia: Queensland...
GGTCCTAACTGGGCTCCTATGGAAGGGTCTACATTACAATAAAATAATATATAACATAAATTAGATAATGATCATCTTTCTATACTATATCGGACCCGTGCTCATCCTTTTGCTGACCTGGTCGCTTCTACAGAATCCTTGCCACTGTGACGAAGTGTATTAACAAAATATATATCTCCAAATATGTTGTTGACTTTACTCTTAGCTTTAGCTTTGCCAACGCTAGTCACTTCACACGGCTTCCTCTGTGATCCTCCATCCAGAAACGCGGCGTGGCTCTGTGGCTACCCTAAGGTAAGTAAATTTGAGCTTCGCTCAAACTTTACTAACTATACCCAAAAAGGATGAACCCAAGAACTATGATCAGATGGCCCTCAATGCGGGAGGTGTTCATAGGGCTTACCCAGACTATCCAAACAGGTGCCCTGTGTTATATGGTAAGTAAATTCGAGCGTAGCTCGAACTTTACTAACTTTACCAAAAGGTGTATGCGGCGACTCAAGTGATGCCAAACAAAAACACGCCGCTGGAGGAGTTCACGATAGAGGCGTCAGAAGAAAATACGGGAGAGGTGATACGATACCGATTCAAGTCAATGTAACAGCTTTCCATCAAGGTTTCTTTGATATTGAATTGTGTTCTACTTATCCAGAAACAGAAACTTGTTTTAGATCCATTCAGCAATTTTCCATCGACGGAACAAGTCCTGAAGGAGGAAATCCAACCTACTTTTTCACAGCTACATTACCAGACAACGTGACTTGTGAAAGGTGTGTACTGAGGTGGTTCTGGATCACTAATAATTCGCCAGGACTTCCTCCTGAATTTTTCATCAATTGTGCTGATATTTCTATATCATGATTTGGAAATCTATATGCAATAAAATTCATAGAATTTTATATTGGAGAGAATATACTACGTACGGTAACAAAAAGAAATGACTCCAGAGGAGAGATCTCTCATACCACTAGTGTCTCGTGGAGGGTGTGTTGATATGCGAATACTTAGAAAAGCAATGGAAAAGACAAAGAAGGAGAATCCGACTATTTTCCTAAGAAAGCTATTTATATATCATTACTTAAAAGAGAGTGATCCGGACGGTGACGAACCTATGATAGAGAGAGAATGACGAGTGTTCCAGGAAATATTCAAAGTGTTGGTGGAAACTTTTCAGGTCTAGCTCCAGGTCCTGGCTTTGGAGGAGACAATGGTGAAGGTTTCCATTCAAGGCAACCTATTTCATTGCAACGAAACGATGACACAGAGCAACTGCATAATAGGGACAAGCTCCAGGATGGAGCTGATCTACAAGCAGACGCTATTGCAACCTATCCAAAATACGAGGAATCGCCGTTTACGCGATATGTTTCTAGACCCTTGTCATCAGGTGTGTTGAGTTCATCTATGGTAAATTTTGCTCCAGAGAATCGATCCAAAATGGGAACGCCACTGAATCCATTCTGGATCCGTAACGATTTATGGTCGATGTCGAACGAGGCTGATATTTTCATGGACGCTTCGCCCAACTGGGTACAAAGACGTATCAATGTTAATGGGGTTCAGGATAAGCAAGGTTTTAAACGAGAGACTTATCTGGATAACGAAGAACAGCCCCAACATTCTTCAGCTCCAGCTCCAATAGCAGTAGAAGTAGCTACTCCTCCTGTTTCAAGTGTTGGTGTAGTTACGTCTACACAACCTGCTGCAACTGAGGGTGATATGGAAATAAAGGACTCAAATCCTGCAAAGGTGAAGACAGAGGAAGAGTCTGCTCCAAAGGAGAAAGAACTCCCAAAAAAGACAGAGGAAACACCTCAAACAGAAAGTAGTGAAAAGACTCCTGATAGTGAAACAAAGGAACCTCCAAAGAAGAGGTCTAGAAAAAAAGTATCTAAGTAAATATAATAGCCATGAATTACGGTAATGAGGATACGCGTTATTTTGGGGGTATTCCCTCTTCCATTATCTCTTATAGTTCTGACCGTGGTCGATACCAAGCCTATGATGGTATCTATGATGTAACTAATACTACGTCACAACAACTCACAACATTACAAGATCAAATCACTGTAATGCAATCTCAGATTTCAAATTTACAAAATACTAGAATATCACAAACAATTTCATCGAATCCCAATTTGATTGCTAATGGCGACTGTTCACAATATACACAACTTCAACCTACAGTCATGACATGCAATGCAAGCTCAAACAATAAAGGGTATATTATGCAGGGTAGAGCTATTCCTATACAAGACAGATGGTATAATGTGGCTGAACTTAGTGGGGTGAATCCTGTTGATCTCAAATGTGAGTTCAGACGTGTATTATTGAGTTCGTATATAAATCCAATAGCTGAGTATGGAACCTTTCCATATATTGGAAAGTATGGTATGTCGATTAAATGGATAAACGCTACTGGAAATTCAACCTCTATGTTCACATTGGAGCACAGTAAGAGTTCTGGACGAAATGTAAATAAAGGCGGTGCTATGATAGCTGTGCAACATATGGTTCCAGATGTTACACTCACAGCTAACCAATCATACAGTCTTGGTTTCTGGTTATACTCTTCGTATACTGGCGCAGGATATATCCGCATATTGCGTCAATATAATACTACAGTCACTAGTGGAGGAAATACGAATACTGGTAACTCTCTAGAACAATTACTACTACAACAATTCAATGTTGCTACTGGATGGAACTATATCACTGCTAGTTTATCTACACTAGCCTTGAATATTTCTAAGACTATTTCTGCATTGAATGGTCTTGTGGTACAGATAGGACCTTTTTATTATACGTGGAAGGAAGGAACACCTGTTCAATCTGAACTGTATGGTACTGTGCCTACCGGAGCCTCTTCCTTTGAGTGGGTTCTAACTGAAATACAGTTAAGAACGGATACAATAGCCGCAAAAAACAACTTTATTATCAATTTGAGGGAAAAGGAAAATTGTCTACCTTACATTTGCGCTACGTCACCTTCCCGCATCTTAAGTTATCCAGCTTGTTCAACATATGACAGAATAGTAAGCGGTAGTGTTACGTATACATACTCTTTCTTTTTTAGAGCTACGATCGATCTACCGACGTTAATGAAAGAAGCTCCAACCTATCTCATTTGGCAAGATAGTCATGTCACGATTGGATCTATTTTTAAATCTGGAGATACGTTGAAGAATGAAGCTGATAACTATCGACCACATTGGGGAGGTTTAAACCTATATGGATTACTGAATAACTACGACGTATTGAAGGTTACAATCAATGGAGTTCAGAATATAATTAACTCTAGTCCAACTACTACGGATATACACGTTCCAGGAGAGAAAATCGAAATAAAACGAGTTACGGAGACTAGCTTTGAAATGTCGTTCTTTCGAGCCTATATTATGATTACTTCCGCTCAGCATGCTCTAGCTGTTCCTGAAGGTATGTTCCTATATTCTGATACAGGATACAGTGGACGGTTCGTGGCAGTTGTACCAGAAACACATATGGGAAAAGACGACTACTCGGAAACAATTACTTATGTAGATTATGCATGGACCGCTTTAACTTCTAGACCTTTTAGTTCATTATACAATTAACCAATAACTCCTAATACAGCTACATCTTCTGGATTAACTGCTTCACCATTAACGTTAATTTCATCAGGAGATTCCATAGGTGTAGTCGTTTCGCTATTCTCTGGTATATTCCATGGATTCTTCGCAATGATTGATTTATTCCATTCTCTCTCAAATCCGTATCTTCTACCTCCTTCGTCAATACCCTTGAATCCAAGATTGTGGTTAAAGTTGAGCTGTTTCTGTAATCCGAGCGTATGATCGTCGACGGCGTGCCATCCGAATCTAGCTTCTGCGATCGAATGATCGACTGCGTCATTGGCAATCGTTTCTTGTACTCCACGATTGAGTAGAGCAAACTCTCTAGGATACTTGGGCGGATCTTCGTATCCCAAGTTGGAAGTTGAGGTCTTGAAACCTTGAAGAGCGCCATGACCCAACTCAAAATCTAGATGACTGTTCTGTACTCCATTATCTCCTTTGACAATATAGTTTGCCCATTCTGACATTTCTTCTCCGTCATTGTAAGCTGAAGATGATCCAGGCATTACATCGAGTCTTGGGAAGAGCGGTAAAGGACCCTCGGCTATATTAGGCAGTGTATTGATGTGTGGAGGATCTCCCTTGACATCATACTCATTAACGTGCCACGACTGGAGAGATCCAGTACCCTGCTGACCTCTAGCATGTAATAATGAAAGTGTTTCTGACATGATTACAATTGTACTTTATTAAAGATATTTTATGGCATCAATCTAAATGTAATAATCGATAGATTCCAAGTATTCGTTCCTCCTATGGTAACACCTGTGTTTGAATAAGCCCAAACAGAAAAGGATTCATTGTTGGCTAATTGAATGATAGCGGTAGTATTTAGAGCTCTAGCGCCAGTAGGATTTGTAGTATCCGTAGTGCTATTGAGTAATGCTTGACCATATAGATAGGTAGAATTATTTGATCTAGTAATAAAGAAACTGAGATTTCGACCAGATACTAGACTTTCCGGATTTTCTCTAATACAAGCTGACACCATTAATGTAATTGCTCTTCCTGATGTGTTCTGGAACGTGTCAGCTGTTGTTGTCATAAACCCAGCTGGGAAGTCGTTATAGATTACATCATTGATTGTTACTTTTGTATTCACACCTGCACTGAGCGCTTGTGGACTGCCAGTAGATGAAATAGCATCGTATGTCCAGCTATTACATTTCACAATACCTAGACCTCTCGGCACAAAATTGATATCAGCATTTGGATATGCTCCAACTTGAGTTGTAGTAGCAGTGAATGTTGAACTACCATTGGTTTGTTGTAATTCCAACTTTTCATACTGAGTATAACTAGTATTATTATTCGTAAAAATGATTTTACCACTTGCTCCTTTAGATTCTATTGTTAAGTCAGCACTCGTACTTCCACTATAGAATGTTGTCAATTTTGCTGCATTATTAGCTAGAATTGCAATATGTTTAGCAAAGTTAGATCCTACTTTTAGACATCCATCCCCTCCCTTGGGGTTTATAACCACGTCGATAACATTATCTGTACCAGAAGGAGTAATTGTAGTCGCAGACGTAGTAGTGCCAAGTGTAAGTTGATTCGCATTAGCAGAACCTACTACCAATGAATTGTTTGTCTTTACAGATCCAGCAGATCCATTAGACTCTAGTAGTAGATGTGTAAAGGCGGAATTCGTACTATCTACTGCAATTCTAGGATGTTGTCCAGCGTCAGCATCCACAAATATTGCTTTATTTATTCGAACAGGTTGTTGTGCTCGCTGCTCTGATGGAAGAGACAGTGAAGATATTCCATCAATCACATATCCATAGCTGTCAGTGTACTGCTTCTTTTCTGGATCGTATTTGATGTAGTCCTGGTAGTTCATTTTTCTCTCGTTGATTGTAATGTGATTATATGTATACAAAAAATGCCCAAACGCAAACACGCTGAGGTCGCTCCAGATCTGTCGTGGGTCGAGGATCATGTATCCGCCGCATCCATAGCCTATAAAAAGGAAAACTATAATGATCCATCAGATAAGATCAAGATAGCTAAAGGGTGGGAGTTCTATAAGACAATTAAAGGTCGAAGCGGTGTTCAGTTGAAAATATGGATATCACCCAAGACGGGTAATGTCATGGCTGCTTTCAGAGGAACCTCATCCCTAAAAGAATTGAAATTGGATGCTATGGTAGGATCTACCATCTTTAGGAATTCTAAAGGCGAGAACGTGGGGTATGTATACAAAGGATTTGGGGTTGCGTGGGATGATATCAAAACACAACTAGCCGACGAACTCAAAATTCTGGAGAATACAAACTATATTAAAGATGGAACGGTTCTTCAGTTCACTGGACATTCTTTAGGAGGATCCTTATCTGAGATTGCTGCGACTTACTTTAGTGACGCGTATCCCAAGGTTCAAGTTGTTGAAACTTCAATTGGAGCTCCTTCAACTGGTGATGTTCATTTTGGAGACTATTCTAGGAGTCGTGATAATTTACAGCGTGTGCGTATCGTGGCTCCAGGAGATACGATAGCTAACGTCAAACTACCTGGTATGGATTTCGTTGAAAGAAACAATGTCATAAATTTCAAAGATAAACGTGGTAAAGGATCAAAGTTGTGGTCTACATTTGTTTCATCAATTGCGAAAACTTCACCAGCTTTGGCAATTGGAAATCAACTCTATGATTCTTTTAATAATCATACCTTGCAATCATACACTGATATTTTGGTAAAAGATTTTCAGGACAGCTCTGTTCTTACACTCCAAGATGATCCTAATGTTATTATTGATAATCAAGAGTCTGATAATCAAGCTACAAAAACCAATACTGTTCCAGTCGATGATGGAAGTTGTATGTGTGAATGTCACACTTACGATGCGGCAATGAAGAGCGGGAAAATTCCTGCACAATCTCTTGGATCGATTCCACCTATATCGAATCCCACTGACAAACCCATAACTAATAACAAACTTGCTCGACCCACAGTTGAAAATGGAATGAAACGCCCGCTAGATAACGATGCTATGGAAGAAGAAAAACAGAACGATGAAGAAGAATTGGTAAAGATGGATCAACAGGATATTATGGATTATGTGAATGAAGCTCTCGATAAAAGCAAAGACGATACAAAGGAAAAGGTGCAAAAGCTTCAAGAGAAGTATTCGATATTGACCAATCAGGAGGACGCAGACTCTGATCCAGTTACATTGGAACGCAATCGCTACAATAAAGCTAGTGATGATATGTCGTACTTTGAAAACAGGATCAATATGGAATTGGAACACCCTGAATATGTTCCAAATGATATGGATGGTTCTGGAAAATCAAGAGATACAGCCGTTGCTTTTAAGAACAAACTTAATCGAATCTACTCACTCATTATGCAGAATCGTACTAAACAGTTGGCTAGTACTATGAGCGGAACACAACCTCCAAAGAAAACAGAAGAAGAGATTACTAGGAATATGATAAAGGATCAGGCTGAACAGATAGCGGAAACATCAAAGGATAATCAACTCGATCCAGATCAACAACCAAACAATTATGTTTTTGATTTGGACCTATTATCTGATTTGGATGGTGATGGTACACAATCAAGTAAACAAATAGAAGAATGGATGCAGTATTCTGAAATGAGTCATTCAACGCTGTATGATAATTTGAAGGATATAGCCACAACAGCTTATCGTAACAAGAGACTCACAGATCTACGAAACAACGAACAGATTACGCGGGAAAGTTCAGCCGCTAAAATAAAGGCTGAACTGGAAACAATTGGAACAAAGTATGAACAACAACAGAAGCTGAAACGAGAGTTCTTTACAAAGGCTGTAAATATGTCTGGATTCATAAAAATGTACAAAGACGGAAAGTTGAATCTGGATAAGGTGATGTCAGCTATCAACGAAGAAGGTGATGATCGAAAGGTCATGCAGTCCATATTAGGTTACGATTATAAAAGTGATGAGACATTAGCTGATAGCTATTATAAAGACTTTGTTACCAATATGGTTGGAGCTACTCCTGAACAGTATTCTCAGGCTCAGATTGAGATCAATAAGAGAATACAATCTAATAATCTGTATCCTTGGCTCAATAAGGAACAGTACGGTCCTTTGTACGAAAAGTATAAAGATAATCCAGTAGAACTCGCAAAACAAGCTGAGAATTTAAGACCCACCATTCCTTCGGAATATCTGAAGACGTCAGAAGAGGATTTTGGAGTTAATCGTGAACTGTTAGAGAAAGAAGTTGAAGCTTTACCTGATGCTTCTGAATCTGTGAAACCTGTTGCATTCAAAGATTATTACACTGAAGAAAGGCAACGTCTTGATAATATCTATGGAAATGCTGAAGAATTGAAGAAACTGTTTAATCAGTGGAACAACTATGACGAGAGTAAGGATTTGCTTGGATCTGTTACGGACGCTTTTACTGGAGGGTTCTTTACGAGTAAGATGTTCCATGGATGGGAGCAGCTTGCAAATGGCGGGAAACCTGTTGATGGATGGTTCGATAAGGGTGGTAATTGGTTAGGTTATGCTGCTTCACCCGATTTCGAAGATTATGCTAAGTCACATCCAGAACTTGGATTCAAATATGTTGGACCCACAACGAACAAATTCCTTGATGCTATGGATTCAGTCCATGAAATGGCGGGAGAGTTTGCTGGTGCTAGGTTTGGTATTAATCCAAATACTCTAGTAGATAGTGCGAAGAGTATGAGTGGAGTTGGAAGTCGTACATCTTATGATAATGCTACTGGCGTTCTATCAAACGAGGATGCTGAAGATAAAGAAGATTCTCCAGGACTTGCAGACGCTATGAATCCTATGGCTTTTATGATGGGAGGTAGAGATAGTGATGAATCCAAGGGTGAAACGAATCCACGGAAGAATACTGGTAATAGACACGGTAATAGTGTAAAACCCACAACTTCAAAACACAATTTTAGATCTAGAACAAGTAGATTAGGTTTTGGTAAATAATATATTTCTATAATAAAGCAATGGACGGTTGGAACGAAGTATACACTGATAGTGGCGGAATCCGTCGATGTTCTAGGTGTCAGCACGCTAGACCTACACAGTTACCTGATAATAGCGTAAGTTCAAGAGCCACGACTGCGAGTGAGAGAGCTACTAATCTGGGTACTCAGATTAATCAGCTCATCAGTGGTAGTAAACAGATTATTCAGAAATAGTTCATTTTTGAATTTACCAAGTATGGGAAACGACGACTCAAAACTATCAGAATGTCACTATTGCGGAGCAAGAGTTCACTTGACCTACAGGCAGAATTACTGTCCTCCTTGTTTGAACAGGCTTGTAACCTCACAGCGCCCCGTTTTACCCCGAAGAGACCGTACCTTCGCAAGGGCTTTTACCATTCAGGAAGAAAATCAAGGCAACTTAACTCCGAGATCCGTAAGTGGAGGAGTCTATGTCGGAAGACGAAGGTGGGCTCCACCTCCATGAATTCCATGAGTTCGGACAAGACCAATGAAGATTTCAAACAACCTAAAGAATACGATCCCAATGAAGAAATAGAACTACATAAAGGTAAAATCAAGTTGTGGTACACTGATCCTGAAACTTTGGAAAACTTGGAACTCGGTCCAGATGATGTATCTCTGTAAATTATATATCTATAAATAAAAACATGGAGCTTGATTTGATAAAGTCTGTGATTGGCGAGTTCGTAGGAACTTTCTTATTCCTATGGTTCTCCATTTCTTCTATTGAACTATTTGATAGCAACCCTTTAGGAATAGCGTTTGCATTCGGAATAAGTATATCTGTCCTCGTCTATGGACTAGCTGATGTTAGCGGGGGACATTTGAATTGTGCTGTCACTTTTGGTTTATTGATAACTAAAGAGATCGATCCAATTAGAGCTATTCTGTATCTGTTCGCTCAGATTCTGGGATCCACACTTGGAGCCTTGACGGCTTACAAAGGTGTTGGCGTTTCTGGCGCGAATATCGTACAACACAGTTTATTAATAGCTATGGTGGGAGAATTCTGTGGGACGTTCCTTCTAATGTATACTGTAAAACAGGCTATCAAACTATCACGCGATCTAGGACCGCTCATGATAGGGCTTTCAGTGTTCGTAGCTCACTTGAGTCTTATAGGAATTGACGGATGTTCCATCAACCCAACACGCTCCTTCGCCTCAGCTGCTGTATCTGGAGAATGGAGGGATCAGTATGTCTTTTGGGTAGCACCTCTAGCTGGAGCCGGAGCTGCAGCGACGATTCATCACTTTTCAAATTCGTAATCATTATTCAATTTTCCAGCTACAGCTCAAGTCAGGAATGAAGCGTGAATACTTTACTCGCAGCGAGGCGCGTCGACATTCGAAATCAGCGAAGGAGTGTTTCAGACTTGCTGGTAGTCCTCATTGTACGAATATTCATTTCTATAAACTTCTAGGTCTTTACTACACACAAGTGTTGGAAGATTACTTTTGCGCTCTACCATGAATGTTTCTGAGTATAAGTCGTTCGTCGAGCCTCAGCTGGATGTGATCGTGTGTGCGATCCACAACGCCCAGCGCGAGATCGATCAGTTGCGAGCTGAGCTTGATAGATTCAAAAGAATGGTCAAGGAACTAAAGAAGGAACTTGAGTGTGTATGGACTAACTTGGAACTTTCTATCTAGTATATATTACAATCATGGGTCCTCTAGAGAAGAAATCCAAGCTACGCAGAGTCGTTGACAGGGTAAAGAAGCAATGGAAACAATTCAACAACAAGAAGGTAGTTCCTGAATCTTCTATTCCACCATCAAAACATCGTCACCATCTCAGACCAATGGACACAAGTCGCATTGGAGTCACAGAATCGAATCTGATTCAAGCAAAGAAGAATTCAATGTCGAAAACAAAAGCAAAAGCAAAATCTGACAAGAATCCAATGAAGAAAGTTTCACACAAGAAAGTTTCAAAGCATAAAGTGAAATAAACGATTTGAATTCGTATATTCTATGATAATTGTTATGCAGCTAGTCGTGCAACCATAAAAGGTATTAATTAATAAAACGACTACATAGAAGGTAGAGGTCATGCGACCATAAGAGGTATTAATTAATAAAACGACTTCTTATGCGTCCAACTTCAACT
>ERZ761584.572-NODE-572-length-10712-cov-3.611711_pt1 | contig 10712 bp, 17 predicted proteins | sample MGYA00512168_ERZ761584 | MGnify/ENA primary metagenome ERZ761584 (study PRJEB28899, sample SAMN03785564) | bioreactor sludge metagenome | biome: EBPR Sludge; feature: EBPR Bioreactor; material: 0.22µm filtered reactor supernatant | place: Saint Lucia: Queensland...
GAATGGATGTAACCTATTATGATGAAATTATTGAGAAAATTCATACTGAGTTGGAGTATCAGAATCGTAAATGGGGAAGCAATCGTGTTCTGAATAAATTATTGTGGGGTGCTATTTTAGGTGAAGAGCTCGGTGAAGTGTATCGTGCCGTTCTCGAACGCAAAGAAGATGAATATATTGACGAGCTTGTTGACTTAGCTGCCTCATGCATTTCTGCTATTAATTCAGTGCTGATTCGTAAAAATAGAACAGATTCTGTTTTGCAGGGACAACTTCAGAGGGTAAATGATATTAAGCCATTATTAGATGAAGATAAATTTTCTCAAGCAACACGAGAAATACTATTGGATATGCTGGATACATTCGACTCGCCTGAAGCAGATAAAATTCGCCCCGCTGCCGAAATGTTAATTAGCTATTTAGAAAATCTTGAAGAAAAACTTGCCGATACTGATTACGATAGCCGTGAATATTAATTAATCGCCCTTATCATTTCTGGTTTTGTTTTATATAATCCTGTCATATATATAGACAGGATTTTTTTATGGACACCGCTAAGCTAACATCAAAACAAATTGCTGATCAATTAAATATTACTTTATGCACAGCAATGGCTGAAACAAGCATTGCCACTTTGTATGGTAAGGGGCATGGACGTTATCGCACAATTAAGAGTGCTGTTAAATTAATTGAATTAGGACTCATCAAGCCTTTTTCGATTTTTGGAGGTAATCTGGATATAGCGTTAATCGCAAAAACAGAAATGGTTATGGTAGAGCCTACTCCGTTAGGTGAAGATGTTCAATATTGGGCGAAAAAGAGAATTGAAAATAAGAATCAAGGAAACGATCATGAGTAAGTACACTTCTGAAGAGTTCTTTGCAGGTTGTACTGTTATTAAGGTTAGTAAATGGATTGACGATGATTACACGGAAATTGCGGTTGCGATTGACGATAAGGAAGCGGGTAGCCGTTTAGGGCAATTGGTGAATTTATTGATCAGAAAATTTGCTGAAGAAAAAGATGAAGCTATTCGAAAACTCTTGGATGATTTTCTGCGCACCGCATTAAAACAAGACTACAGTCGTTTTGTCGAATTTTTAGAACTTCGTAATGATAAGATGCAAAAAACATTTAAGGATTAGAACATGTTACCGGAAAATACAATTTTAGGAAAACTAACAATTCTCGAAACATTTGCGTACTATGACCGTCCTATTTTTTTTCTTGCCGAAAACGGCAAAGGATTTCTATTTATTGTGTTGTTAATTGATGAGATTGAGTTAAATCTTTTTAAAGATCGAAAAATTAACGAAGTTTGGCTGTATGCATTAACAGATGGTCATACGGTAGATGATTTGAAGGATAACAAGATTGATTATAGAAGTGCTATTCTAAAATCAACGTGCTTCTTTGAAGTGACTACGGGTATGACCACGGAAATTAAAACAATTTCCGCGCCCAGTGAAGACGATTTGCCCACTGAAGATGCATTTTATCCATAACAGGAGTTTTTTATGCCAGTTGTTTTCTATCAAGATATCTATCGAGATTATGAAAAAAAGACTTTGCAGGAATTTATTGATTATCTCAAAGAAATGTTTGATCATGCGCTTTGTAAAGAACTTGTTCTTGAAGTGGATATGAAAGAAGCTGCTTTCTTTATTCCAGTGATTTATAATCAATCGATTGGTGTTTTATTTGGAAAGTATGCAGTTTCTTTTATTGATAAGCATATCATTTTTAAAAACGCTGATGACTTATGCGCTAAAACGATTAAATTTTGTCGTGAATCATCTATTAAATATTGGACAGGTGATGAGAAATATCGCTTGGCTGTCGATGGAGTTGCGCAGCGCATGAGCGAAGAATGCGATTAATTGAATTTGATTTTCGATAATCCATATTATATAATCGTCATATTACAAATTAATCAAAAGGATGTTAAATGCCAAGCGTCAGATTTTCACATGTATTGTATATGGTTATTCAAGAGCAATTTCTTATCAAATTAATTCCACCCGAAGTGGTAATTTCGACTTACGCAATTGAAGTGATTCGTCAGACGATTTTTAATGCGATTGCGAATGCGATTACACAATCGGCAGCAGGACGCCCTTTAATTGTTAAGGGTACTTTGAGTGTCTGGTGCAACGATGTTGACTTTGTTAAGCAGGTTATTGGTGCTATGCTTAATCGTTATCAGTTGACACTTTCGCAGATTGATATGAATATTGTTGAAGAGATCCACGAAATACAATTTGAAAACAAAAGAAAATAACAAATAGTAAAAAGGACAGGCAAACCTGTCCTTTTTATTTTAGTGTTTACAGGAATAAGTAAATTGTTTATACTTTTAAGCAAAATTCTAAAGGAATATCATGATTATTAATGAAATAAATGCTTATCTTCGAGAGTATCGTCATTACACAGATGATGAACTTTTTCAATTTGTTAACATTAAAATTGGTCATTATTATTACAGTCGTGAGCGTGACGAGTTATTGGATGTTTTTGCCAGAGATGTTATACGCTTATTAGATCTTAGACCGGATCTAAGAAGAAGATTATATCAACATTATAATGTTAGATTGAATCGAAGTTATTTTATAAGGAAAGGTGTGGCTTTATGAAAAATAAATCAGATAAAAAATGGTATCAAGTTTATAACGATCAAATGCCTGCGTATCCGAAGACGCAACATTTATCACTATCTCAGCGATTTGGCGATGATGATATTATAGCGTCTGATGAAGAATTGATTCGTTTGGTTGGACAGGATGTTCAAATTGAAGAAAAAATTGATGGAAGCAACGTTGGAATCTTTTTGGATGAAGATCAAAAAGATTCATTAATTCTTATTCGCAATCGACAGCATATTTTAAGTAAAAATTATCAAACAAAAACGCCAGCACAAAAACAATTTTTGCCTTTATGGACATGGGCGCAGGAACATCGCCATTCCCTTAAAGTATTAAATGATTACTTTCAATGCTCTGTATGTGTTTATGGGGAATGGGTATTTGCTCTGCATGGTATTGATTACGATAAGCTTCCAGATAAATTCATAGCGTTTGCTGTCTATGTGCCATCTCGAAAAACATTTTATTCTTCTTATCATGTTGGCGATATATTGTCGTCATCGGGATTGCAAACACCTCATGTTATTTATCGCGGTGAACTTCAATCTATGGATACATTAGTATATTTTACGAATCACCCTTCTGCGTATCGCTCGAACGGTTTTATGGAGGGGGTTGTTATTAAAACAAATCAGAATATTTATAAGATTGTTCGAGGCGATTATCAGCCTAACGAGCAATGGAATAAAAAAGAACTTATCAAACAATCGAGTTGGAGATAAAACATGTCAGACACACAAGAACAAAGTAGGTATGACCTAAACAAACCGTTACCATTGCATGATCGTGCAGATATGACCAATTGCGTGCAATTTATTACGGATTACAAGGAAGAGATTAAGAAAATTCTGGCATTAAAGGATAGTAGTGAGATTTATAAAATTGCACAGGAGTTTGCAAGATATTATCCGCTTTGGTATGCATGGCAAGCTGATCATTTTGCCGCTGGTATGGTTTCTGAAACTGCTGATCAAATGCGCCAATATTTATTGAATCAACAGCAGACTAAATAATTAAAAAGTAACAAGAGAGGTGCTACCTCTCTTGTTTTGTTTTTTATTCAACTGATTTTTCTTTTAACGCTTCTGTTTTTCTGCGAATCCGCCGCAAGCCGCGAACAACTCGCCGTTGAGCAATTTTTTTCTCTCGTGTTAACTCTTCCTGTTTTTCTTCTTGGACATCTTCAGATTGAGTTGCTGAAATAATCTTTAAGGCTTTAATATAATTCCAATCGTAAACATCTGCACCGAGTCTAAAACGACCCAAAAACAACGTTTGATCTTTTTCCGCGACGGAACTATCATCAAAACGACGGATCGTGATGTCGGGGCGAAGCCCTATGCCATAAGCATTATGCAGATCTGCCAGAATAATGGGATATTCACCAATGCCTACATCGCCCATCCATTCATTGTACACAATCGGTCTACCCAATAAACGATCTGGTACGCCAACTGAACGCAAGCTTTCATCCCGTTGATCGATTAAATAAACATCTCTTCCATCAACAACATCTTTTAGCGTTGCGATCAATAAGCCGGTATTACTGTTCATATACCATTTAGCATTTTGACGACCACTTTTATTCATTTTGAGCAGCATTGTTTTTAAATGATCTGGCGTGACTTCGCTTGTTTCTATAACCTGCTTAGCGCCTTCGTCACTACTCAAACGCCATTTCATACCCGCTATCTTATTCTGCCCATTTCCGTTGTACCACAATTGATCGATTGAAACAGCAACTGCTTCGGAATAAGCCTCAACGATTTCATCTAATACAGAGAAAGTTGGGTCTTCTAAAGCACTTGTTGTTGCATTCAGGCTGACGAGTTCAACATGAATAGGAATGATTGTTCTGAGTGTTTCATCATTTAACTCTTCATTATCGTCTTTAAACAACCATTCGCCCGGATGACGCACTTCAGCTTCTGTTACCATTGGAAGATTAATTCTGTCATTTTTTGTGGCAATAATTTTAGATTCTGCTAAAATAACGCTCTGCGCCATAATATTCTTCCAAATTTGCTCTTGTAATGACTTCGGTGTGGGAAAACCCATACTTGTAAAATAAGGGTTATTCGCACTATCATGAGCAATAAGAAAAAGATATTTTCTCTGCAATAATCCTATGACACCATTTTTGAGATAATCATAAAAAGCTTCTTCTCTTAAGCGGTTAATGTTATTGAAAAGAAAGTATAAAAAGGGAAATGTTTTATAAAGCTGTGATGAAAATAAGGCTTTATAGTGGCGCGTTCGCTGTTTTAAGGCAGTAGTGAAACGATAAAAGAATTTATTTATATTTTTAAACATGATACACCCACAGTATAGACAATAGTAATAGTTATGTTATCTCATTGTATTACCGTTTTTCAATACAGCAAGTGCCTGATTTATAAAATATAGGAACAAATATGAAAAATATAGTATATGACTATCGAAACTCATTAGAAGAGAAAATGTTGATGGGTGAGCCATTAGAGAAAAATAAATACGAAACAGGTCATTTTAATTATGAAAATGTTTGTGGTGTGATATTTGCTTATTGTCGTAAAAATTATGCAGATATTGTTCAGACGTTTATTTTTACGGAAGACAAAACAATTGTAGATAATCGAAATAGACAATTAATATTTGCAGATTATGCTGATTTGCAAATATACGTTTTACATCCAGTATTACTTAAAGATAAACCTGAAGAAGTTATCAGATGGCGCTCAGTATTTCATGATTATCTGATATTGTTAAAGATCATCAATCAGCTTGATTACCAATTGCCGTTCAATACTCCTTACAATGTCATAAAATTCATAGTCCCCAATCATTATTTAAGAATGTTTTACGAATCATTTGATTTTTGGCGAGAGTATTCACTTCCAAGATGTCTGGAATCTCCGCGTACATATCGAAACTCAATGGAATCGAATTTTTCATTCAGAAATACAAGTTATAAACTTGATATTGCAATCAATGAACGATATTTCATTGGATATGGAAGCTTAAGTGAACCTTTTTTAGATATGAACGCTCGATTATATTACATTCGTAAAGATGTTCATGCATATAATCAAAAGCAGCCTGTTTTCTTTTTCAATGATGATCGTGATTATTTTCAGCATAATGAATTATTGTCCTATTATTTTGCAGGTATTTTATGTCACATATTCGATATTCCAGTTACAAAACTTCATTTTATAATTGAGAATCCGCGTCATTTTTCTTTTATTTGATTATTTAATCATCATTTGATACAATAAAGATTAATTCATTATGAATAGGAGAAAAATAAATGACACGGTATAAATCGAGTTCAAATTCAGAAGCCCTTCAAGGATGTTTATGGGGATTGTTTATGGTTGGCATTGCAGCACTGCTGTGTTATGCCATGTTAAAATTGTTCTGGTTTGAACAAAGAGAATTTGTGTTAACCGAGCATTATTGGGATTATGAATGGCAGGTGGAAAATTATGCCCCACGTACTTATACGATATGGGGCGACGAAGAAAATGTTCCGGCGACTGCGTATAATATTAGTGTCAGTCGTGAATATTCTCCAACAAGACGATCCGGGGTGGATTGTACAAGTCGCTCTGGTAAAAATAACGGTTACACCTGTGATCGTGTAACCTATACCAACAATGAATGGGGATACGAATTCAGCACACATGTTACAGGCGATAGTCTGGAAGATGATCGTACATTTGACGAACCTGAAGAGCTAAACCTTTGCGAGATTCCAGAAATCGGACGCAACTGCCAGAAGAAATCTAATCAGATTGAACATTATTCAATCACACTGTATCGAATGGACACGAAAACAAATTACAGTTGTACGGTTCCGTTATCAGTGTGGGGAAACAAGGAACAGTCTGTTTTCAAAGCCAATGTGAATATGGTTGACCAATGGGCGGATTGTAACTCGTTGCAGTTGGTTGTCGGGAAATAATAAAAATAATAAAAACAAGAAGATGCTTATAAACATCTTCTTGTTTTGTATCCAAAGGATTTCATAAAATGAATAAATCGGTATTGGCACTATCAATTCTTGTATTTTTCTTTGTAATTTATGTGTTTTTAAAACTATTCTGGTTTCAGAATATTGAAGTTGAATTGGTTGAGCAGGTGTGGAATTACGAACAACAGATTGAAAATTATGCTCCGCGTCAATATTCTGAATTTACAAGTGATGTTCCAGAAAATGCCTATGATATTTCCAAAAGCAATTTAATGACTGTTGTGTTTTACCGTAATGCGGGCTGTGTCTTTGTTGGTAAAGCTTTGTGGTTATGCGACTATGCAAACTACACAATAGATGAATGGCGATATCAATACAGCACTCATACAGAAGGCAAAAGTATTACGGATGCACGTTATTTTGCAGAGCCGGAAGATTTGAATGTTTGCGAAGTGCTTGTTAATAATAAAAATTGTCAGCGCAAAGGTACTCAAATTGAACATTATTATCTCGTATTTGATGTTCCAGACATTAAGTCTTTGGTTTACTGTCCAGTTAATTTTGAACAATGGTCAAATCAAACAATTGGCAAGATATACAGAGGAAAATTGAACGTGTTGGATCGATGGTTGGATTGTAATGCGTTCGATTTTGCCAATTAAAAAATAAAAAAAGTGGATATTCCACTTCTTTTTCTTTTTACTTTTCCATTTCGATCTGATATGATTACAATATTCAAGAATGATGAATTACCTAAAAGAAAAAAAAGAAGGTTAAATATGAATAATTTATCAGACAGAGATCGTGATTTATTAGTGCGGTATCCATATTCAATAGCAATATTTATTATAATGTGTCTGGATTTCAAGGAAGAGTGGGGCGAAGAGATAGCAGCGATAAAAGCCCTTGTTATTGTTATCGTCCCACTCTTTTTATTTATAGCAATGTTTTTTCAGACAAACATTATTGTTGCGTTTGTCGCATGGATAATTTATCTAATCTTACTCAGCGTTGGTTTGAATTATAAAGCCAAGGCAGAAGAAATTCCGAATCCCAGAAAAAAGAAAAATCAAGATGAATAAACAAAAAGATTTTTTTGACTGGCGGTATAAGAAACATTAAAAGAAGATGTCATCGATTTAGAATAAAAGAGCACATGTAATTTACATGTGCTCTTTTGCGTTTAATTCAAATTCTCATTATTAAGCCAACTAAGCTCTTCTAATGTGCGCTTATAATTGAGCTTAAAAATTTGATCTTCAATCCGATTAAAAATCATTTCCATCATCTTGATCTTCTGTGCTTTAGTTATTGAAATATCAACGGAAGCACTGCAATAACTGGCATCGCTCGGATCCCAAATGTACCATGTTTTTCCATCGTCGTCCTGATAAGAACTCACCTCGCTCCACCATGTTGGAATTTCTTCCGTTGAAGTAGGTGTCATTAACTCAAGACTGTCTGTAATCGCATATACATCAAATCGGATAAGTCTCCGATCTTCTGGATCCGTATCGTTAAATTCACCATCGTAACCTTCGCCTAAATATATAAGATTAATCTCAATCTGATTACGGCGAAGCTTTCCAAGATGTTCGGATTCGACATTCGCATCTTCTGCCCATAAAATTTCATGGGGTTCAGTCTTCATTTTATATCCTTGTCTATTTGTTTCTTTCTTGATTAATGCTTTTATTGTATCATTGCTGAATAGAATTGTAAATAAATAGCAGAGAAAAAGTATGGCAAAAAATAAACGGTGGACGGTTGAACAATTAATAGAAAATGATTGACAAACCTGAATGATTTGGTAGAATAATATCAATAAGCCGGTGTAACCCAAAAGCAGAGGTGACGATCTTAAAAATCGTTTGTTGTGGGTGCAAATCCCACCATCGGCACTTGCATTTTTCCAGTTTTGGCGAAGAGCTGATGCAGTAGATCGTGAGAGGTACCCTCATTTGGCTGTATTGGTTCGTATTATAAACGGATGGCATTCTCTTAGAGATAAAATAGGGGCATACAAGGTCTTGATTACCAATGCTGCCCCACAAAAAAGAACGACACTATGACGCCGAACGTCATTAAGAGTGTCGTTCTTTTTTGTATTGTTTTACAAACTAAATCATGTAAAATAGCATCTATTAAACAATAAAAAAAAGGAAATCATAAGTATGTCAGATGTTAAAGAAAAATATGAAAACATGCTGGATAATTTTCTAAAGCATCGAAGAAACATTCGAGAAACACAAAGAACATATGAAGAAAAATTACGAGAGCATAGATATGAGTTGGCTTATCTCTTATCTTGTGACATTTTAAAGAATGGCGGCTATTTTTTATCCAAAAAAATCGAATACTCTATCGATTTTCGCGCAACTTTAGGATTTAGTGAATACATGGCTGCAATTAACAGTTATTTTCCTAGCGCGGAGTTAGAAGAAATTGGGTATTCATTTATGAATGTTCATTATGATGTATTAGATTATGCTGCAAGAGATGTATTATCTGCTCACTTCACCGTTGATTATCGGAAATCTGATTTAGGGCAACATGTTGTGGTGCGTACTAGAAATTAAAAGAGAGAGCAGTTGCTCTCTCTTTTTTATGTTACCTGAAATGCTTCGACTTTTTCTTTGGCGTCAGCGATAGCATCATTATGATTTTCATAAGGCTTACTATCGTACTTAAACAGTATTTCTGTGAGTGTCTCATTCAGAATAACGCCTCTGCCAATCCAACCATCTGGACTGTAGCTTCCGTACCAGCATTTATGCACCATAATTAAAAACCTTATTGTTTCTTTTCTTTATATTAACAAATTTAATTGGAATGTCAAATTGATTTTTTCAAGACGATTTATTATAATAGCCTTGGTTTTTACAAACAAGGTTATATATGAATCAGATTAACGATGAACATTTAATTCAGATGTTTAAGGATTACACAAAAGAGTCTGATGGCGGTTTTTATCAAGAGTATAAGCCTATCAATCCAGAACAATTTGAAAAAGCAGAGTATGTTACAGGACTATGGGTATTTTACGCCATATTTTCCGGTGATGCCTTAAAATATACTGGCACTGGGGGTTTCTTTGATACATTGGAAACAGCTAAAAAGGTGCTTACATTTGGTTTTAAGTTTGGCTACCAATCGCCTATACAATGGCATGTATCTGCATGTAATCAATATCATATCGGGTATTGTAATTATATGTCCACTGCTCCTTATAATAAGTCTTACGATGAATATTTTGTCATCTCAGCAGTGTCTGCCAAATTAACCCCGCAAACAACATTTCATAAAAAGCATGATCCGCAATTCATGAGCGATCTTATTAAACGCGATGCGATTGATATTGATAAATACATCATCTTCGTGAATGATGCTGCTACAGAATATGAATTACATGAAATCGGTAAAGACGAATTGCGATATTTAAAAACATGCAAAATTTAAACAAGATAAAGGAAAAACGATGAAATACAATACATGGGTGATGACTTCTCAGACCTCTGATTACGCTGATGAATTTACAACAGAGGGTTTTATCATTTCTACAGAAACTATTTTCCGCCAGCTTATTATTTACACAGCTCAGAAATTTGCCTGTGTCGCCCTCGTAAATGCAGAGAAAAAAGGCGATCATGATTGGGAATCGGAGATGATGGAAGAAATTGAAATAGGATTTGGAACGAATGAGGCATTAAGTTTTCGAAATTTCGAAGACTGGCTCTTATCCCTCAGATCTGTATTTATTTCAAATAAAGAGCTTGAATTCTTAAAAGATGCTTTACAGCTTGAGTTTTGTAATAATTATTATCGATATGGTATTATTGGTATATGCGATCAGTCGATTGATGAGGAAGATGGGATTGAGATTTATGATACTCACGAGCAGGATGAATTTGACGAGTTTCAAAATGATGTAGACACCAATGTCTTTCCCCATCGGCTATACAGATGGATTGAAAGACGCTACATTGATACATTTAATGCCTTTGATGAATTCTTAACATCGAATAAGCCAGTAGAAGGTAATGAAAAAAACAAATTGAAGACCATTTATCGCTTATTGGATTTGTTAAATTACTACGAATTGCTTGATGATACAA
>ERZ761584.573-NODE-573-length-10709-cov-3.805519_pt1 | contig 10709 bp, 11 predicted proteins | sample MGYA00512168_ERZ761584 | MGnify/ENA primary metagenome ERZ761584 (study PRJEB28899, sample SAMN03785564) | bioreactor sludge metagenome | biome: EBPR Sludge; feature: EBPR Bioreactor; material: 0.22µm filtered reactor supernatant | place: Saint Lucia: Queensland...
GTATAGAGTGGGGGGACATACGCAAATAGCTGGTAATTGATATTGTCGGGAATAATATTGACTAGCTAGTAAAATATTTCGTTTAGCGAATCCATGACAATCTGTATCCTTAAATGGTTTCCCATCTAAAATTGCCCCCTCTACTAGAACCCTGTCATACATTTGATAAGCGCAGGAAGCTAAAATATTAACAACTTTTAATGTGTGAAATTCTTGGGCGGCCCTAAGTACGTTGAGGGGAATAGTTGTATTAGTATGGAATATGTCTGCTGGATGTGATAGGGAATAATTTAATCCACTAGATAATCCAGCGCAGTTAATAACATATCCTGGTTCAAAACACGTAAATAGGGGAGATACTTCATCATATTTCGTTAGGTCTACTGTATGACCTATTCCCTTTACAAAAACATTTTCTTTCTTTAGTTGTTTATAGATTGCATTCCCCAATAATCCCTTAGACCCTAAGACTAGTATACGGGAATTATCAAGAGATATTTCGTTGTTTATCATAGTGTGAATGTCTGTGCGCCAGAATGTTCAAATGTAAATGGGACTTCTGTGAGGTGTGACAAGCTGTTTCTTAATAAACCTTGTTTTTCTGGGGGGCAGACAAATAATATACAACCACCACCACCCGCCCCTAATAATTTCATACCAAAACTTCCAGCGTCTAGACCAATTTGACAAATCTCATCTATTTCGGGATTAGATACTGAGTTAGATAGGGTTCTTTTGATATTCCAACTTTCTTTTAAGAGGTGTCCCACCCCTTCCCAGTCTCCATCTAGAATTTTCTCTGCACCACGTTCGGCTATTTCAACTATTCCCTTAGTCAGATTTTGTGTATTGTTTTTACTTATATAGGATTTAGCAATATCTTCCGCGCGTCTAGTTAAACCCGTATAGAATAAAACTAAATGAGATTCAAGAGACTCTAATGCTTCTTCATTTAGTATCTTCGTAACAGTAGGTTGGATGTAATTATTGTTCCAATCCCACTTAATCAAGTTGAATCCGCCAAACACACTCATGGCGCTGTCTTGCAGGCCAACGGTTTCTTTTAGCCAATTTTGTTCCATATCAACCGCCCGGAGATAAAGAGCGGTTTTATCCAAATCCCTACCTTGATATTGAGTGAGAGACAATAGCAGACTAACTATAAATGCGGAAGATGACCCAATGCCTATTTTAGAAGGGATGTTAGCAGTGGTGCAGATATCTAGGTTGTCCTCAATGCCTAGACTTTCTAGGGCGGTACGAAAGACCCTATGTTTAATATCGTGGTGTGCTTTTACTGTTTCAACTTCCGAGTATTGTATTCTACTCTTATAGTCAAACATTGGTAGTAACTGTTGGGTCTGAACATAGATGTATTTATCTATAGTCCCCCCAATAACCAAACCACTATTATTCTTATTGAGATAATTTATATAGTCCGAACCACCTCCAAACAGAGAGATTCTAACTGGGGCGCGAGCTATGAACAGTTGTACATACCTTCTTTGGAAAGATTCGGTGGCCAAGTCTTAAAGTATTTAACCAACTCTTTAATCCCCTGAGACAGGGATGTTTGAGCAACAAACCCAACCTGTTCTAGTTTATTAGAACTCACTTGATAATTCCGTTTATCTGGGTCTGTTCCCTCTTGTTTTTCTATTTGTAAATCTGGTATATATTGTTTGATGGTTTCCACTAATTGTCCCTTAGTGGCATTACACATATCATTCCCTAGATTAAAACATTCTCCACACATCCTATCATAGTTTGATATAGCAAAAATCATACATTTAGCTACATCGGACACATGAACATAATTTCTTAGGGCATGGTCTTCGTATAATTTGATATGTTTATTAAAGAAGGCTTGGTGGGTAAAATCATTCACCAAAAGGTCTAGCCTCATTCTAGGGGAGATACCAAACACTGTGGCTAATCTTAATGAAACACCACCTTCAGCTAATACTTCTCGTTCTGCTTCCAATTTTGTTCTGGCATAATGGCTAATGGGATTTACTTCGGTTAGTTCTGTGCATAGTTCCACCCCGGATGTAGCCCCATATAATGAATTAGTATTTGGGTAAATATGTTTCTTACCAGGGAATAAATAATTAGTTACCCCATGAGTATTAACTTCTATAGCTTCTTCTAGATTCTTATCACAGATAGGCGCACCAACTAGAGCCGCTAGATGAACAACAACATCACAATCATAATCTGATACATCTGGATTACTTACATCCTTATTAATGAAGGTAAAATAAGGTTGATAGAGAGGATTGACTAATAAATGATTTATAGACTGAAAATTATTATATCTAAGGTTATCAATCCCTATGACATGAAGTTTATAACTACATAAGAGAGTAGATAAATATGACCCTATGTATCCAGCACAACCAGTAATTAAGATTCGCATATTGCTCCATTGATGGTTGTAACAATTCTATCTAGGTCATCTTGACTGAGGTATTCATGGCAACCTATATGAAGTCCATAACGACCCACATGTTCTGCTATAGGATATTGTGGTAGTGGTATCCATTGGGTAAATGCCTTGTGTTGTGTAATAGCCCCAAAATTACGTTTCCACATAATCTTGTTATTATCTAGACTATTGGTTAAGTGAGTAAATCTATTCCTATCTTTTGATAAAAATGTAATAGAAAGAGCGTGTGGGGCATTTATCCTTCTACAATCTTCCTTCACTATAACTACCCTCTCCAACGTCTGTTCAGATAGGTTATCTATCATGTATTGCAGATTTTGTTTTCGTTGTTGAAAATGGGTGTGGAAATTATCTATAGCTTCTAAACCTATACAGGCATGTAAATCTGTTGGTTTGAAATTCCCCCCAAATCTATCATGCTGAAAATAATCAGAATCAGGACTTCTACCATGTGACCTAATAGACCTTAGAATTACATCATTCCTAAGTGTCTTACAAGACACGGTTGAGAACTCAGAAATTGGGACTAAATGTGCAATGAAATGTGATGTAACTTCAAAGTCCCCATATTCTAGGGAATATTTATTATCAAGTGTGGCCCCATAAGCCTCACAATTATCCACGATTAGAGGTGCTGATAGGTCTTTAGCATATCTTTGTAAGATATCTAGATTGCATGTGCGGCCCATTAAATTTACAGCGCACACTCCCGCAATATTACCAATATCTTTATTCGGGAGTGCATTGGTGTTGATTTGTAATGTTTCTAGGTCGATATCTACTGGATATGGGATAAAACCAGCAAACCTAATCGCGTTCCATGTAGCACAGAAAGATAGGGCGGGGCATACTACGTAATCCCCAGGTCTGGCCCCATAATCATATAGGGCCATACAAGCAGCGGTAACGCCACAAGTTCCATTCGCCATAGCTACATTATACTTATAGCCAAATAACTGTTCCCATTTCTCCTCGAAATCTTTAACTCGTGGCCCCATAGTGAGCCAATTATTGTCTAGGGTTTCTTTGATATATTGTCTAGCTTTAGACCCTACTCTAATCTCACCAAAATTAATTTTATCCATTAATCAAATGCTCCAACCCACCATTTCTTGGTACTGTAATACCTATAGCAGTATGCTCATTAATATCAGGCTTACTATCGTTAATAAGAAACCTACGTCCGCGCCCCACTCCCATAATAAGTTGGTCATAGTGTATTCCCAGTCTAAAAAGTTGTTCTTCGGTAAACTTTCTAAAACTCTCTGGACGACCAGTTACTATTATCAGTTTGTCACAATTTAGTGCGCGTTGTTCTAAAAACTCTTGAACCCCAGGTAATAATTGTTCTTTATCCAGGTTAGTAATGTCTACTAGATTCCCCTGATGTTTTATCATGGTTCCATCAAGGTCCATTAGGTATAAACTAGGTAATTCAGTTAACGACTTAGCCATACTTCCTCTATAGTTCTCCCTTAGTTACCATCCCTCTAGTAACCGATTTGAGCAGATTTATGTAATCATTTTCTTGGTAGCTGTTAAGGGATGTTTGGGTAGCTAAGTTATTTCGCCTGAGATTTTGGGAGTCAGCCCTACGCTTACCGTTTTCCATAGTAAAATGACTGATTTTAATACCCTTAAGACTAATGATACTACTGCTATTATATTTAGCAAAAATCACCCATAGGGCACTATCTGCCTGTACAGTAGGGATTTCTTTCGGCAATACCCCCCCAAGTGCCTTTACTGCCACTCTAGTTAAAATGGGGAATGAACAATGTCCTTGATGATTCTGGTCATCATCTACATTTAAAAGACGTGGTTCCTTATGGTATAAATCCCTTAAATATTCTAGCCATCCCTCATGGAGCATACAGTCATTATTAATAGCCCAAATGAACTTACCCTTAGCCTTTAGAGCCAGTTTATTTATAGCTACAGAAAGATTAGTGGGGCGCGGACCAACCTTTATTTTAACCCTATATTTCGGATTGGAATTTTTAAAGGATTCTAGGTAATTAATAGTGTCAGAATCATCCTCGTCAATAAGAAATAGGATTTCTATGTCTTTTGGGGGTGATGTGTCAATAACGCTTCTTAATAAGAGGTTTAAGTGCCACAATCTACCTCTTGTAGGTATAACTAGACTACATAGGGGTTGTTTAAATAGGATTGGTAATTTATAGACCGATTGGAATATTGATTCATAAACCACTGGAATCGGCATCCTTGTTAATTGGAATAATAGTGTATTAGCCTCATACGTCATCATGTCTAGACAGCATCGTTTCCCTAGTGTGGTCTGGTCAAATTTATCTAGATAAGCTAATATTTCTAATGAACCCCTTGTATTTATTTCCCTCAAGACATTCGATGTGTGTCTCAAATAATTATCTATATCACCCGCGCTGATTGGTGGTCTTTGTTCTAACTGACATAATAGTTGTTCTAGATTTAATATCTTCTCTGGGAGAACCACATGACTTAGAGGGAGCATAGCCATTCTCTAGGGGGGAAATGGGTTCTAGAGGGTTCGTGAGCTAGCGCTAGTTTCATTATAGCTTCATTCCTAGCCTTTATAATTTGTTCCTGTGCATATGTATTATCTATAGAGATTCTAGAGAAACGGTTTTTCCATACTAGGGGTAGGTCTAATTGTGAGTATTGACTGTCTACCCCGTTTATGTTCATAGCTTTTGGGGGATGGAATGGACTACATGACCACATATCTTGTTGTGGTTCATAGAATGATAGCTGCATATCATGTTCAAAGAATCCTGGGGGGATGTGTAGTGGGGGACAGAAATGAGGATTTACCGTTGTATGAGAATACCCCTCAAAGTGTCTAACCATTTCTCTAAGTGGGACATAAGAACTAATAACTGGACTATTTACACGTTCCCCAAAATTATCTGTACGGGGCATCCTACTAGAATACGTTTTCGAGAACCACCAATACCTCAATAGTTCCTTGTTTACTATCTGTATGCTATCGTGATTCACCCAATTTACATTAATGAAATTACCAACTTTAGTTGGTTCAGAAAGAGAGGGGCATAAACATCCCGGATGATAACAGTTAACTAATAATTCGGGGAAATGTGATAGATAGCAGGATTTATATGGATTTGTGTCATTAGAGAGTGTAGTTACTATTTCCTCCACAAGCTCTGTATTATAATCTAAGAAAATATGGTCATCGTTACAGAAAAACCAAATTAGGTCATCCTCTATGGCGTCTACTGTGTTTTGCCATTCTTGTTGAGTTTCATTTCGCCACCAATTTAACTCTACTGGGCATTGGAATTCCGAATAGATAAATTCTTCAAGTTCTTGTTGGCGATAAAGAAAATCATCGTCTAACTTAATATGTAGTATAGCTTTAGTAAAAGGGTGGGCTACGGCAAAACTAGCTAATGAATATTTGAATATATCTAATCTGTCATCATCTGGTAAATTATAACGATTATACTTGATGGCCAAACGCTGATTTGTTATGAACACATTGATAAATAGAATCACTTTAGAAGTTGTCCTAGTTTATATTTAGCAAAGTGAAACAGGAAATGAGAATAGGGATAATGATGTAGTGGTGCGGAATTTAGGAAAATTAGATATGTTAGAAGTTCTACCACGTCCCACTCAAATCCAGATGAATCCACATATTTCTTTAGAATCTGTTGTAGTTCTATGTATTTTTCAGGAACGAGGATTCCAACATCCACATCCCCATTTGGTTCTACTTTATAATGATAGTTATTTTTCTGTATTTGTTCATGTGATACTATTAAACCATGATTTAATTTTGCAAAATCATAGTATATATCGCCCATCTCATTACATAGCCCCGCAAAATCCTGCCTCCAATCTAATAAGGTGAACCGTTTAGTAACTACGTTATATACAATATTCTCAAAGTGTAAGTCACCATGAAATCTATATAATTCCCCATTAAGCCAATCCCAATTTATACTAGATAGGATATCCTCCATAGCAGGACAGTACATCCCATTTATTACCTCTGCTTTATCTGTATATTCAAAACGAGTCCTAAAGTCCTCCCACCTCTCCCAGGTTTTCTCTCTGTAGAAATTAGCAATATTGGATTTATCTGTTAATGAATCCCCCCAAAACTCTCCGAGCGTGTCTAATAGTCTCTCAAATATGGGGACATTAATTACAGAACTCAGTATCGCCCCATTTATCCAGTTATATTTATAGAAATGGGTTTTAGTCTCGATGATTTCAGGAACATAGTTTTTAAGGGCCTTAGCTCTGATAACTCTATTTTCAATAAATCGTGGGTCATCGTGATACTTAATGACAGCATTATCAATAAACCAAGTAGCCTCATTTTCTTTGGGGAGGCATACACCGGGATATTTAATACGAGCTTGAGTCAAAGCGATTGGATTGCCAATGTCATGCCATTCTACCTTAATAGCATGTATATTGGGCAACATTCTACGTACTATTTCAGCTTCACCCACCCTAATAAAAGTTGGATCATTGCTTAGATTTTTTGCAATGGCCCAAAATAAATTCACATCTTTTCTACAAATACCAACCAAACCTATATATGCTGGGGTATGATTTATCCCCTTCGGGAGAAGTTCTACTGGGTGCCCACCAACTAATTTTACAGAACGATACTCTGTATTATCTTCACTATGGGAAAAACCTAAATATGATACACTAGGTATTGGTATTTCATTGACAATGGTATCATTAGAACAGAATATAAATGGGGAATCTTTAAGATAGGGCTGGGCTTCTAATAGAGTAATACCAAGTCCAGACTGGTCCCCCTCATATTTACTAACTCGGAATGTTGTAATATCCCTATTTGGGTAGGCTATTTCTAGGAAATCTTTGAGAATTTCCCCCTGATATCCTATCGCCACAACAATAGGAACATCCTCTGGGATTTTATCTATAATATATGAGATAGCTGGTTTATCACCAAGGGTAGTCAGGGCCTTATTTAATTTAGACCCAATTCTACTACCAGTACCGGCAGATGGAATAAAAACTTTATAACCGGCCATAGTCATCTTCTAATCTAACCACATCTTTAGGAAATGGGGTCGAACACTCTATATACAAACAATCCTCTACTGCCCTCATCCTGTGGGATTGATTAGGTTGAATAGTTACAAAATCTCCCGCCCCATAAGTCCTCATGTTATTTTCTACTAAAATTTCCAATAGACCGGAAACAACTAATACTGTTTCAGTTTTAAACTCATGGTATTGTAAACTACATCTTTTGCCGCCCCACATGAATAATCGTTTGAGCATATAATCATCGGTTTTATCAAGGGTTTCCTCCCACCCCCAGGGTTTATCTACACGAACCACTTGATGTAATGACATATTACCGCCTTAATGTTATCTATAATATCTGCATTTAGATTTACATACCTATTAATATCATCCACTAGACTTAGATACGTTTCGTGACGAAAGTGATAGTGTCCAGCTATCATACATGCTAAATCTTTTGACCCACTAGTACTTATCCATTTTTGCCATTTATTGCCATTCACCACTATCCTTTCAAACTCTCCCCATTCCTTAGTGAGTCCATACATATTCGCATAATGCTTTATTGTACTTGTTTGTACAGTACCTAGTTGTGGTGCAATGTTCAGTGCATCTACATAATTTTTACGACGCGATAAACTATCGGAACTTAAAAAATCTGCATTATGTTCCTTAAGACGTATTCCCTTTGATGACAGGATATATTTAATTCTAGCGATGTGTTCAAAGTCCGCCTCCCCTATATTAGTGGCATCCTGGGTACGTATTCCAGTTCTAGTGCTAATAAACAGGGGTGTAAAAACAAGATTACGAACGATATCTATTAAGTCGCTTATATCTTGATGAGTGGGACAACCTATCTCTGTTAACCCTACTTCGATTTGAGCTTGCGCACCAATATTAGTAAATGTACAATCACAAGCATCAACTATTGCTAATGCCGTAGCATTATCCATCCTAGAAAAATCTAGATGAATTATATCAAACTTATGGCGCAAGTCACCTACTAGGGTGGTATTAACTTTATCCCAGCTATCCTCTCCATCCTTGAAATTAATCCCCAAATGGTCCCTACACACCCATACATCGGCATCTGGATATATACTTCGATATTGTATAACCCAGTTGCGTAATTGGGCCGTAGTCATTACATACCCATCTTCCGTATCTACTTGGTTCCGAGAAGCTATCAGCATTAGTGGTGTTTTATATTGATGGCTAGCTTCATAAATCGCATGTATACACTCACTAGACATGGGACCAAAGCCCAATTTTGGGATTGGTCTATCAACAACCGGTTTATCTGATTTATTTTTTTTACTACGCTTACTCATATTTTATTATGGGCCGACAGAAGGAATCGAACCTACAACCAGTTAATTACAAATCAACCGCTCTGCCAATTGAGCTATGTCGGCATTGGGTTTATGTTAGCAATGGTTTATGGGCTATTACATTTAAGCTCATTAATGTACCATATTGGTCTTTATGTGGTAAATAAGCACTAGCTAAATCATCATATCCATCCCCACAGAAATCATGGTAGAAATACTTCCAATTCCACTTTAAGATTTCAGCAAATCCGGCTCTACGTAAGTAGGTATACAATGTGGTAAAATCCCATGTGGAATAATGGTAATCGTACTGGTGTCCTTGTCTACCATCTAATAAATTTTCTAAGATTTCTAAATCTGCGAAGTTATTATAATGTTGAACACAGGCGGCAAAATCTGGAACAGAAATTCTTAATTGTCCACCCGGTTGTAATATATCATAGTATCTTTTCAGGGCGATTTGTACGTTGTGTCTGCTTTCATGTTCCAAACAATGACAAGTATAGATTTCTTTTGTTTTTCCCTTGAAGATATGTCCGGTTAATTCTAGGGTAAAAACATTATCATTATAATCAATGTGGTTCCATACTGTGCCATCTATGGACTTGAAGCGACCATCTATATGAGTATATTTCGGGATATAACGTGGACCGCAACCGAGGTGGAGTTTATATATCATTTAAAGTTGTTTAACCCAAATTGGTGTTCTATTGGCAATGGGATTGTTGCTAGTTTCATATATAACTTCGACTTCATAGCCAAATACTTCGTATACAGCCTGGATTACTCCGGGATGGCACCCCATAGTTGGAATAGAGGGTATATCTAGCCAATCAAGATGTAGTTGTTATGGCTGAAACGTATTAGCTAATTTAATATCCTCACAATCATGGCTACAGATAATACCACCCCCCTTAACTTTAGATAGATAAGCTAAAATATCACGTTTACATCCATCATAAGAATGATTAGCGTCAATGAAACAAATATCAAGTGATGCGTCTGGTATATTAGCAGCCATCTCTACAGAGTCACCCCTAATGATAGTCGATAATTCACTACATTCTAGATTCTTTATATTAGTCACTAAATTTCCATAAACAATATCAGCATTATCTGGTAAATAAGCATGATAACCTGACGCATTAGTATTGCCACAGAACCAATCTACAGCTATAAATTTCCCTTGATTCTCTTTAATTATTGGTAAATAATATATAGATGTATCACCTTCCCACACACCTATTTCAGCTACTACCATACCTGGTTTAGCGTTTTTTCTAATAACTTCAACTAATGTTAAAATTGGTGGGTGCATTATTATGCTCCTTTATAAAGACTAACAATTTCTTAATGTCTGCTATACGTTCTGATAGCAACTGTTGATAAATAGCTGTAGGGTTATCTACTTTAGCTCGTTTAAAGTTCTCTGTGTAGGTATCATCAATTGTTGCTTTGCCAAAGCTAACGTGCATGTGTTCAGTAATATATGGTAAATAATGACACCTATCAATACCCTTGCTTACTTCAAAAATCCAATTATCAGCCCAATCTGCCGTTAATTTATCAGATGCAACATGACCCACTACCTCTATCCATTTGCGACTAATACATGGATGTGTGGACAGGGCTTCATGCCAATAGCCATCGTCACCATATCCCATCCAGATTTTATCTGAGTATTGTTGATAACTTTCCCATAATATGTCATCCCATCCTGGCGTGCGAAATACTATATCATCACCACACAAATGACATAATTCGCCGGTACATATATTCCATATCTCATTGTGGGTTTGGGATAAAACTATTCGTGGGCCAATGACATAATTTATATTATTGTAATGATTTGCAATGTCGGCTACTGTAAACTGTGAAAG
>ERZ761584.574-NODE-574-length-10697-cov-3.938827_pt1 | contig 10697 bp, 6 predicted proteins | sample MGYA00512168_ERZ761584 | MGnify/ENA primary metagenome ERZ761584 (study PRJEB28899, sample SAMN03785564) | bioreactor sludge metagenome | biome: EBPR Sludge; feature: EBPR Bioreactor; material: 0.22µm filtered reactor supernatant | place: Saint Lucia: Queensland...
GCTCATAGCTTGTCTCTTATGAAATTCATTAAATGATTTTGCCGTGATTGGGAGAACAGACATCGATTCGTTCTGCCACAGCACATCGTAATTATTAATATCTTTGTCGGTCACAATATCTTTTGCCATTAACCAACCGACTGCGCCTTCTGGAAGGCTAACATATAACCAATCCCCAGATGCGTCTTTTCCTGAAATCTGAATTACATCATCATCAAACACGGACGACACAATGTCGCCACGCAACGCCGGTTCAGAACGAATAGGAATTGATGGCTGGTCGGTGCTAATATAACCATCAGCGCGGAAATGAGATGGTGTTACAACTCCGCCGCCACCGTTATTGTCAGGGGGTTCGTCATCAGCGCTTCTAAACGGAAATCCGCCAGAACCACCACCATCATCCCCGCCACCAGTATCTTCCGGTGGTTTTGCTGCTTCTTTAATCTTATCAACTTCTATTTCAACTTCAGCTTCCTGAATAGCGTTTTTTCTTTCAAATTCCAGTTCAAGTTCTTTAATACTTCTCTCGTGAGCAACGTCGAGACTGTTTTCCATTTCCTTAGTTGCTTTGTCATGCATATAAGTTAACTTGTTTTCAACCTGAGTTTTATAGCCATCCAGCTCACCTTCTTCAACCTCAATTCCTAACATCTTCATTGTCGGAATTCGTTTGATTAGATTTTCAGAGTAAAGCGATATAACCTGTTCCATCAAGTCTTTATCTAAGAATTTGTCCTGTCGAATAATACGTTCCAGTGCACTGGGCTTATTGTCGTACATGTACCAGTTATCAAACTCAGGTACTGCTGGCAAACCTACAGTGGAACGTATCTCGTTAATCGATTGAATACCTGATTCAAACAAACGCATCTCAATATCAACTTGTTCTTGAGGAGGTGAGTTTAAGATTTTCTGAATAGCTGAAAAACGCATGGGCTTTCCGTCTAACCAGAACACATCGTCCATTTCACTTAAAGGGGCTAATCCTAAAGAAGTTCTGACATCGTTAAAGGATTTTAAACCTTTATCCATCAGATCTGTTTGAGACTGAATGTAGTCACCTTTAGGCTGTTCGATATATTGAAGAATGTGTTTCAATCTTGTAGGTTGACCATCCAGCAAAAATACATCATCAAAACCTGATATTGGACTTAAACCCAATTCTGTTCTGAAGTCGTTAAAACTTCTAAACCCTTTTTCCAGCAAATCAACATTATTCTGCATTCGTGCTTCAGTAGGCAAAACAATATTCTTAATCAATTCTCCAATCTGAACCGGGCGTCCGTCCATCATCACAACATCGTCAAATTGAGATAATGTGGCTAATCCCAATTTAGCGCGGGTTTCATTAATGGTGCGCAAGCCCTTATCCATCAGATCAGATTCTCGCTGAATTTCATCTGATGTTGGGGAATTTAATATATCTAATAAACGCTTCAGTTTTACCGGGCGTCCGTCAAGATTAACAACATCTTCCATTCCTGTAACGGGACGCATACCCATCATTTTTCGATAATCGTTAAATGAGGCAATGCCTTTTTCATACCATCCGTCATACGTTTCTAACAATCTGCGTGTTGGCAGTGTTGAGCTTTGTGCAATACGTTGAATGGAGGTTAAACCATCCTCTGTTTTAAACAAACCATCAAACTCTGGAATGGTTGGCATATTCAGACGAGTACGCATTTCGTTAAATGTCTGTCCACCATCATTGTAAACAGACATTTCAGTGCTTACCTTCTGATCCCGATCCGCATCCAGTTCTTGAATGTGAGATAAGTCCAGAACCAAACGCATATCATCTGGAAGTCCCAAATCTCTCGCAAAAGAACTGAGCATTCCATTCGCCAGCGGAATAACAGTATCTTCCCATGCGCGTTTCACCAAGATGGCGTGACGTTCCTGAGAACCACCGGATGGCGTTACCACCAATTCACGGTCTAAACCGACTGCGGCAGCAATACCTTCAAGAGCAGCTTGGTTTAGCTCATCTGCTGCAACTTCAGAAGCGGGAATACCCACCTGCTGAACATTTACATTACGGTCAACAAACACGCTTCTTAAAGAAGAATTAACACCTTGCCAATGTTCCTCGAACTGTCTTTTGTATTTCATCAGATCCGTTGGTGACATCATTGCAGGATCTTCTTCCATTGAAACAAGAACAAATGGCATGGCACCACGAGTAAAATACTCAGCGCTCCATTGAGCAATTGCTGAATTGGTAATGGCTTCGTGAATTGCGACGGTTGTGATAGAACGCCCGCGATTTGGATTCTCAGGATTCCAATCTGTCAGATAAACAAATTCACGACGATCTAAATAATTTCGATTATTAACCTGCTTTGTTCCTCTTTGAACATAAGCTCCGTTAATTTCACCGTTATAAGTATCTTCGTCCAATTCCCAATAAGGCTTATCTAAAACATGTAACCCGGCAACTGCATTTTCTTGATAGTCAAAAATAGGGTTGCCCTTCGCTTGCTCTACCACGGCTTTCAGCGTTTTGGCTTTATATGCCAGCGCACTCCCGTAAATCGCATAATTCAAATACATGCGCGAATATAACGCCGCGCCATCGCGTTCAAAAATGCGATTAATTAATGCCGTTTCAGGCGCTCTTACATATTTATTGCCCTGTCTCACCTCGGCAACAATCCGAATACGACTAACCAGATTTGAGACACGGCGCAAAGCAGCAAAAAGATACACTGAAGACATGTAAGCAGAAAGAAGCTGCTGTTCAGTGTATGGGTTTGCATTTCCGTAACCACTATCGTTAATAAAATCAAGAACATATTTATTAAACGATAGAGACTTTCCCGCCATCATTTGCGATGGATCGATTAACTGCGCCAAAGGTCGTCTGGATGATCGAGATTCCGCCATCATTGCATCAAACGCTGTATTAACGTTTAATCCGTTTGGGCGATTGTTTACGGTTTGAATGTTTCCATCAAACGCAAAATTGCTCATTCCACTTACAGTTTTTATTGCCGCATTATCATCAGCAGCACTTCCTGAAAACGGTGATTGAGGCATTGAAAAACTTTTAATTGCCTGCGGCTGCTCTCGATCAGCAGCGAATTGCCGGAAGCGTTTGACCAAATCAGATCGATTTGCCATACATGTTCCTCATAACTCGAAATTTTATATCTTATTTCAATAATATTAATTGTTTTAAGTCAAACAAATACATTTTATCATTATTTCTCAGAGTGAAAAGAAAACAAAATAAACAAAAAGGTATCCATTCTAAGATACCTTTTATTTTAACACTGTTTATCAAGATTGTTTTATCTTTGTTTAATTCCATATTACCCATTATACGATTTGGGCATATAAGTTCTCATTGGTGTTTCATCCATTAAAGATTCTTCTGCGCGAGTTACACACATTTTTAAACGATTGACCACATTCTTTTGCGCTTGCCCCATAATAATTTCCGCAGCAGCATTGTCATCAAGATTCGCAATCATATCATATGCGCCATGTAAAATATGTCCCGCTGCCCCTGTAGTATGCTCCATGTCCTGCATTGCACGTATGTATTTGCGCATTTCCATTTTAGATGAAGCGTCATCAAAGTTTGGATTGCTTAACATGGTTTTAATCTTCTCTTCCAGATCGTTGATTTCACTGGTTGTAATTGGAGATTCAAATGTATTTTCATGAAGCGCTAACAATTCCTCAATTGAATCAATGACATCTTGAATTTGAAATTTAACTGTTTCTCGCAAACCCTTTGCCGCAATACGTTTAATTGCACGCATTGATCTGGGTGTTAAATCACTTTCGTGAGTTGTTGCGTGACCATAAACAACTCCGCTGGCATTAATCAGCTTGATTACATAAATAGGTTGATTATGAATTACATCCGACTTAACAACTTCACCAAGACTGCGCATCGATTTAGAATAAACGCGGTCATTTGGCAGGAATATGGGAATAATATTTCTTTCTCGCCCATGAGGATATGATAATTCAGGTTTTCTTTCGTAAGCATATTGATGAGGGATTTCACCAAGTCCTGTTTCATCTTCCGATGGAGATTCGATTTCAAAATTACTATTTACTCGCTCTCCAACTTGTTGTTGATACAGAGGTCCTGAGACCACTCGTATTTTTCCCAATGGGGAGGTAATCTCGTAATTCTCATCAATCATTTCAAATTCTGAAGATTCACCGTAATCTTTAATCATATTTCCAACCGATTTTGTTCTATCTAAAAACACATTTCTCAATGATGATTCAGTGCCCTGCCAATGTTCTTCGAACTTTTGTTTATATTGATTTAATTCATCGTCTTGGATCTCAGGTATTGTTGATATCAACAGCATTGGCATAGCAGATTTCTTAGCAAAACTCACAACATCATCCGACGCTGTGGCTGTGCCTCCACTTGTAGCCCCTGCGCCTGCATTTGCTCCGGCGGCTGCATCGCCTGATGCTTCTGATCCGTTGACACCTTCACCCGATTCATCAGACTCGTCTGAATTATCATTTTCGTGATCGGAATCATCATCTGGAACGATATCTGGTAAACCCGCGCCACCTCTTAACGTGGATGGTGTTTTATCAACATGTTTATCTTCGTAAACCGGGTTAACCGTTTCACCGCATTCTGGATACTTCAATTTCTCTTCATCTGACAAACTATCACAGTCCACAATCTTTTGGGCAATAGCAGGTGATAATATTTGCTTGATCCCTTTATAACGATCTAATAAATTCTGTTTGACGAGATTATTTAAAGCGTAAACGCATCCTGCGGGCAGCGGAAATTCCTTGTCCAGAGTATAAAACTGACATTCCGGATAATCCGTATCAACAATATCGCTGGCAATATCAACCCATTTATCGTTAATCCAATTACGAACATTAGATGGGGTATATATACCTAAACGATCATCATATCCAGCAATTTCCTGTCCATAGCGTTTGCGACGAACATCGCCTCCCTGATTCAACACTTCTGTTTCAAGTATTGAAATAATATCGGATGGGATAACAAGCTGTCTGGGAGAAAGTCCTTCAAATTCATGCAAATAGTTATTTAAAGCAATCTGATAATTTTTTCTTAAACGCAAACTGTGATAAATTGACCAATCTTCAGCGAGTTTCGCAATCTCATTTCTCAGTTGCGCACGCAATGACTCATAAATAGCTCTGTCTGAAATATCTGGTGGAACGGGAGATTGGTACCAATTTTGAACCAAACCAGATGGTAATCCATAACATTTCGCGGCTGCTTCAGCATCTGCCTTGCGCATATCATCAACCACGCGCTTAGCTTTATCGTATGCCTCATCTCCACCCCAACCCATCCACGCTTGCCAACCTTTTCCTTGAGAAGACCAAGTGCTTCCTTGTTTATCACCTTCATGACGAGTGAAGTAATTAAGCATTCTTTCCCAAGTGTCCGGTGAAACTGCTTGACGATTCGCAAGTTGAGTGGCGCGAGAAATTCCTACAGGTGTCATACCGCGTTCAGATTCCGGTTTTGTACTTCTAACCTCTAACGCCCGACGAGCATTTTCAGCCATCTTTTTACTAACAGTAAAATCAATATGTTCGTATTTTGATGGAACTTCTGGGCGATCAGCAGTATCAGGGATTTCGGCTTCAGCTTCAGCTTTTAATCCTTCTCCAACAACGTTTCCATCCTCATCAAGTTCGGGAACTCTGTCTGAATCCACCCCATTCGTAGGAACAGCAACTGGCGTCCAAGAATCACAAGTGTATTGATGATTCGCCACAAATGTATAAGCTGTGCAATCGCCTGTTTCGTTATCCAATGGTTTATAAAATTTACAGGTTGAACAAATGCGAGTTGTTGCCTGATCAGGTCTGTGATAATTTGGCACACTTAATGGAACCTTAACAGGTTCAACTGACTTTTGATTAATGCGGTATGCCTCTTCTCCATTTTCCATGTTTTCGGCAAACACATCATTTAAATCAACATCGTCAAAAATAGCTTCCTGAATAGGCGCATCAACAACCTGTAACGCTGGGATAGCAGGAATGGTTTCCGATGGACGATTTGGCATGGTTTCAATAGGAGCAGGATTTTCTGGTTCAATCACAGTCTGTGCAATTGGCGCACGCGCGATTGACACTTTTGGCTCTACTTCAATATCAGGAACCGGCTTAATCTTTGGCGCAACTGGTGCAGCAACAATTTCTTCTACTGTCTCTTCAATAACAATTTCTTTTTCTGAAAGAGATTCCAGAATTGCATCCACTGTCCCACGCAATGCAGATTCGATTAAATCGCCAGCCGTTTGCTTTGAAAATTCTTTTGCGCGATATCGTCTGGGTTCAGCATTCGGATCGCTTGACCCGCCTGAGTCTTCAGGAACTAAAAAACCGGCGCTGCCATCAGAACCGGAGCTTATTGTTTTTTGTAGTTTTGCCTTCTTAACTTGAGACATACATCGCCCTAAATGTACAACTGTTAATTTCTAAGTAATGGTGACTTACCGGCATTAATAACAACCCATATTTTGTCGTAGTTCTTTTCAATATCTTTTAGGGCTCTCAGGACTTTTGCGTAATCTTTTGCATAGTCTCCACTCAAGCGCCGACCAAGACCGCTGATACGATCTCCAATATTGCGTGGATAAACATACTTGGAATAGTCCAAGGCTTTATAAATATTTTCCAAATACACTTGCAAATGCTTTGGCATATATTTATTTCGCATTAATCCGGCAACATGTTTTGATATTTCCTGTATAACCTTGATATCCGGCATTCTAACATCAGCGTTTGGATCATCTGGATTCAAAATAGTTCTAATATTATCCAGTTGAGGCTTTAGCGCCAACAAGCTTTCATACAATAACGCGCGACTCATAATTTGCTGAGAAACATTTTTCTTCACCAATGAAGCAAAAATCTCTCGCAATGTTACCACTATCGCCTGAGCATTCGCAATCGGATCATATCCGAGAAGCTTTCTCGTTCTAGGATCTGCGTAAATCAACTGATCTGTGTCTTCGTAACGTTTCATTACGTCAGACAACACTTCAATTTTCAGATCCGTTACTTCTGGGACATAAGCGCTGATTAAACCACCATCTTCACTGTAAATCTGAGCTTGTGGCGATGCGCCTAGATCTGTATTAGGCTCGAAGCGAATGTTACGTCCACCCTTGATCTCAACAAGATTGGGCCACAGGGATTCAATTTTATATACTTTCTCACGAATGTCTGATAAATAATTATCTGCCAGATCATTCTCGTATTCTTCTAAGAAGATAAATATTTTCGTTGACATATCCTGAAAGTCTTTGTATGTCAACTCCATTCCCATTTGTTGAGCATTATAAACAACTGTAATAATCGTTTTATAGTTGTCCATAATAAAGCGACCTTTAACACTGATCGCTTTTGTGGAGTTCATCATTTCAAAGATGCTTTTAATGACAGATTGAGCGCGTTGAAAATTAGACACTTTTCTAAAAGAAGCCATTGCTTTTGCATACGCATCAAATTCACCTCGCGCTTCAGCCGTTTTAATTTCAGCTTGACTCAGGCTTTTTGTTGATTGCTGTGCAGGATGAACAACCTTATCGTCAAAGTGACGAATTGCTTTTTGGTAAGCATCTTGATCTCCTTGCTGATACGCAATATCACGTCTGGTCTTCGAGTTTTGTGTTGGGGAAATAAAATCAACGCTCTTTAATGCTTTTGCGTAAGCATCGCGTTCCCCCATGTCTTCCCATTTTTTGTATTGATCTGACATAGCACGTCCTATTAACGTTTAATCAGTTGAAGAATTTCTATTCACAACAGACTGATTATAACGATGTGCGATCTTTAAAGCTAAATTTGCAATATTTTGCCAATTTGCATATTTCATATCTGATTTTACACGACTTTTGTGAGAACGTGCTATCAAATAACCTTGTGCAGCAGCGACCTTCTGAACAACCTTATTGACGATTTCCTGATCAATACAATCAGCATTCAGGCTTTTAATCGTTTTTATGTAATTGTTCTTCAAAAGTTCTGCAATTTCATTTGTATTAAAAGGTTGAGAAATATCATCAGACTTAATAGATTTCTCACCAGAAGCGTATCCGTGTCGCATTGCTTCTTGTGCAATCTTTGCTGCGCGAAGCCGCTGCTGCTCTGGGGCGAAAGATATTTGGTTATACATCACTTTTTTAACAGAAGGTGATATTTCTTTTACATTCAAATAAATCTGACTGGATTGAATATCAACACCATAAACGAGATGGGGCACATCTTGTATGTACACAATATCGCCAGTTTTAACCGGTCTAAAAGAAGGGTTCATTTTAACTATCTTACTCGTTCTGCAATAGCTTCAATTTTTTGAGCATATTTTACAAACTGTTTCGCATCCATTGTTTCTTGCTTGAAGAATGCGACAATTTCATTTTGAAGACTTGCTGGAATGGGGTTGTTGCCCACTTTATTTAAAGAATCCACAAGATCTTCTGCATAATTAATTCTTTTATCGATCTGACCTGATTCACCCAATAATCGATACTCTCTGGCTTTATATGCCCATTTAAGCCAGCTACCAATCATTGCCGCAATCTTCAATCCAACCATCGCGCTTCCAACATTACCCAACAGTTCAAGAATCGCACGCGAAATTGCTTCAATTTCCAGTATCTGTGGTAACAAATTGTGAATTACTGCATAAACAGCTTCAAAACCAAACTCAAAAATTTCGGTGAATTCGCCAATGGTATCAATCTGCCGAACCTTTTCAAAGATTAATTCAGCAATATCCCCCAATCCTTTTACCCGAACTTCATGAGTAACCTGCGCGAGATAAGGGTTGGTATGGGCTACGATAAAAAACGGTTTGACTTTATTTTCGATGTTTTTGAATCAACAAAGCCTTCGCGGGATAAGCGATCATAATTTTCTAATTGTGCTAAATCACTGGCAATTAAATCAAGATTTGCTGCGGCAGCATCCAATGCTTTTGCGCGATAAACCGGATTACGATTCATCAAAATCTGCGCCAATGATTTATCAATATTATGGAAATTTTCTAAAGTGTCTGTTGGCATGGATTTAATCGGAACAGCGTTGGCAATACTACGATTGCTGTCAATTGCTTCTGTTACATCTCGATATAAATCAGATTCATCAAACCGTCCACTTTGAAGCAATGGGGAAAGATGGTCAATACGCTTGCGAAGATCTTCAATATCGCGGAAGACATCAGCTTTTACAGCGGGCTGACGATTTTCCATAACAATTTCATCAAACTTTTTAAATGCTTTGCGAAGCTGTGCATGAATACTGCGTCTTCTCGCTTGATCTAACATACCAGTATTGCTGGCAACTTCAACATTCTCAACAATATCCAGAATGGTCTTAATTGCCTTTTTAGATTCTGGTGTAATATCTTCAGCAATATCCTGATAAGTATCTTCAATATAAGCTTTTACCCGCGATGCGGTTCTTTGATAAATTGAACCTTCAGCGGCAGGATTATAAGCGATACTTTGTCTATGATTCTGAGGAACACTCTGAAGTTCGGTTAATTGATCACGCGCAGCACCAATCCATGATTTTACACGAATCGCTACCGGAGCACTGCCCGTAGGAATAGTGTTCTGGTGATAAGCATAATCACCAAACGCGGCTTTCATGGCACGTTTGCGATAAACAGGGACGAAATCCTTATTTGTCTTATCTCTCAGATTTCCAAAATTTTTCAATTCTGAATATGCGTCCTGAACAGATTTGATTGCCAAACGACGATTGTCACGGTTTTCCACAGCATCTTCTAATGCCATGCTTACATTGTGCGCTTTAATCCCAACATGGGGATGTTCTCTCTGGAAAAGGTAGTTGAGATTTTCCCAGTCTTTTTGCCAGCTTTTTACAGTATTGGATACTGTGTTTAAAGTTGGCTCAACCTTTTTCCAATGATTTAATGTTTCTTCGATTGATGCACGAAGAACGTTTAGGCGAAACTGTGTGTCATAAGTGCTATTCATACTTAACTCACTTAAAAGAATAATATTTACTCTTTGGTCTGTACAAATTATATATCAATAAATAAAAACCGAACGTCCTGCTTATTACTTGTTTGAGACAACTGATTGCAAATATTAAAATTAATTATGCATGTTTTAAAACAATGATAAATAAATTTTCATATTTTTCGCCATTTAATTACATATTCTGCATATCTTCAAGATACATCTGATAAGCATGATAGAGCATTAACGATTTTAAACGATATTGCCGGTAGATGGCTTCTTCATTTTGAACGCTTGGGTCGTTTAATGTTACGGATTTAATCCCATGTCTTTTATAATCAACAAACATAGGAGATTTCTTTTCTTTATCAAAAAGCTCCTGAAGAATTGTGATAGGTGTTCCTGTTAAATCCTGACCCTTATAAGGCTTAAACTTACTAATCATGGCTTCTGGATTGTTAAAACATGTATCCATCTCATCGAGATAATAGCCAATACGAAATTTTAACACGTCTTCAGAACCGTCTTTAATGATTTTTAAGGCTGAATAAATATCTTTTAATGAAGCAATAATTCCATCGCTTGGCACCATCGCTTCTTTTAAAAACTTATAATAATATCCAAACGTTTTCGGATCGTTAATATCCATTCTGTCAATATTGTCAAAGGTCTGTTTAAACGCACTAATTTTATCGAACAGTTTTTTGA
>ERZ761584.575-NODE-575-length-10691-cov-8.730162_pt1 | contig 10691 bp, 16 predicted proteins | sample MGYA00512168_ERZ761584 | MGnify/ENA primary metagenome ERZ761584 (study PRJEB28899, sample SAMN03785564) | bioreactor sludge metagenome | biome: EBPR Sludge; feature: EBPR Bioreactor; material: 0.22µm filtered reactor supernatant | place: Saint Lucia: Queensland...
ATACTGGGGTAATTATCGCTGGCAAGCCTTGGAGGGTGGCGACCATACCGCGCTGGGGGATGCACAGGCAACGCTCAAAATTATGGGGATGATGCGCGGTCATGGTGGGTATTTAGAAGCAAAGGGCGTTTTAGCCAGCCTTGATTGGGAAGGCGAAAGCGCGGAAGAAAGTATCAGGAAAACGCGCTGAGTTTAGATAAGACTGTTTATCAGTGGCAAAAACGACGCTCAAAAAGCAAGCTCTGAATATTCCCCAGTTTTCCCCCTACGGCAAACAATTTGATTTTGTGATGAATGAGGCTCATTTTAGCCTCGCCAATGGGGGTATTGGCTCTGGTAAGTCAATAGGTGGGGCGATGCGGGCGATATTGGCTAGTATGGGGCAAATTGGGCAGACCAAGATACAAACGCCTAATTTGGGTATTGTTACCGCTCCAACTTATCCCATGCTCCGAGATGCAACGCTGCGAACCTTTGAAGAATATGCAGGCGACCTCATCAGCAAGTTCAACAAATCCGAAATGCGGGCAACGATGCTGAATGGCTCGGAGGTGCTGTTCCGTTCTGCGGATAATCCCGATAGATTGCGCGGTGCGAATATAACTTGGTGGTGGGGGGATGAAGCCGCCTATACTCCTGAATACCTGTGGAAGGTAATGGTAGGGCGCTTGCGGCAAGGTGGCAAATTGGGCTATGCGTGGTTAACCACCACTCCGAAGGGGCGCAACTGGATTTATAAAAAGTTCGTCAACAATCCGCGCAAGGGGTATGTGAAGTTTCAATTACCTACGCGGGATAATCCTTTTTTGGATTTGGAGTTGATTGAAGAATGGGCTTTAGCCTATGTGGGTGATTTTGCCCGCCAAGAGTTGGACGGTGATTTTGTTGCCTTTGAAGGTCTGATTTATCCCGAATTCGATCGGGGTAAGCATGTGTCCGTTAGCACAGCCAAGACAGGCTATAAATATTATATTGCTGGCGTGGATTGGGGATTTAATAACCCCGGTGTTATCTTGGTTGGCGGTGTGGATTCGGATGGCGCAATTTCGATTGTGCATGAGGAGTATCAACGCCAAAGACAGATTGACGAATGGGCAAACGTTGCCTACCAAATCCGCGAGATGTACCCCGTTGAAGAATGGTTTTGTGACCCCAGCGAACCTGAATATATCAAGAAATTCAGGGACAAAGGGCTAAATGCAAAGTCGGCTGATAACACGGTTAACGCGGGAATCCAGTCAGTAAAAAAACGTTTGGTGGTGAATAGATTGAAGTTATCCTCAGAGGCAGCGAATACCGTGAGCGAGTTTGAGCAGTATCAGTGGATGAGTGGAGCAAAGAATAGTGAATCATTTGATGATCGCCCACTTAAATCTAATGACCATGCAATGGACGCTTTGCGGTATTTGATCTTCAATCACGATGCTCGTCAAACAGGGGTGATCGGAGTCAGGGTGCAGGAATACGCATGACGACATTACAGCTAGCTTTAGGATTGTTATCCAAACAAATTGCGGTGGACGCTTGGACGGCGGATTATTCAGATCGCGGGACAAAGGTCAAGCAATATCGTGATTATGTGGATGGTGACCAAGATGCAAAGCTCACCAAAAATAGGCTCGAACAGCTTAATTTACCCATTGGAACCAAATCGGCATTTCAGGCGAATTACTGCGATAAAGTGGTGCAGACATTCATCAACCGTATTGTGCTGGAAAAAATCACATCTGATAACGATACCGCCAATAAATGGGTGGATATGGTTTGGGATGACAATAGCTTGGATGAATTGCAGATCGAAGTGCATGAAGCTGCAATCCGTGATGGTGACACCTATGTGATGGTGTCAACTGTGGACGGCAAGCCTGTTATCAGTCATGAACCTGCTTGGGATGGATCAAGCGGGATGATGGTTTTTTACCTGAATGCAGGTGGGCGCAAAACCGTGACGGCAGCCATCAAAGTTTGGACTGAAATGGATGTTCTGCGGGTAAATATTTACTATTCTGATCGAATAGAGAAGTTTAGTAATGCAGGTGGCAACGGTTTGAAGTTGTTGGAGACTTTGCCATGGCTTGACCGCAATCGCGCTCCGCTTGGTGTGCCTGTCGTTCATTTCCGCAATCGCGCTAAAACTCACGAGGATTTCGGTCTTAGCGAACTTGAAAATATCATCCCCTTGCAAGATGCGCTGAACCGTACCATTCATTCAATGGTTATGGCGGGTGAATTCACTGCCTTCCAAATGTATTACACGATTGGGCTTCCCGCACCCAACAAAATCCAGCCTGGCAGCATTTGGGAATATACCCAAAAAACGCCAGATGGTAGAGATCAGTTAGGGCTTGATCCATCTCGAAAAACCGAACTTGGAACATTCCCACAGGGTGACTTGGCACCGTTTATTAATGAGTGCATGTTTTTTATTGAGCAGATTGGGTTTATATCGAATATGCCATCCAAAGAGATGATGGCATCGAGCGCGGCATCTGGTGATGCTTTGAAAGAGCGCGAATCGGAGCTACTTGGTAAGGTGCGACGATTTGAGACTTCGGCAGGTAGTCGTTGGCGAAAAGTCTTTGACTTGGCTTGGAGTTTGCAAAACACATTTGGCGAGATTCCGCCAATGTACACCCGCTTATATCCTGATTGGCAAGCGGCAGAGATGCGGAATGATGCCGAGTTGGTGAGTATTGCCAAGAGTATCCGTGATGATATTCCGCGTGATGAATTTTTGCGGTTGGTCGGAGTGGTCTGGGGTTGGGATGATGCAAAAATCAAAAGCATCATTCAAGCGAAAGCCGCCGAGGAAAATCAATTATTGGCAGCCTTCCAAGGTCAATTGCCAGAGTTTACACAACAAAATCAAGTTTAGTTTGGAGGATTAATAGATGGCAGATGTAACGGTAACAGCAGCAAGTGTGGTGGCATCTGATGATGCTGTTCGTAAAACAGGCACAGCAGGTGAAACGATTACTGCTGGTCAACCCCTGTATTTGGATGCAGCAACAGGTAAATTGAAAAAATGCATCAACACTGGCTCGTCTGAAGCTGCCGCAGTCGGAATTGCTTTGCATGGCGCAAGCCTGAATCAGCCTGTTCAATATGTTAGCGATGATCCTGAATTCACCGTTGGTGGCACCGTGGCGGCTGGCTCAATTTATTGTGTGAGTGGCACAGCTGGCGGGATTGCCCCTAGTGCTGATCTTGCCAGCGCGGATTATGCCACAGTGTTGGGTGTTGGTATCAGTACCAGCAAGATCAAACTCAAAATCAATGCATCTGGCGTGGCTGTGCCTTAATCAATCTACTTCGTAAATTACGAAGTTAGAGGAGATTCTTTATGGATGAAGTGAAATTGCGGATTGAGCGAGCATTAGCCCAGCTGGGGCGTGAAATGGGCAGTTTGCCTGATTGCGCCTTCCAAGTGACGGTTAGTGATGGATCAATCCAAGTTGAAAAGGCGGCAACAAGCGCATTTAAGAATGTGCGGAAGGTCGGCAAGAATGATGAAACTTTCGGGGATGCTTTGCCATCCACTTTAGATAATTGAGTTTATCATGGGTAATAGAACTGGCAACATTCCAGATATATCTCGGCTGATTCGCGGTCTGCTTGACGCGAATTACGAGCGGATTGTTTCGCCAGTTCTGCGATCCATTGCCGCCAATCATACCACTGGCGCAATGAAAACCCGCATGGATCAGCTAGAGGCAGAATTAGCACGATTGGCTGAGGCGGGTGAAAAGCTCCAGATTGATAATCCTGTGTTGGCGGCGTGGTTTGAATCTTTTGAGGCGACGCTGGAACGGGATCGGGAATTGATTAATTCCATCGCGGCGCAACTGCAAGCAGGCGGTATTGATGCGGCAGAGAAACTTACCCCCCAAATTACCTTCAATGGATTGCCTGCAAGTGTACGAGCGGCTTGGAATATGCCTGATCCTGAAGCGGTGGCGGCGGCGGTGGATTTCGTAAACAAACCCGCATGGGGTCAAGAACTGACCAAAATAAACGCCAATACGCTGGGGGTTAGTCGGAATGTGGTTATTCGGGGAATTGCAACAGGACGACCACCATTAGCAACTGCGGCTGATCTGCGGCGATTAAACGCTGAATTGACGGTGGCACAAGCACGAACCATCACGCGCACGGGGTATTTGGCGAGCTATCGTCAGGCAGCCGCAATCAATCAACTGGAGAATAGCAACATTCTGGAAAAGCAAATCCGAGTGGCGGTTTTGGATGAGCGAACCTGCATGGCGTGTGTTATTCAAAATGGGGATGTACTGGAAATCGGCGAGGTTGTTAAAGATCACCAGAGTGGGCGCTGCACCTCGGTGGCGATTGTGAAAGGCTATCCTCGCACAATCCAGAGCGGGCAAGCGTGGTTTGAGAAGCTCCCTGAATCGCAGCAACGCTCCATGATGGGGCAGCAAGCGTTTGATGATTGGAGTGATGGAAAATTTAGCCTGCGCGATTTTATTCATCCGTATCGAGATGATGTATTTGGTGAAATGGTGCGGCAAGCATCACTTAAAGAGATTTATTTGAAAAAAGGTTATTGAGAGCTAGGTAATATTTTTTAGGCATGGAGATGCTGAACCTATGAATATGTGGAAATTGAAAGCACAGGGATTGGTACCGATGAACGCGGAGGCGGGAGGCGCTACTGGTTCGGGTGCAGGCGGGGATGGGGCGGATACTCCACCAAAGAATTCAGGCGGGCAAGCGGAGGCTGGCGCGACCTCTCAAAATAATGATTTGCCTGATTGGGCAAAAGACCCACAACGGGCGGTGGAAGCTAAGCGAACGGTTGATGCGGAAGCAAAAGCCCACCGTGAACGAGCAGAAGCCGCAGAAGCGAAACTGAAGGCGCTTGAAGAGCAAGCCCTGCAAGAGCAGGGAAACTTCAAGGAATTGTACGAAGGCGCTAAGGCAGAGGCGGAAACCCTGAAAGCTGAAAAAGTGACTTTCGAGAAATACCAAACTGCCTTCAAAGAAATTGTGGCAGCGCGATTGAAAACTGTGCCAGCGCACATACGTGAATTGCTAGATGGTCGTGATCCGCTTGACCAGCTTAAATGGCTGGAAAAAAACGCGGCGGCGGTGGCACCACAAGTTGAACCCGATTTGGATGGTGGTAAAAGACCATCTGGAAAGGGTCGTGATTACTTGGGAAGTGAAGAACATATTGCGTCAGCGCGGAAGCGATTCCGCCTAGGACGTTAGATTTAGGAGAATTTTATGGCAGCAATTGATGTAGTGGCGGCAAATGTTCGCCCCTTGACTGGCGCTGTTATTCGTCGCTATTTGGCGGCATCCACAAATGTGGTTGTTGGCTCGGTGGTGTACATGAAGGATGATGGCACGATTGAATTGGCTGATGGTGATAGCCAAACAGCTTGCCAAGCGCGGGGTGTGGTGGTTGGTGTTGGCTTGGGTAAGACTACCGCCGCAGTTGGTGGTGCTTGCGATGTGGTGACACATGGTCCCGTTGAATTGGGCAATACCACCGCAATGACTGAGGGTGCGCCTGTTTATGTGTCTGTCACAGCAGGTAGCATGGATCAAACCGCTAGTGGTACAACTGGCGATTATAACTACATTATTGGTTGGGCTGAAAACCAAACAATTTTGTATGTCCAAGGTCAAATGATTATTCCAACCGCAGTTTAGTGAAGGGATTGTGAACGATGGGGCTTTTAGGATATAACGACTTGAAGCAATTCGCCGTCCCCACTGGTTGGGATGCTGGTGAATTGAGCAAATATGCTTTGGTGGATGGCACAACGGCAGAGGAGTTCTATAACGACTTAACTGCCGCTTTGCAAGGTGAAGCCGAAGCTATGATGAACGATCCATTTTATGGGTTGCTCTTCACGACCACCGAAGAATTGGGCTTGGAATATGCACAGGGCAACACCACTGTCGGGATGGAAGAGCGGACTGAATATGCCCGTTCGGATGCCCGCCGTGATACCACTATTGGGCATATGCTTCCCTTGAATTCCTACGGCAAAGGATTGGGCTTTACCTATGATTTCCTGCGGAAAGCTCGCCGCCGTCAATTGGAGGTGAATATCAGTGGGCGGGTGTATGATGTGCGTCAAACTTTCCAAAAAAACCTGCTGACCCGTTTTTTCTCATCCACTGACAACCAATTGGGCAGCAGTGGTTATGATGTGGCATTCGTCAAGGGTGGTGGTAGTGTGAGCTATATTCCCCCTGCTTATGGCGGGCAAACTTTTGCGGCGACGCATAACCATTTTGATCGCAAAGCCGCCACTGGTGAATTTGATGATGCCTTGGATGCGGGTGTGGGGCATTTGTGGGAACATGGGATTTTTGGTCCCTATATCGGGATTGTTCCTCTGGGGCAAATCTCGACCTATACCGCTTTGACAGGGTTTTATAAACCCCAACGCCAAGAACTGGTTTATCCGAACACCGCAGCTTTGGCTCAGATTCAGGATGAAACCTTCTTTGGTATCTATGAAACCGCGCATGGCTTGGTTTATTTGCACGCCACCCCGCGTTTGCCCAGCAACTATTTGGGCGTAACTAAATCCTATGGGTTTAACAATGATATGAACCCGCTCGCAGTCCGCATTTCGCCCGATTTGCAATTCAATATTGTGGCGATGCGTGGCGAAGGCTTCCGTCAATTCCCAATGGAAAACATGGAAATCATTCATGAACACGGTGTGGGTGTGAATGATCGTCTGAATGGGTATGCCTGCTATTTCAACGCTAGCGGCAACTATAGCAATCCCACCATTAGTTAATTGAGGTGATTTGATGACGTTCACATTTGTGACCAATCCGTTTGATGATATAGCCAGAGTCCGTTGGGCAATCGGGGATTTTGACGAATTGGCTTATGCTTTTGAAGATGAGCTAATTGAGGGTTTGATTACTGAAAACGGGAGCTGGCAATCGGCAGCAGTGGCGGCGGTGAAAGGCTTAATCACTCAGCTATTGATGCCGAACTTCCAAGCGGATTGGTTGCGGGTGGACGCAGACAAAGCAGTTAAGAACTATGAGGCTTTGCTGAGACGCTTGCAGGATGAATACCAGATCGAAGCGATTAGCATCACGATGACTTACCCAACACGCAACGACGGAAACGACACACAGGTGACTGATTACACATGAGCGGATTGGGTTTGAAGCGGGTGATGTTGCGAAGAATGCAGCGATTCTCTGAGGATAACTTTCTCACTGATACCTGCACCATTCAGCGATCTGTACAGGTGAAAACTACCCTGATGGTGAGTTCGCAAAATTGGGAAGTGGTTGGTCAAAGCCTGCCATGCCGATTGATCCGCAACCGTTCTCAAAGTGCCAGCGAAATTGCTGAATTTGGCATGATGGCGGTGATGGATGATGAATATCGTTTGGTTCTGGAAAATGATGCAGACATCTTGGCAGATGATCGTGTGGTTATTGGTGACGAAAATTACCAAGTAACCAGCATCCAAGATGGTTTGACCGATGCATTTTTCAAAACCGCTATCATATGTCGTAAGCGTGGCGCTGACTTTAGATAACGAGGTTTGTCTATGGCAATTCAGGTGAGAGTTGATAGCAAAAAAATGCGGCAGATCATCAATGAACTGCCTCAAAAAGCTGATATTGCCCTAGGGAAGATCGCTGAAGAGATGGTGACAGACATCAAACTATCTATGCAGGGAAGCCCCCAAAATGGTGTCGTCTACACGCGGCGAGGTCGGCGACATATCGCCAGTTCGGCGGGCAATCCTCCACGCCCTGACATGGGCGCGTTGATCGGTTCGATTCGCAAAGAAAATCGCGGAAAACTGACCTACCATGTGATGGATGGCGTTGAATATGGTTTTTGGTTGGAGACGGTTAAAGATCGCCCTTGGATGCAACCTGCGGCTGAGCGGATCGCGGCTAAAATGCCAGCGATTTTGGTGAATGAGTTGGAGATTGAATAATCGTGGCTACTGAACATCATATGAGCGTTCTCAGTAAAGCCACCTCCGCACGGCTCACCGCTAGCGCAGAGATGTGGGCGAATCGGATTGAACGTGCTCCATTGATGCGCGGCGAAGAAAGCCCAATTCAATATCCCTATGTGGTATGTGTGTTTGTGGGTGGCGGGAACCAGATTATGCCAGCGCGTTTGAATAAGCGATATGTTGATATTTTGTGGAGTATCCGCGCCATTAGTGATGATTTGGATGAAGCCTATCGGGCGGCGCTGCGAATCAGTGAATTGTTCGCTAATTCCGACATCCGAAAGGCTAACCCCTTGGATTCCAATTATCCAAATTCTAGTTGGGAAATTTCGAGTGTTACCGAGGGCGAAACGATTGACACCCCTCAACAGATTGAAACGGAAATTTTGTATCACGTTGGGTCTATCTTCCGCGTGATTATGCAGGAGAAATAATTTATGGCGATTCCTTATATTGGCAATGATGATTATCTCGCCATTGATGGCGTGGATATGTCTGAATTTCGGGGTGACATCGAATATAACCCGACGCAAGCGGCGACTGATGTCACTATCGGTAGTGGTAACGATTGGGGACTGACAGGCGAAGGCATGAAGAAAGTCGAAATGAGCATCTTTTTGGCTTATCCAACTGACCCGCTTGATATTCCCAAAGTGTTGGCAGCAGTTACGCCCGGACGTCATACCGTTGTTTGGGGTCCACAAGGGAATGCGGCTGGTTTACCTAAATTCCAATGTGAAATGATTTTCACGGCAGCGCCTGTTGGCGCTCCCATCAAAAAGGATTCAATTCGGGGATTCCAAATCGCGGCAGTGAATGCGGGGATTCCCACTCATTTGATTGGGGTGGATACCTTCTAATGGCAATCGGAACGGCTGAGTTTGAAGATTATTTAGCGATTGACGGCGTAAATGTCAGTCACTTGCTGATTGATGTCAAACTCGGCTCATCTGTTCAAATGATTGAAAATACGGCGGGAACTGAAACTGCCGTTAGCCGTTTCCCGACTGTTGAAGACTATAACCTCAATTTTACGGTTGGGGTAACTGAAAATGATTTGACCCTGTTATTGCCGCTCATCCGAGTTGGTATGCACTCGATTGTTTATGGGATGCGCGGCTATGGCGTGGGAAAACCCAAGCACGCCCAAGATTTCATTGTGGGTGAAAATTCCATCAGCGGCAACGTGAAACGCGGCGAAAAACGCTATTTTTCAGTAAACATGCAGGGGTCGGGCGAACCGATCAGTAATATGTATAACGAGGATACTTTCTAAATGTCAGAGTTAAAAATTGAAGAATTTAACGTTAAACAGGTTAATGAGATATATCGCGCTCAACGACGAATCAATTTGGCGACCAATCAACTTAACCAATTCCTACGTCAATCAATTGACTTAGGGCGGTACTCCTTCGACGAGAAAGCTCAAGAAGAAAGCGAGAAAACTCTCAAATTATTAGAGGATAAAGCGGAGCAAGCAGGCAAAGATATGCGAGCCATTATTTGCAAGGCGATCAAAAGTGTTCCTCGTAATTGGTTGGTTAGTAGTGCGCCAGATACTATTGATTGGTCTAATCCTGAATCAATGGATTATCTGAAGGTAAGTAAAATCCAAGTCATTTTAGATATGGCGACTGGGGCGATTAAAGAGGCTCAAGAAACGGAAAAAAACTAGAGGAGGGTCTGTTCTTGGTGGCAACACAGCCGAATAGATACAGACTTGATGAAGATGAATCCCATTTGGTAACGGTGATGAAGTTGGCGAAATATTTTGGATGCCTGCCTCATCAGGTGGAAGAGATGCCCTATGAGTGGTACTGCAAGTCTCAAGCCTTCATCAGGGCAGAGGAAACCGCAAAGCAAATAGAAGCGACCAAGCGCAAAAACTTGGCAAAGTTAAGGGGTAGAAGTGGCTAGTAAGATTGCATCGGTATATGCCGAACTGACGCTGAAAGATCAGATGTCTCCTGCTTTAAATAAAGCGGAAGGCAATCTGAAAGAATTCGGCACGGGTGCAGTTAAAACTGGCAATAGTATTGCAGGTGCTTTCCTACCATCCACAGCGGCTATTACGGGGATGGGTGCGGCTGTCCTGACAATGGGCGTTGATTATGATCGGAATATGGCTAATATCCGATCCGTAACCGGGCAGACCAAAGGCGAAATGACGGCGCTAGGGCGTGAGATTAACGCCGTGAGCCGTGAATTTACCGCCACTCCTGTGGAAGCTGCCCAAGTTTATTACAATGTTGCCTCTGGGGTGACTGACGCTAGCGCCAGAATGAGCGTGTTTGAGGAATCGCTAAGATTGGCTGACGCTGGTCAAGCTGACATGATGGTTAGCTCGGCAGGTTTAATTGCCTCCGTAAATGCGTATGGACCCGAAGTGTTGAGCGCCGCAAGGGCGAGCGATGTTTATTCCCGCGCCACTCAAATGGGTGTTGGCACGCTGGATCAATTCGTAGCGGCGATGTCTCCATTGGCGGGGATGGCGGAGACGACTGGGGTCAGTTTTGAAGAATTAGGCTTGAATACTGCCTATATGACTTCAAAAGGGGTGACGGCATCCCAAGCAGCTACTCGTCAACAAGCCGTGATGCAAGCTCTCCTGAAGCCTAACAAGGAGATGGTGGGCGTACTGCACGACCTTGGTTATGCATCTGGAACGGCAGCCGTTGAGCAACTCGGTTTGGCTGGAACGGT
>ERZ761584.576-NODE-576-length-10683-cov-37.233816_pt1 | contig 10683 bp, 14 predicted proteins | sample MGYA00512168_ERZ761584 | MGnify/ENA primary metagenome ERZ761584 (study PRJEB28899, sample SAMN03785564) | bioreactor sludge metagenome | biome: EBPR Sludge; feature: EBPR Bioreactor; material: 0.22µm filtered reactor supernatant | place: Saint Lucia: Queensland...
GAAGAATTAGTGAACAGCAAGTTTTAAATCAATTCCCTCAGCTAAATAATCCTAAATCCAGACTTTCTGTATTAACTTCACAAATCCTCAGAAAAGATCCAAACCTTTCTGGAAATCCTAGAGCATTTGAACTTGCCGTCTATGAAGCTTATACAAAGATTTCAAAAGGTCAAATAGAGAATGCTTTCAATCAGGGTCGTAGTGATGCTTCAAAGCAAAGAAGAATCTTGGGGAAAGTTATTGTTGAGAAACAAACAGCGCCCGCTCCTGCATCAACTTCGAAATTTAAACTATCAGATCAGGAACGAAAAGAAGCCGCTTATGTAGGAATGTCCGAAGAAGATTATTCAAAGGCTAGAGACAAAGCTACAAAGGTTATGAACAGCAGACAGAGAAGGATGAGGATGGATGTGGCGTGATACTCATGTAAAGACAAAGGCGAAACACATTAGGAAAGACGATAAGAAAAACTTGAACCTCGATCAGACGTGGGAGTTCAACTATCGTTGCGGAATGTGTGGTTTTGCTGGATGCGATTTAAGAAGAGATTCGGTTGGTATGGGAGATGGTTACGTTTTAGATAATTCAAGCGGGACTTTGGAACAAAAAGTTACATCTGGCTGTCCACAATGTGGCAGTCGTAATTGGCTATAAGGAGGGAGTATGGAAGTACTCACATTTAATCCTTATGTAAAAAGGTTGTTTGGAGCAGGAAGTTTAATGTGCTCCAAATGCAGTTCTTTTAATTTGAAGTTAGACCAGCGTATTAACCGTTATTGCACTAGGTATAAGTGCGCTAATTGCGGTGAAGGGTTGGTGTATAACTCAAACCCTGGAACAGACCTGCGCGGGGATGCCGCGACAATGAAAAGGCTGATGCAAGAGAGTTTGAGAGAAACAGGAATTAAGACTTACCAATAATAAATAATACAAATACAGGGTAATCCCTTTATTTGGATTCGGGTCAACCCGAAATAAAAGGAGATTTAAGTATGAGATTATCAAGAAATTGGTCTGGCGCAGATACGGTTGTTAGAGCAATTCAAGTTTACAATGCATCTTCTATTAGTAATGGTGCGTTGTTAATGCTTGGGACAACTGATCCTGATGCAGGCGCAGATATGGGAATTGCTCATGTCATCGCAACGACAGGATCCAGCGCTGAAGCGGTTAATTCAATTGGTATTGTTCAAGGAACTACAGATAAGTACGGCTCAACAGTTACAGTGAGCGGTCTTCCAAATAGTTCAAATCCTCCGTATTTGAATGCAATTGTTAATCCTGATGCTCATTACTATGCGGATTACGATCAAACAACGGTGTTTGCGGCTACGACAGTTGCGACTGCTCTTACTGCAGCTGGATTGGAAGATGACATTGATAATTCATGGGTGTATTTCGTATCTGCTGCAACAGTTGGGAATCCTTTTAATCTTCGCCAATTAACTGCAAGTGCACTTGGTAGCGCGACGATGGATTCTTCATTGTCTGGTGGTAATGAAGCAGCTGGAACGATCATCAAGATTCTTAAACCTGGACATGCTCTCACAGCCTTGAACGCAACTGCTACTGGAATGAGAAGTCAAGCAGCTGCAGGCGCTGGAGTCAGTATCCGTATTGTTGAAAATTATATTGATGGTGATGGTACGGGTCTTGTGCCTCTTCGTAATGCTGTTCAACGTGGGACTAAATATAATGCGAACACAAAGTTTATTGCTGAGATCGCATTGTTAAGTCATCTGTGGAGACCCTAACAAAAGTAATTAAGGAGACTTAATATATGGTAGCAACAAGTTCAATGATGCCAGATCTGTTGGATGTGCGCATCACAAAGATTTACGATAACGAGTACGATATGCTTGTTGGTCAAGACAATCCAGTTTCTATTCTCTATGGAGAAGAAGAACTGAAAAGAGCATACGATATTGAATCTCAAATCGGTGGATTCGGAGATATTGCCCAGTTCAGTGGATCGATTCAATATGATGATGTCTATCAAGGATACAGAACTCAATACAATAAAGTTGAGTTTGCGGGTGGATTCAAAGTTGAACGTTTCCTTTTGGATAACGATCAATTTGATGTTATCAAGAGCAAGGCAGAAGGTTTATCCGAAGCTGCCTACAGAACACAGGCTAAAGACGCAATCAGCACTTTCACGAATGCGTTTACGACTCCAATGCCTGGACCTGGAGGAGTAGGAGATGGGCTTCCTCTTTGCAGTGCATCCCATACATCAAATGTTCCAGGGGTGGCTGTAATGAGTAATAGGGTTGTTCTTCCTTTCAGTGATACGGCAGTTGAAACTGTCCGTCAGATGTTCATCAGAACACGTAATGATAGAGGTGAGATTGTCTCTATTATTCCTGATCTATTGATCGTCGGTCCTGAACTTGAAGAGCAGGCTTATGAACTCATTTCTTCAGTAGGAAAAGTCAATTTACTGGTTAATAACAAAAACTTCCATGAAGGTAAATATGATCTTTATGTATGCCCATGGTTGACCAGTTCTACTGATTGGTTTTTTGTTTCTACTCGTCATATGAAGAAATGGTTGAAATGGAAATGGGGTATTAAACCTGAATTTGGTCGCGATTCAGAGTTCGATACTTACTTAAGAAAATACTCTGTTTACTACACCAGAGCTAAAGGGTGGAGTGATTGGAGATTTATCATTGGATCAAATCCAGTGTAACTGATAGGGGAGGGATTCTTTCCCTCCCCTTTCTTTTTTAGAAAGGGGAAATATGCCAATTAACATCATTGTAAAGAAATCAGGCTCTGCGGAAAGGTCTAGTACTCGATACGTTGCCAGTAATCATCAAAGAGAAGAAATGAAGGACAGAATAAGATTTCATGAAGCGATGATACAAAACAGAGGATCTGAGGATAAGGGAGATGCTCCTCCTCGTGTTGATCCAACAGGCCATATCGCTGAAATTAACACATTAAAAAAGGCTTTAGAAGACACTTCTCCTATTGCTTTTAATAAGTCAAAGAGAGATGAAGCTGCAAAAAAGGCTGAGGAATTGGATAAATATTACAAAGAAACTTATCCAATTAAAGAGAAGTTTGATAAGGCTACTGGTGAAAGTATATCTGCTTTAAAGAAATGGTATTTTGGTGAACATATAATTTGCGGTCAGAAGATGACTGGTGAAAAGATAATTGAAGAAAAACAGAAGATAGAACGCAGTCTTGGGATAAATTAAAAGGAGATTTTTTTGATGAAAATATTTAGAGTTCTTTTAAGTTTAGCATTACTGACTTCATCAGTGATCGGCTATTCCGCAACAAATGATATTTATAATTTGAATGTTACACCTAGAAGCATAGATACAATTGCTTTTAATGTAGATGATTCTAATGGAACAAGTGCTTTCTCAATTACGAATACTGGATTGGTGACTATTGCTGGATCATTCTCGGTAGGGGCTTTAGTTTCGACATCTGGAGCTGTAATTAGTGGTGCGGATACTTCCATTAACGAGAATTCAAATTTTGCTACTAATATCAATACAGGAACATCCACTGGTACTGTGACGATAGGTGGTGGTTCAAATGCAATTATTGTAAACGCATTACCTCTTACAGTAACGGGACATAGTACTTTTATAACTGGAGCTTCGTTTAATGGAGATATCGGGATAGCCAATGGTATATCTATAAATGAACCAAGTCCAGGTGCTATCGTTTGGGAGGGCTCAATTGCTGATGCTAATAATACAACATTGCAAGTTAGCAATCCAACTGCAGTAAGAACAGTGACTTTGCCAGATGAAAGCGGTTCTATTCCTCTGTTTCAGGCTGGTTTTTCAGCAACAAAGTTATGGGTGGCTAATGATACAGTCGTTAATGGAGCTACATCACAAATAACACCAATGGCTGGAGTTACTGCAACAAGCAATTGTGTTGCTACAGCAAATAATGTAGCTACTAATTCAGTGTTTATAAGAGCTGTTACTCCAGGAGTTGATCAAGTAGTTTTAACTACTTCTGGTGATCCAGGAGCTTCTGGCCTTGATTATACAGTTGTTTGTTCAGAATAATCTCTTCTTTGTGAATATAGGAGGGGTGGAAATACCCCTCTCATATTCAAGAGTAAGAATAATTAAGGAGATGTAAAAGATGTCTATATCCTGGCTTACAAGAGGGGACTTAAAGGATGAAGTTAAGCAAATTATTCATGAACAGCATACGGATGTTGATACGCTTTTAGATGGGTTCTTGCATGATTGCCATCGTCAACTGGAAGATGAGGGTGAGTTTGAGTGGCTTCTTGTCCCTAACTATCCAGTAACTTTGGTGAATGGTCAGGAATCCTATATTCTTCCTAACGATTTCCATAAGCTTCATTCTGGTAAAGATGATCGCTCAGAAGGTGATTATATTTATATAGATACAAACATTAAGTGTTTTTATCTTACAGAATGGGATTTTAAATCTAAATATGGATTGAATGTTACACAAACTGGATTCCCAAGAAATTTTAGAATAGGAACATATCAAGGTGTTAACAGGAATCCAACGAGTCCTTCAACTTTGACTGTATTTTCAAGCAATGCAGCCGACACAACTATTTCAGCTTTTATTAAAGGCGTTAACAGTGATGGATTAGATTTACAGGAAACAATCACATTAAATGGAACAACCCATATTGTTTCAACAAATACTTACGCATCTATTGATACATTTTCAATATCTTCTCACGCTTTGGGTTTTGTTACTTGTAAATCAAATGCAGAGGCCGTTACAAATATTATTATAGCTCCTGGACAAAAATCTGTTCGATATCAAGTAATTAAATTCAATCCTATTACAGATTCTACTGCCGCTGGTAGGGTTGCCCGTATTTGGTACTACAAACATATACCAGATTTAAACAGTGATAATGATGTTTCGATTGTTCCAAGCCCTGTCTTTCTTAAAAGCTATATTCGTATGAGAGCATTCCAGTTTCAGAATGATTTAACCAATATGCAATCAGAAGCATCTGCTATGACCATTGCTTTAAATTCACTTAAGAGTAATCAAAACAAACAACGTTTTTTAAGGCAATTCAAGGTTAGTTTTTCAAATATTAGGCCTATATGATTAATGCGCAACTTTATCGCATCATGGATTTCAATGGCGGATTAAACGATTCTACTAATACGCTTGCGATGTCAGAAAATAACTTTGTAGATATGAACAATATAGACGTCTATAGAGAAGGCGATAGGTTTGTGTTGAGTCAATCAAGAGGAACTGTTGATTCCTATACTGTAAGTACAGGAACTAAATGCACTGGAATATTCACCTTTGTTAGAGAATCAGACAATACAGTAAGAAGAATTATTTGTGTTGATGACAAGATTTATGTATTACAAGGATTATCACTTGTTTATTTGTCAAGCCCTGGAAGGGGATGGACAAGAAATGAGTATTTATCAGCGAGTGCCGCAGAGAATCCGATTAAAGAAGATATTGTTCCTATCATATACAGAGAAGTTGTTTTTGCTGGTTCTACAATAAGTTCTCCAGGAATTCCATCTTTAACGCCCAGATTCTATACTTATGAAGCCACATATAATGCTACAACAAGGATGTTAATCAGAAATGAAGATCCAACAAGATTGAACTATTCAGGAATTGCAACTGCAGATTCATATGGATTTACTCCTCTTTTTGTAACAGGCGGAAATGATGCAAGATTTACCGTTAAGGGATATGGCGATTTATCGGCATATCAAGTTGAATCTACAACTGATCGAAAAACTACAACCATTCAAAATAATGAAAATATTGTTCCTTTCAGCTATACAGCTCATACGGATTTATTTTGTGCTGTTACATGGGTTGATAAGTTATATCTCCAAAATGGATCTAATGGTCATATCATAACATATGATGGTGTGACTCACGGTTACTTGGATAATTCCCCAACAAAAGAGAAATTCCTGATTGAATTTGAGAATCATCTTTTTGTTGTTACTGGCAATAATGAAAATACTCTTCAATCTTCTGCATTAGGAGATGATAATACATGGGAAGGCGAGAACACTCTTACCGTAGTATATGAAGAAGCTATTACTGGACTTGGAAAGATTCCATTTTATTTAGTTGTATTTCTTAAGAATGCTATTTACTTCATCACTGGTTCAAGTGTTGCAGATTTCCAATCAGTAAAATCCTCTTCCGCGAACGGATGTATAAGTCATCACTCTATTGTTGCAGTTGAAAACTCTCTTTATTATGCATCTCGTGATGGTTTTTATGTTACGACAGGATTGGCTGTTCCTCAAAAAATATCTGATCCAACGATTGACACGCTATTTAAATCAATTCCTCCAAGTTATTGGACCTCCATTATCGGGGTTAATGACATAGTTAATTCTAGAGTTATATGGACCATCTATCCTAACGGTAATCCTATAGAAGTATTTTATTACTACAATTTAGGAATATGGACTAAATGGGACACAGGTTATGGAGTGATTGGAAAACTAAGAAATAGTTCAGATCAAGATGAAGTCTATTTTTTTACATCTCCCCCAGGAAACATTCAAAAAGGATTTATCAAACATAATTTTGGAGGAAGCACTCCTATTAATAGTCTCATCAGAACAAGACCTCTAAATTTTGGAAGCGCTGGAACAAAAAAATCAGTTTGGGCTGTAGATATTTATTATCGAGTTCATGGTAATTACACTATGAGATTAAATTACAAGAGCGATGTTTCAGATTGGGCTTATAAAACATTTACGCTTTATGATGACAGAGTAGATAACAAGTTAAATACAAACTTCAGGATAGATTCTTCTAAGTTAGTTGGAAGAGACAAGATAAGAAAGAAGAGATTAACGCTCAATATTCCAGCTAAAGAATTAACCCTCTTATTACAAACTGAGCCTTCTACTACCGTCAATGATTTCCAGATTTATGGAATGGATGTGTGGTTCAAGGTTCAAGGGGAAGGTGAAAATGCCTAAAGATACTCGCTTAGTAACATTTGATGATATTTCGCCATTAACAAAAACAAATTTAGATTTGGAATTCAATAAACGAATAACAATTAACAATGATTTGACAGAAGATAACATTGCACAAAACGCAGATATAGATGGGTCTAAATTGGTAGCTGGAAGTATTAATAACTTTAAAACCAAAATTATTCCTCAAATTTCTACATGCACCTCAGATGTTACGGGAGGGTCTGGTTTAGTCAAATTACCAGGAACAACAATTACAATTATTTTAAACGTCAAGACATTCGTATTATTTTTTGCCGTATTTACCATTAACAATCCAGCAGCCGCTGCGGTAACTATTAATGGTGCTATTGTAAATGAAACAAATTCTGATCCAGCTAATGGTATTTATGATGTTGTTCGAATGACACATTCTAGTTATTTAGCAAGAAATGCAAATCCAGCACACACCTCAATGGCTTTCAATATAACTAAAGAGGTTAAAAGAGGTGCGTATCAGTTTGCCTTATATGCTACAGCCCCAGGAGCAGGAGCAACTATTTATGCAACTCATACTCGTTTAGTGATTATACCTTTAACAGCGGTGGGGTGTTAAATGGCCGATATAGCGAGAGTATGGAATATTGCTCCTGGTGAAATTGCAACGGCTTCTAATATTCAGGCTGAAATGGATAATATTAGAAATGGAATGAATTCTTTGGATAATGCAAATATTAATGCATCCGCTTTAATCCCTGGATCTATGTTTAGAGACAAATCAATTAGCTCAAGCAGAACTTCTTTCAATATCACTCATCTTGTAGATTCTACAGACAGAACATTATCTGCAACTGGTGGGATTATTCAGATGTTCTTAACCAATATCACACCGACGGTCAATGAAAGAGTTTTCATACAAACAAAAATAATGCTTACTCAGGCAAGCTCTGCTGATGGTGTAGCTGGGATTAGGACTCGACTGAACCATGGTGTTGCTCCAGATTTTATTTATGAACCTAATCAGGGTCGTATTATAACAACAACTGCATTTCCAGCTTTTATTAGCACTCACATATCTCAAATTTATCTCATCGATATACCCAAAGATCTAACAACACAAATTTATGTACAGGTAGAAACAGTTGGTGCAACCAATGCACACGTTAATGGTGGGGTAGCCAATTCTCATATGATTATTTGGGAGTTTCCAAAATGAGTAAATATGATGCGAGCATATCTTTTGATCCCAATCAATGCCCTAAAGTAGAGGACTTCGAAAAGGAATTTACAAGACAGGTCTCTTATTACAATGATTTAGATGATGAGAATTTTTCAGGAGTAACTTCTATTGCTTCAGCTAATGTAAAAAATGTGTCTGTTACAACAGAAAAGTTGGGTCTTGATATTTATCAGGATGAAAAATCTTCAGAGTTAATTTTTGGAAATTGTAGAGTTTTCTTCACTCTTTCTACAAATGCAACAGTATTAATAATATTTGGAGGAACTTTCTTGACTACTGGTGTAGCAGAAAACACAATACTGTCCTACGATGGGGTTCCTACAGAGATTTATAGATTTTACAATTTCCAAAGCGCTGCGGTTTTAACGTCAGAAGTTCACACAGACAGCGCAATGACAATTCAAACTTTTACAGCTGGTTCTCATTTTATCACTCTTGATGGGAATACCAATATTCCAAACAACTCTACTAACTTATGGATTAAGGCAATTATTTTGGCAGGATAAAAATGGCAAATTTAAGTTATCCAAATTTTCCTATAACAGGGAAAGACATAGTGGCAATCAATAACGCTTTAAGCAAAGATCTGATTGCTATTCAAAAATGGTCAAGACAGTCCTCTGTTATTACAGAGATTGCTTCTGAAAATCTTGGAGCTTGGACATCTACATCATCTTCTTTCGTGAATATAGGTGGAATGACAGACAAATTCTTGCCTGTTACAGGATCTCAATTATTAATCATGGCTTCATTCAGCATGTTTACAACTGTAGCGGCTTTAGATGCAGAAGTTCAAATTCACTTCTCAAGTCTTATTGGAGCAACTCAAAAGTTTTTTATTAGCTCGACAGGACAACATATACAGAAAACGTTATTTGCTTTTTTCCCAAGAGTTGTTCCTGGGACTCAAGGAGTGATGGTGAGAGTTAGAAGAAATAGTGGAGCAGGTGTTATTAATACGGATACAAATGATTCTATACAGATTTATGGTTTACAAATAGGGTAGGAGGTTTGTAATGGCAAATCAAGCGGTAACGCCAGCTTATTTAGTTACAGGAAAGAATCAAACAGTGAATCAACAGGCTGCTCCTTATGCAGGGAGAGGCCCTGGAGGTTCAAGTCTTGTTGGCTGGAGAAATCCAAATACAGGACAAACGATATCAGGAAATGATAGGGGAAATAGCGCTTATAACGAACCTATCTGGTCATCTGGAGGGGGTGGAGGAGGAGGCGGCGGTGGAGGGGGTGGAGGTCGCAGTAGTGGAGGAGGAGCAAGTAGTGCTTGGGAGAGTTTATTATCAAGATTTTATGATGATCAATCTGCGAGAGCTAAAGAGGCCGATACTAGAGCTAAAGGATTAGAAGATTATCTTCAAACTGAATTTACTCAGTATGTAGAAGGAAAGCGTGGTCTTGGTCAGGATATGATTGATCAAGCTATGGCTCCTATTCAACAGAGGTTACAACAACAAGCTGGATCATTAAAGAATCAAGCATTCCGAAGTGGTAATGCCAGAGGTTTGTACAGATCAAGCGTTCCTTCTCACTCTGCCACTATGATTGATCAATCGATGATGCAAGATTTGACAAATGCCCAATCTCAGCTTCAATCTCAAGCTCAACTTATTAATCTTCAACAAAAGCAATATGGCGCAAGCGGATTGGCTGGATTGGCTGGCCAGATTAGAGGGGTCGGTAATTTTTCAACTCAGCAACAAGGAAGTGCCATTGGACAGGGATTAAGTTATGACTTGTCTCAAGCTCAATTGGCACAACAGGCCCATCAATTTGACGCTTCTATGGGATTTGCTAATCAACAATTAGCTTCTCAGAATTATTGGAATCAACAACAGGCTAATTTAGCGAATCAACAAATGGGGATGCAGAGACAACAAGCAAATGGACAAATGTGGGGTTCAATAGGATCTGGAATTGGGAGTTTAGCTGGAGCAGGTATTATGGCTCGCGCTATGAAATAAATGGAATAGACTATGTTCAGAAAAGCAGAGTTAAAAGATTTACCTAATTTATTTAGATCCTTTAAGAAGTATTTAAAGACATCTAAAGAATCTCAATATGCAAAGTTTGAAACAGATAATGATGTGATGGATTATTTGAATTTCAATTTGGCTAATCCTCAGTGCTTAGTATATGTAGCTGGTGAGAAAGAGGTATTAGGATTTGTGATTATTTTTATGGTTATGACGCCATTTGTGAACATAAAGAATAGGATGTGGCTTGAGATACTCTGGAAAGATAAGAAGTATAAAATGAGAGATTTTTCAAAGATGGTAAAAACATTTTTGTGTAACGTATGCAAAGAAATGAATGCCAAAGTTATTCAAGGTATGGTTTCTTATGGCAGGAAAGATTTAGAAAGATTTTATAAGGCATTAGATTGTGAGAAATTCGGTTCAATATACACGCTTAATGTTATGAAGGAGGCTTGATATGGGTTCTTCGCTTGGATATGGTTTTGCAGGAGCAGCTAAT
>ERZ761584.577-NODE-577-length-10669-cov-16.473054_pt1 | contig 10669 bp, 14 predicted proteins | sample MGYA00512168_ERZ761584 | MGnify/ENA primary metagenome ERZ761584 (study PRJEB28899, sample SAMN03785564) | bioreactor sludge metagenome | biome: EBPR Sludge; feature: EBPR Bioreactor; material: 0.22µm filtered reactor supernatant | place: Saint Lucia: Queensland...
CGCCTACTCAAAATTCAGGCAATCGCCGATGGCGGCACCCTTGCTGCTGTTACGTGCTTAACAAGCGCAGAAATGAACATTTCCAACGAAATGCGGGACACGACCTGTAAGGACTCCGGCATTTACACCGATGCCTTGCCCGATCAGCAAACTTGGACGATGAGCGGCGAAGCCTGGGTGAATTACGGTGCTACAAACGGGCACGACGAACTTTCAACGCTCGTACTTTCGCAAGGGCTGGTTGATGTGGCATACGGCACCGGCGTAACGGGTGACACGTCTTTCACAGGATCAGGCTACCTCACTACGTTTGGCGTATCCGCCGGGGTGACAGGTAACGGTTCTTTTACCTTTGAAATTACCGGCGTTGGACAACTGACAAAGGGTACATTCTCTTAATATGATAACCATGATCGAATTGGGCGGGAAAATGCGCCCGATTGAATTCTCCACGAAAGTTGCTTATGATTTTGAGCGGCTTACCGGGAAAGGTTACCTCACCGAAATTGACGAACTTATACGGGACATTGCCCGTGTGGGCGCGGTAGAGGGCGGAGACAGTGTAGACGTAGGCCGGGCCGTCGCTCAGATGTCTGTTGTCCGGTTTGTGGATATTACTTTTGCCGCTTTGGTGTATGCGCATTCTGTGCAGCGTATGTCGGTAGACTTCACGCAGCGCGACGTAGCCGGGTGGCTATTGGACAACAATTTTACGCCGGCCTGGCCGGTAGCGAACCTGATTATTGACTCACTGCCCAAAGCCCAACCGGGCGAAGCGCAGCCCGAAGGCACAAAAAAAAAGCAGATAGAAGCGGAGGTATCAACTGGAACGAATGGAGGCGAGCCGCAGCCGACGCAGGAATGAGCGAAGATGAATTTTGGCAGACAACGCCTCGGTATCTGTTTGAACGTTGCCGGGCGGCAAACGAAGAAAAGTTGCGGACAAGGTACCGGACTTATGCACTTTTAAAGGCGCTTGGCGTGGGCATGGAAATAAACAAGCCATCTGCCCTGTATAGTTTTGAATGGGAAGAACCAGAACCGACGGCGGCGGAAATGTGGCAAAACATAGACCCGTCCGTTTTGGCAAACTTTGAAAGCCACGCAAACGAGCAATTAGCAAAAATGCCCAAAAATGGCAACAGTAGCAGACCTTAACGTAAGGCTTGGCCTTTTGTACGATGGACTCGACAAAGGGTTAACCCAGGTGGAGCGAAAACTCCGGCGTTCCGGCGACCGGCTCTCTAAGTTGGGGTCTGACCTTACTATTGCTATTTCAGCGCCATTGGCGGCCCTCGGCGCTGCATCTGTAAAAGAAGCGGCCAACCTCGAATCTTTGCAACTTGCATTAGAGACGCAAATGGGTAGCGCAAAGGCGGCGCAAAAGGAGATGGAATTGCTCCGAAAAGAGGCGCTAAAACCCGGACTTGGATTTGAACAGGCGATACGAGGTTCTGTACAATTGCAGGCCGTAGGATTTAACGCAGAATTTGCCCGCAGAACCATATCTTCCTTTGGTAATGCCCTTGCGCTTGCCGGGAAGGGAAAGGAGGAATTGGACGGCGTTACAAGGGCATTAACACAAATATCGGCAAAGGGCAAGGTTTCGGCAGAGGAAATAAATCAAATTGCCGAACGGCTGCCGCAAATAAGAACGGCCATGAAGGCCGCCTTTGGCACGGCAGATACCGAAGTGCTACAAAAGGCAGGTATAGGCGCCGAAAAGTTTATAGCGGGCATTGTATCCCATCTTGAAACGCTGCCGCCCGCAACGTCTGGAATGAAAAACAGCATCGAAAATGCTGGCGATGCTGTTAAACAGTTCTTGGCAAGTATCGGAACTGAGATAAACAAAACGTTTAACCTAAACGAAAAAAGCGAACAACTATCAAAAACGCTTACCGCCGCCGCACAGGGTTTTGCCAACCTCGACGAAAGCACAAAAAAGACGATTATCACTTTCGGACTCGCCGCCGTAGCCGCCGGGCCTTTGATTAAGGTTTACGGGGTTTTAGCCTCGACAGGGGCGCAAATAATCAGCGTCGGGCGGGGAATAGTGGATGGGTTTAAATCCGCTACCGGCGTAATCCTAAACGCCGCATCGGCATTCGGGAAACTCAACATGGTTATGAAGGCTTCCGTAATCGGGGCCGTCGTTTTGGGCGTTACAGCCCTTTATCTTGCCTACGATCACTTTGCAAACTCCCTGACAGACGCAGAACGCGCACAGGCATCCGTTCTGGATGTAACGCGCCGGGCGAATGAGGCGACGGTGGACGAGCGAACAAAGGTGATGCTTCTAACCGACGTGCTGAAAGACAACACGGCAAAGCGGGAAGACCAGCAGAAAGCCTTAAAAGAATTGCAGGCAATCAGCCCGCAGTATTTCGGCAACCTCGATCTTGAAAAATCGAAGGTGGGCGACATCAACACAGCGCTCGAAAAATACACCGCTTCTATCCTTCGCGCCGCAAAAGCGCAAGCCGCATTTGAGCAGATAAAAGAGATAGAAAAACAGTTAAGCAACCTGAACGAAAGCGCAAAGCCCACGCTTTGGCAGCAGTTAGGGGCGCAAATAGACGGACTTGGAAACAGTTATATCACGGCGGCAAGCGAGGCACTTTCATTCGGGGAAAATATAAAAGAACAACGCTCTGCACTGGAGGCGCAACGTTCGGCGCTTGTGGGCGTGATAAAAGAAAACTCCAATTATGTAGATACAGTTTCGGGCGCAAACAACACAACCGAAAAAGCGATAGGCCTTTCTAAAAGGGATGCAGCGGCAAAGAAGGAACAAAAAGACGCCTTCGATCAATACGTTGAGTCTTTAAACAAGGCAGAGGCGGCAAAAAAGAAATCGTTAGAAGTCAGAACGGCAATGGGCGTGGGGCCGCTGGATCAACTTCCGCAGGCTCCCGGCGCGATTATTCCAGAAAACGGGCAGACAAGTATCGGCGCAATGGTGGAAGGTTTGACGGCAATGACCGAACTGACCACAGCAGCAGGCGAGGGGTTTTCCAGGCTTTCCAGCATTATAGCCACCGGCGGAACCCTGATAGAACAAGTAAGTTTTGCGATGGCATCCGCATTTCAGGCGGCAGGGGCAAGCGGAGAAGAATCGTTTGGCAAAATGGCCCTTGCGGCAGTAGGCGCAGCGGCAAAGATTATCAGGACGCAAATACAAACGGCGGTAACAGCGGCGGCATTGTCAGCGCTTAAAAGCGTGCCGTTCCCGTTCAACATCGCAGCAGCAGCGGCAGCCGGCGCGCTTGCGTCCGGCCTGTTCAACAAACTAATTTCATCGGTCGGCATCCCGGCGCTTGCAGAGGGTGGCGTTATCACCGGGCCGACTACGGCGTTAATGGGGGAATACCCTGGCGCACGCACTAACCCCGAAATTGTCACGCCTGAGAACAAAATGCGGGACGTGTTCAAAGGTGTTATGCGCCGGTACGGCAGCATGGGCGGCGGGGCGCTGACTACACGCATATCCGGCAGGGACATCCTTTTTATTTTAGAGCAGGCTCAATACGACAGCCGCAGAACCAGGGGTCGATAATGGCATTAAGATTTTACAGCGAATTCCCTTCTTATCTGGGCATTGATTGGCGTATTGAAATACACGATACGGACTTTTTAGACACGGAAACAGAACTAACCGTTTCCGGCGGTTTTTCGCTTAATCCGAAGTCAGACGGGCGGGAATTTACAGAGGCTTTAATGCCGACGGAACTAACCGTTAATATCGTAATTCAAGACCCGGCAGAAACATTTAAAGACGATATTGTAACAAGCAGCGAAACGCGGTTTTCCGTAGTCCTTAAAAAAGGTGGTGACTTTTATTGGGCCGGGGCGCTTGTTCCGGACGTGGGAGAAATAGAGGACAAGGGGCCTAAGTATGGAATGACACTAAAGGCTGTTTGTGGCCTGGGCCTGCTTGCCGATTACGAATACATTGACGAAACGCCGACAGCGGACAAATGGACAAATACCTTTTCCGGATTTGAGCGTCTTATCAAAGTTATTGCCCTTTGCCTTAAAAAACTGCCGCACATACAAACGCACTACGCAGCCTCGACGCAGTTTTTGCAAACTGTAATAAACTGGCACCATAGCGGACAACCGTTTGACGATCCCGATAATACAAATGATCCGCTTTACAACGTCTATGTTTTGCAGTCTGTGTTTTCCGGAATTCAAACCTCCGGGAATGCAAAGCCGCTTTCATGCGCGGCGGCAATAGAGGCGATTATGACGGCCTTTAATGCCCGTATCGTACAGGTCGGGGGCTTATGGCGGATAGAGCAATACGAAAGCCGGACACTTGACATAAGCACAAATCCCGCCGACAATCGGGCGCGCATATATAATTACGACATTGACCCGCCTACAGTATCCGGAATAAACCCAATTTCTATCGAAATAGACCCCGGTAACAACAATCTGCGTTTGGCGGGCGGAAGTTTCGGGTTTGCAAAAGGCGCAAAAGAGGCAATTATTAACCTCGACACAAAGACGCGCTACAACCTAACCGAGGCTATGCGCTTCGACGAGACAAGCGCAAGCGACTATAACGCCGGGAATGTCTTTTGGGACGGCACCGCATCCACATTCCGCGCAAAGGGCACCATTGCGGGCGCGTTTGACAATGTGAATATTCCGCCCATCGTGTTTACGGTGAACGCAACGCTCGTTTTCAGGTTAAAGGTGAATTTAGACAGCAATTACCTAAACCAAACAATTACACATTCCGGAAGCGTCTTTCAAGGTGTTATAACACAAATGGTTTGGAGTGGATCGGTGCAATATGTGGAAATTGCCGTCGATATAGACAACCTTCCCGCGATAGGTGACAGTGTAGATTTTTCAAAGGATTTTGATTTTACTATTTCCACGCCGGCGGGCACTCAGGGGAATATGTCAGTTTTTTTTGAACTAAACCGCGTGGTAAACAGGTCTACCGGGGCAAACATTTCGGATACGTTATGGGATGCTATATGGGACATGACAGACCCGTATTTCGCTATATATTACGACAATGACATTGCACAGGGAGCGCAAACATTCCAGGTAATAAACAACGATTATGTAAATAGCGCGACTATAAAGAAAAATACCATTTTGGGGGATGCGGTAGGGCTGAATGACCGGGGCGCATTTCGATACATCAGTGGCAGCGATTATATAAAAACGCTGGATTGGTCAGTACGGGACAGTATAGATGGATTCTTTATTTCTAACCTGTTAGGCCGCAGAATCTTACAGGCACAAAGTACATCGCGAAGGGTTATAAACGCTACAATTTACGGGCCGGATGTAAGCCAATTTGATCTTGCCATTGAATACGAGGGTATCCGATATTTGTTCATGGGCGGCAATTTTCGGGCAGACCGCGACGAGTTAAGCGGAACATGGATAGAGTTACGGTACGATAATATTGATATTTCCACTGCCGTAAACAGCGATACGGATAACGCCGGATCACCACCGACCACTACCGGAACTATAAACCAAAACATCGGCACCGGCCAGACCGGGGCCGACGGCAACGGTATTTATACCGGGTCGGGCACGGTTCCGGACGGCACAACGGCAACGCTGGACGGGACATTGACGATACAACGCAGCAGCGCCGGAAGCGGGGACGGTTTTTTTGTGATTGTGGACGACGGATCAAACACGAACGAATTAAGGGTTGCGGAAGGGTCAGGGGTTCGCATTGTAAGCACAAACGAAACAATCTCCTTAGAGGGAGAAACGGCGTTTGCGGACGTAATCAGCGCGGCTACAATAAGCAGCAACCAAAACGACTACGCAGGCGGGGCCGGGGCAAATACCTTACGCCTTACAGCATCGACAGCAGTAAATATTACCGGCTTTGCGGGTGGGTCAGCAGGCAGGGTTCTTCTTGTACATAATATCGGAAGCAACACAATTACCCTGAAAAATGCTGATACCGGCAGCAGTGCGGCAAACAGGCTTGCAATAGGCGAAGATTTTGCCCTGCGCGAAAATCATTGCGTCGTATTACAATATGACGCTACTACTTCACGGTGGCGAATTGCCGCTGCCGACCGGCTGGGCTATTGGGTAGAGGCATACACAACCAGCACGGCGACTACTGCGAGCCTTAGCGCTACTTCCCCTGCATCGAATATAAACGCGGCAATAGTTCCGAAGGGAACGGGATCGGTAATGGCGGCAATTCCGAATGGGGCAAGTACGGGAGGAAATGCGAGGGGAACAAAGTCGGTAGATTTGCAGATTGACCGGATAAGTGCCTCACAGGTAGCGTCCGGAACGTCATCTGGTTTATTTGCAGGGCGAAGGAACCTTGCATCCGGCACATATTCTACCGTTTTAGGCGGCAGCGGCAACACCGCAAACGCAGAGGGCGCGTGTTCGGTAGGAGGACAACTTAATACAGTAAGCGGGCAATATGCTGCTAATGTTTGCGGGAGCGGGAATACGGCAAGCGGCACAGCCGCCGTGACATTATCAGGAGTCGACAATACCGCAAGCGCAGATTATAGCGTAACGGTGGGCGGGAATAGTGCATCTGCTTATTTATATTCTCAAGCGGCGAGATCAAGCGGGAAATTTACAGACGTAGGGGATGCGCAGTTTTCGGAATTAATTTTGCGGCGTAGGATAACGGGAACCTCGCAATCTGAATTATTTTTGGATGGAACCTCAGTACAAGCAATTCTGCCGGCAACAAACAAGATTTGGAATTTCAGGATAGATGTTGTTGGGGTATGCGATACGGTAGGAAACGGCGTGGGCATTACGGCGGGCGAGGTATGGGCGTCCTGGCATTGCGGGGCGATCAAAAGGATCGGTTCTACAACATCGCTTGTCGGAACGGTGCAAAATATTGCAACGGCGCAATCAGACACCGGAATGGCGACCGCCGTAGTAACGATAGACGCAGACGATAGTACCGAGGCGCTACGCATTAGAATAACCCCGCCGTCAACGGCGGGAACTACAACCGTTTGCCGTTGGGTGGCTACCTTTAAGTTAACAGAAATCGGATATTGAACATGAAAAACATTGTTTTTATCGGGCTTTTCTCTTTATTTTTGTGTAGTTGTAGCCGGAATATCTATAAAACAGAACCGGCCAGGGGCATCACCCCTGCATATTCAAATTTGCGCATAACAAATTACGAGGTCGGGCGGGCAATTCTTCCGGGCGCGCTGGGGTTCGTTGGCGGGGCAATAGACACGGATACGCGCCGGGGAAAGTTTTTTCAGCAGGGAATATTTTTAAGCGCTACGGTAAGCATAGGCGCGTGGGGGAAACGTCCGGCAAAATTTTACTTTTTAGATTTAGGGGCCGGACTTGCAGGTGCGGCGCTTGGTTTCACGGTAAAAAATCAAATTCAAAAAAGATGACATACAAAGAAGGGCAGGCAGTGCTTTACAAGCCGCTAAACGTGATCGGCTACATTCGCCGGGTGAATAACCGCCCGGAGGTTTCCGAAACACAAAGAAACTATCAGGTCGAGATAAACGGATACCTTGTTACCGTGTACTGCGATCAGGAAGATACATACCTTGCAACAGCACCGCCGAAGCCACGCCCGCCGGTTCGCAAACCCGGAATTTTTGACGGGCTGAACCTTCCGAAATGGTTGGGCGGAAAGGAACATGGAGCCGTAACTGTACAATAATATGGTACAGGTAGGAGAAATTGAGCAAAACCCGACTTATGTAATTACGACGGCGGAACTGAAAGACGGCGAAGTTATTTTCGGCAAAACACTTGCGTCTCCGGGCTGGCAACTTTGCCCGAAATGCGACGGGGCCGGGCGTATAACTGCCGGGCCGGGCAGCAGTACCGTATTTGAACCTTGTCCCGTTTGTATGGGCAAAATGATTATAAACATTCAAACAGGCTTGCCGCCATTATATGAAACGCAGAGCGCATTATAACGTCGGCAAGGGAGCCGGAGGCGGAAAGTACACAAGCAACATTCCGGACAAAAAACGGAATGTGCGTTTGCGTCCGGTTAACTATAGTACAAAAACCGGCAGCCCGTTTAAAGACGTGGCATTTGGCCTTTTGCTTTGTGCGCTTGGAATCGCGCTAATGCGTTTAATTATTTAAAAACGGCACGGAAATAGCCTGCAAATGGTTAAAACCGTGCTATGGAAAAGTACGATCCGATGGTGGACTTTTACAAAACTGCGATTCAATACCTGTTTAAACAGGGCATTGCCGTTGTACTTTGCGCCGTGTGTTGTTTCGTCCTGTGGAACGAAATGAACCGGCGCGACAACCTGCACGAAAACAAAATCTCCCTGCTTAACACGCAGTGGTCAGAGGCGCTAAACGACGCCCGCGAGGACTGGCGGATGTGCGAAGAAAAGCGCCGGAAACTTGAAATACAATTTACGGAACTAAAGGCGCGGGTAGATATTCTTTCCCGGCGTCGATAAAAATTCACTTAAAACATAACTATCGTGGCAAATTCTGCTAAATTTTTCAATGCCGGCTCGCCCGGTTTCCTTTACTCTGTCATTACGACAGCACTCACTATATTCGCCGCGTCTGGCGTACAATTCCCGAAAGTTCCCGGCGATCTGTCTACGGAACTGGTTTCTTCTTTTTCAACCGGCGGCGTTTACGCCCTCATCGGCGTAATGGTTGCGTCCGTCATTTTCCCGATTTACAACGCGATACAGGCAAAGACGTTTTCCTTCAAAGGCGTGTTTTCGCGCAACCTGACATGGATTGCGATTGGCAACCTCGTAGCAGCCGGCATTGCCCTAACCGGCTTTGTATTGCCATCCGGAACGGCGGATCAGATTGTCGGGGCCGTGTCCATGAAGGATTGGGGCGGACTGATTTCGATCCTGGGCCTCACCGTTGTCAATACGCTTATTCGCTATCTGAAAGATAAAGCCCCGGAAGTAAATGCCTGATATTCAGCGGGCGATAACTATACTCCTATGCCTTGCGATCATCGCGGGCGCATGGGCGACGGTGCGTTATATCCGTCCGGAGTTGTCCGGGTGGCGGCGAAACGCCTTGCTTGTAATAGCCGGGGCCGCTACGGTCGCATTGTTGGCGGTTATTTACTTTACGCTCCGGTGAAAATTGAAACTTACACACACTAAAATAAAGAACATGGCAAATGCTTTGGCGGATGCAATCCGCACCCTCACCCTCGACAAAATTGATTTTGTAGACGACGCCTCGGAAGGTATTATCGACAGCCTTGTATCGGCTGCGCTCACGCTCGACGACGCCGGAGACGCCTTTACGGCGCTTGCCGGGGACGACGTAGATCAGGCGGACGTGGCCGTCGGGCTGGTTGATCTGGCCGACCTTTTCGACGATGCCGACTTGTCGCCTGCCCAAACCGACAAATTAAACGGAGTGGTTGATAAATTGCTGAAATCCGGCAGTGACGAACAAAAGGCAGCAGCAAAAACCCTGTTTTCGGCTGCGCTCGGATTCGGAATTGCCGCAAAATACGCAAATCGGTATTTCAACGATCTGCTCGCCACCGACCCGGCGTAAAGAATGTTCATGGATTTCCGTTTTTGGGCCTCTGCGGTTAGCGCGGGGGCTTTTTTATTTATTAAAGAAAAATTTATTTGTTAAAATTTGCTTTGCCTATTGCGATACAACAAAAGTGTTGTATATTTGTGTCATCAAACGCAATGAAGCGGATGATTAAAAACAAGAAATTATGAAAATAAATGTAATTTATGCCCCGATTTCAAACGAGTACGGTTCAGTTTTCGGAACCTTACGGATTGAAATGAATGAACCAGTAGAAATATCCGTTCCTGAATTAACGGAAAGGATTCGTAAGTTTGTAGGGCCTTCAAATCTCTTGGAAGATGCCGAAAATGGCATCTTCGAGCGATTTGCGTTTGAAGAAAAAATCCCCGAAGGGTGGGGATTAGATTGTGATGTGTGGTCACAAGAAAGACGCGCCAGAGTGGGCAGCATAAATGAAGCGCTTTCGATGTATCTAAACGCTTAACTTATGCTGACTTCTTTCGAGCCCATTCCTGCACACCCCGGCTATTTCGTCTCCCCATCCGGCCAGTTCCGCAGGGGCTATACAAAGATCATTTCCACGCCACGCAACGCTGCCGGAAACTTGCTTTTCGTTGTGCAGCAGGACGGAAAGCGAAAATGGTATCTGGCGCACCGGATCGTTGCCGCCGTTTTCTTGGGTGACGTGACCGGGAAGATCGTAAGGTTCAGGAACGGCGACCCGACCGATATACGGGTTGAAAATTTGGAAATAGTAGGCGCTCCGATGTGAGCGCCTTTTTTGTGCCCCAACAAAAAATCCCGCACGAAATCTTCGCACGGGACATTGTATAACCCCATTGCCCTTTCGGGCGACCAAATGAAAACCGCAAAAAATGTTCCGGCCTGCGCCATTTTTCCGGATCGGGATTTACACCGGCTTCCCGGTGGGCTTGCAGGGCATCCCTGGCACTTCCGGAACAACAAACAACCCGACCGGGTGCGCTTGTATGGATCGGATCGCAAATCCTATTTGCGTTGCTCATGCCATTTGTCCAGAGGCACGCCGGGTCTTATTGGATACAAATATAAGAGGTTTATTGAAAAAAGCCTAACTGATGTTTCACATTGACGCGGCTAATCGCCGCGCCCGTGAAACTTGGAGTTA
>ERZ761584.578-NODE-578-length-10656-cov-18.875295_pt1 | contig 10656 bp, 12 predicted proteins | sample MGYA00512168_ERZ761584 | MGnify/ENA primary metagenome ERZ761584 (study PRJEB28899, sample SAMN03785564) | bioreactor sludge metagenome | biome: EBPR Sludge; feature: EBPR Bioreactor; material: 0.22µm filtered reactor supernatant | place: Saint Lucia: Queensland...
TACAATGTCAGCAAAAAAAAGTAAAAAATGAAAGGGGGAAGCAATAGAAAGTCTACTGCCCAAAAAAAGGCAGAGGGTACAAGCCGAAAAGACCGGGACGCTGCCAGGTTAGAAAACCACGTCACGCCGTACACCGGAGATTTGCAGCCGCCGTCTTATTTTGACGACCGGCACCGGGCAAAGTTTTTCGAGTGCGTTTCGCTTTTGAAGGATTTTGAAATACTGCAAAAGCAAGACTACGATTCTATTGTCTCTTATACCCAACTTTCTATAATGTCGGAAAAAGCCTGGGAAGCGTGCCAAAAGGAAGGAGGCATGGAAGAAAAGAGCGGGAAAATGTCGCGCCCATCGCAAGCATATTCCCGTTTCATGGAATGCCAAAAAATGCTAAAGTCGCTACGCGATCAGTTCGCCTTTAGTCCGGCAGCCCGAATGTCTATAAAGGTTCAGCGCGAAAAGCCGAAAGCCGAAAGCGCTATATTGAAAGCGATGACAAGAACAAAAACGGCCTAACTTGCAAAAGGCACTCCAATACATTGATGATATAAAATCCGGGCACGTCAAATCCGGGAATTATATAAAATTGCTGATTGACCGGCATCTGTCCGACCTGAAAAAATCGAAAGACAAGGCTTTCCCGTATTACTTCGACTATGAGGAAGCGGCCCACGCGATAAACGCCTTTTCTCTTTTCAGGCTGCCCACGTCGAAAGGCGGAAATATGCCGTTTATCCTGATGCCATATCAGGCATGTATTTTGTTTATGGCTTACGGTTGGAGAAAGAAAAAGAATAACCGCAAGCGATTCCGCCGGGTGTACCTAAAAGTTGCGCGGGGCAATGCTAAAACAGAGTTTTTGGTCGGGGTTGGCACCTATGAGTTTGCCTTTTCGGATGTAGACAACCCGGAGGTTTTCTGGATAGCGACAAAGAAAGATCAGGCTAAAATCGGGTGGAATCGGCAGGTCACGATGTTGAAAAAATTGGTGGAAGATGAGCCAGCGCTGGAAAGCGTTTTCGGTTTCCACGCTACCGAAATTTTCAAGCGCGGGGAATTGTCATGGGTGAAGTACCTGGGTAAAGATTCAAAAAGTGAGGACGGGTGGAAGCCATCTTGCGCATTGGCAGACGAATACCATGCCCATGTTGACGACGGAATGGTGAATGTAATGGAATCCGGCTTTGTGAAGCGGGAAGACCCTATGCTCTGGATAATCACAACCGCCGGGTACAACCCGACGGGGCCGAACTCCGAATTTTTGGCAAACTGCAAAAAGATGCTGGAGGGCGCACTGCCTGGCGAAAACGTTTTGCCGTTTATCTATGAACTTGATCCACAGGATAATTGGGAAGACCCGGAAAACTGGCAAAAGGCAAACCCCGGAATCGGGCACGTGCTTACCATCGACGGGTTAACAGAGGAGTATAAAAAAATACAGATTGGCGGTAAGTCTAAAGAGATAGATTTTAAGGTCAAAAACCTAAATATTGAACAGAACTCAAAAGAGTCTTGGATCAGGCACGAAGATTGGGTACGATGTGGCGGGAATATTGACATGGCTGCGCTGATTGGGCGGGATTGTTACGCCGGAATTGACCTTTCACTAACTCAGGATATAACCGCTTTGGCCCTGTTTTTCCCCAAAAAAACGGGTGAAGAACAGCACATTTTGAAGGTATTTTACTGGATACCGGAAGAAAACCCGGATATAATGTCCAAAAACGAAGTGCCTTATGATAGATGGATCACCGAAGGCCGGATTTTCACCACACCCGGCCGGGTTATAAATCTTGAAGAAACGGCGACGGACATGGGCCAGATAATGAGCCAGTATAAGGTAAAGCGGGCGGACATAGACCCGTGGTGTAGTGCTTATGTGGAAACAGTGTTTAAGGGTCTTGGAATAAGAGTAAATAAATTTGCTCAACAAATATCGCATCTTTCAAACCCCACGCAGGCGTTGGAACGGTTGATTTTGGGCGCTGAAATCAATCACGGGAACGACCCGGTTTTAACGTGGATGGTTTCAAACTGCGAAACATATCGCAATTCAAACGATAACATCCGTATCATAAAAAGCCATCACAAAAACAAGATAGACGGCATTGCGGCTTCTATCAATGCGGTATTTGGATGGGATCAGGAACTGCACACGCCGAAGGGTATGCCGTACATATTTCTGCCTGGCGCTAAACTTGTTACCACATGAAATGTGAAAAATGCAACAAAGAACATCCGGGGCCGTACCCGTTCGGATACACGCACGTTTACTGCGGATGCGGGCATGAATGGGAGGTTGCAAACATATCGCTGCTAATTCCGCGCAACTACTTTGCCAGATACGCGGTATTAGCCGGAATCTACGGACGCGCCGAACCGGCATGGCAGGCATTAGAGCAGGAATTATTTGACCAGGTAGGCGGACACCGTTTCACCACATTGCAGGCGTTCCAATCCGCTATGCACCGTCACCACGCCGGGGAAACCGTTACAAGCGTTGTCCTAAAAATTGAATAGCACTTCAAACTTACTTTGTAGTTAACACTTCGCCGCGATTTGGCCGCAACTTTGAACGACGTTTAAAACTATGTGGCCAGACCTTTACAAGCGTTTTTTTGGTATTGAATATGCAAAGGCCCCCGCTTCGGATCAGCGCGGCACATCACTTGCAAATACGGAAGGAATTGCCCGCCTTTTAAATCTTCCGCTAACAGCGTCCGCTGTCCCGGTTACAAACAAATCCATATTAGGTCTTTCCCCGGCATGGGCCGCTATTCGGTACATCTCCGAAACGGTAGCCGCTATGCCGATAGGCGTTTATTCCTGGGATGCAAAAAACGAGGGGTACGACTCCCGGACAGATCACCCGGTTAACAGCGTGGTTTCTTCCCGCCCGCATCCGCACTACACCAAATTCGATTTTTTCCAGGCTCTTATCGCAAACGCCTGTTTGGGCAACGGTTTTGCGCGCATCCACCGCGACGCAAGTTTTCAGCCGTACGCGCTGGAACTGATACCGCCGCACATGGTGCAAATAGACCACAGCGACGACGGCAGCCTGATTTACAAAATCAGCGGCGAACGCGCCGGAAGTTCGGTAAACATCACGCTGATGGATTTTGAAATTATCCACATAAAGGGCGTGACCTTTAACGGAGAAAGCGGGGAAAAAATAAGCCTTGTTCACAGGGACAATATCAGCAGCAGCCTTGCCGCGCAAAAGTACACGGACAACTTTTTTAGCAACGGCACACACCTGTCAGGTACAGTTACGACAGACATTGAACTTAGTGCTGAGCAACGCGAAAACGCACGCGAGGCTTTTAAAAATACATACGGCGGACTTGACAATGTGGGAACGACGGCTATCCTTGACATGGGATTGAAGTATAACCGTGTCGGCCTTACCCCGCAGGAGGCGGCGCTCGTTGACTTCCGAAAACTGAGCGCAGAGGAATGTAGCCGGATTTTTAAAGTGCCGATGCACATGCTTTCCAATCTCGACCGTTCGGCATTCTCTAATATTGAGCAACAAAGCCTTGAATTCAGACAGTACACCCTTCCGACATGGACGGAGAAGGTAGAGCAGGAGATAAACTACAAACTATTTTCAAAAATTGAATTCCAGAAACGCCGGGCGTTTGTCATGTTTGACTATACACATTTAAACATGGCGGATACGGATTCAATGTCCAAACTAATTTCCGCAGGCGTTCAAAACGGCGTGTTTACGGGCAATATGTTCCGCAAGTGGTATAAGCAGCCCAAACACCCGGACGGCGACCGCCTCTACATCCAAAGAAACCTTGTCCCGGTTGACCGGGTAGACGATACAATAACGCCAGTCGACTCCACAGGAGCGACGGCAAACACAGATACAACGCAAGATGGAAACACGCCAAGCACTGCAAATTGAAGAACAAGACACGGTTGGGCCGGAGCGCCGGTTTTTCACCATTGAAGCAAGGGCCAAGAAATCCGATGACGGCACTATGCAGGTTGGCGGATATGGGGCGCTATTCGGAAAATATACCCGCATAGCGTGGTTTGCGGAAGTAGTTGAGCCCGGCTTTTTTGACGGCATCAAAGACGACCGCTGCGCCTGCCTATTCAACCACGATGTAAACCAAATTTTAGGGCGGAAAAAGAACGAAACACTTGAATTAAAGATAGACAAATCCGGCCTTGACTATACGGCAAAGTTGCCAGATCACCGTGCAGACGTATACGAACTTGTAAGCAAGGGGTATGTCTACGAATCCTCTTTCGGGTTTACCGTTGCGGATGAAGCATGGCACGAGGTAGACCGGGCGCTTTTGGAGGGCAAAATGGACGCCCGCGACCTTGACGCCCTTACATACGGCGGGAAAATTGCCGTTCGGCATTTGGTTAAAGGCGAAGAACTCTACGACGTTTCCCCGGTTACGTTCGCCGCATACGAGGGCACAACAACGGACACGCGAATAGCAAAAAGGAGTTTTAACGCATGGAAAGGAGCGGAGGGAATGGCAGAACAGCGCGAAAAACTATCAGAACGCACAAAAGACGATCAAAACACAAGAGCGGCTAAGGCACTTGCTGAAGCGGCGCTCGCGCTTTACTAATCATAAACACGCTGAAAAGATGACATTAAGTGAACAACTGCGGGACGCCCTTCAAAAACAAGGCGACGCCCGCGCAAAAATTCAGGATCACGTTGCCCGCATGGAAGCAGGTACGTGGAAAGAGGAAACCGATGGAGCAGCCCTTAAGGAAGCCCGCGCAGACCTCGAAAACATTGACCCGGTTGTAAAAGACCTTCAAGACAAAGTAGCACTTTCGCAACGCGCCGGAGACTGGACGCATACGCCTACCGCATCGACTCCGGTTTCTGTGAACGTACTGAAATCTGAAAACCGGGGCGACAGCGAGACGAAAGCCCGCAGGGAATTCCGAATTTTGGATGCCGTTTCTCAGATAACCAGCAACCGCAACCTTTCCGGATTGGCCGCAGAAATGCACCAGGAAGGCATAAAGGAAGCGCGCGAAATGAACCTGAAAGGACAGGGCGGAAACCTGACCCTTCCGCAATGGCTCGTTCGGGGCAACCGCTCCGGCATGGAAAAGCGCGATATGCTGGCAGAAACCACGACAGCCGGCGGATACACCGTGGACACGACGCTCGGCGGCCTTATACCGATCCTGGAGCCGAAATTACAGGCAGAGGCGATGGGGGCAACCGTGTTGCGCGGCCTGACATCAAATATCGACTTCCCGCGCAACGATGCCGACGCAGCCGCAGTATGGGCCGGCGAGGTCACTACATCTACCGAAACAAGCCCGACGTTCGACAAGATCAGCATGGCACCCGAACGCCTGACCGCCTTTACCGACGTGTCGAAGCAGGTCATGGTGCAATCGAGCATCGACATGGAAAACTTTGTACGCCGTCGCCTGAATTTCGCCGTTCGTAAAGCCCTCGACGTTGCCGCCCTGAATGGCTCCGGATCGTCCAACCAACCGACCGGCATCCTGAACTATTCCGGCGTGAATGACATCACTATTGGAACCGACGGCGGCGCGCTGGATTGGACATTGGTCGTTCAATTTGAAACCGAAACCGCTACCGATAACGCCGATATGGGCCGCCTCGGATACCTGTTTACGCCCGGAGTTGCGGGCCTGCTGAAAACCACGAAGCGCGACATCGCCGGGAACGGATTTATCTGGGAAGGGCCGAACGGAAGCGGAACCGTAAACGGATACCGTGCACTGACCACAACGCAATTGCCGTCAACCCTTTCAAAGGGCGCTTCTTCCGGCATCCTTCACGCTGCCATTTTCGGCAACTGGGAAGAACTTATTATCGGGCAATGGGGCGGAATTGACCTGCTCATAAACCCCTACACGAAAGGCAAAGAGGCGACGGTTGAGGTAATTGTTAACTCCTGGTGGGATGTGGAAGTGCGCCACGCGGCCTCTTTCTGCATTTGCAACGAAATCGACATTTCCTAATGGCAAACGTTGAGTTTTTGAAGTCTGGCACGCCGTATGGATGGGCTTATTTGGCCGGAGAAACCGGGAATATTCCCGGAGAGATTGCCGCGCAACTTGCCGCCGACGGCGTTGTGAAAATCATAGGATTAGCAGAGGCGCAAGCGCCCGCGCATGAACTCAGGGAAACAAAAATTCGCAAACCTAAAGAAGTACGAAAAGCATGAAGCATTTTCTTTTCATAGTCGCCCTCCTGTTCGCCATCGCGGGCACGGCTACGGCGCAAACGTGGTCGGGCGGTGTTATCGTAACCGACTCGACGCGGTTAGTAAACCGCGACACGAACATTACAAACATCTGCCTTTTGAATCGCGGCAAGTCTTCTAACTGGACTTATTCGGTTCAAATTGTCTCCGACTCGATCAGCGGCGCAAACGATGGCACGGCTTATTTGCAGGTGAGTAACGACGGGTATACCTGGTACAACGCGCAAACGCTTACCCTTAACGGAACGGCGCAACAACACGTTTTGTACGAGGGCATTTTGTATGCAACGCGAATGCGGGTCTATGCCATTACACCGAACACCACAGCCCGAAACATTGCATTCAGGGTAAAAGCAACAATCCGAAAATCGCAATAACGATGTTGAATTACAGGGTATCGTCCGGGCCAGCATCCGAACCAGTCACGGCGGCAGAGGCAAAGGAATGGCTAAAGCTGCGTAGCACGTTTACGGCGGACGATACCCTTATTTCATCGCTGATTGAAACAGCGCGGGAGCAATACGAACACAGCAGCGGCGAAGTAACTATTACGCGCACGGTAGAGCAGTTTTGGTCGATGTGGCCAAAAGGCAGCAAAATTTGCCTGCTTTTTCAGCCTGTTTCGTCAGTCACCTCTGTGGAGTACCGGGACGATAACGGCACCTTGCAAACATTTGCATCGGCGAACTACACGGTAGACTTGTACCGGGGAAAAGTGCGGATCGTGCTGAATGAGGATGCAGACTGGCCCTCTGACATCGGCGAATTTCCGAACGCGGTAAAAGTTACTTATGTAACCGGATACGCAAATGCGGCAGCCGTTCCGGAATCGGCAAAAACGGCGATAAAGGCCGCTGTTTCTATGCTGTACTATAACCGTTCGGACATGCCTCTTGGCGGCAACCCCGGACGCAGAACGGCACAGGCATTGGCGTTTATCAGGAAAAAGTTGATAGTATGAAACCCGACTACGCACAAGTAAACGGCGTTCTTCCCGATCCGGGGCAAATGGATCACCGGATTACGATTGTAGAAAAGGTGACGACGCAGGACAATTACGGCGGCGAGGTAATAACATGGACGCCTTTGGATGGCGACGAATGGGCAAAAATGGAATACAGGAGCGGCGCTGAATCTTTGGCGCACACAGCAGAGATAAACACGCACGATGTTGTTTTTACGATCCAATACCGGGGAAATCTTAACACGTCGATGCGGGTAATACACGAAACTGATTATTTTGATATAGTCGCCATTAAACCGCTTGGAATGCGGGTTTTTGAGGAACTCACAACTGTATTCAGAGCCGAACAAATAAACTACTTAACCGACGACGACGGCAACCCCCTGACGGACGACGACGGCAATATTTTAACAGAATAAGCAATGCCGCCAAAAAGTTTTTCCACATACTTGAGCGAACTTGACGAGGCGACAAGCCTCGGAAGCGGCGACCGCATTCCGGTACTGGAAAGCAGCACTACAAAATATGTCGATGGCAGCGACATTGGCGGCGGCGGTGGAATTACCGCACTGACCGGCGATGTTACGGCGTCCGGTACTGGCAGCGTAGCGGCTACCATTGCCAATCTTGCGGTAACAAATGCGAAAGTAGCAACCGGCATAGATGCGGCAAAAATCGCAGACGGCACTGTATCAAATGCCGAATTCCAATATCTGGGAGGCGTTACAAGCGACATACAAACCCAACTAAACGCAAAACAAACACTTGACGGCGATCTAAGCGCCATTGCTGGCCTTACGCCATCGAATGACGATATAATGCAATACAAGGCGGGCGCATGGGCAAACCGCACGATTGCACAACTTAAAACTGACCTTTCGCTATCCGGAACCAACACGGGCGACCAGGATTTGAGCGGATTACAACCCCTTGACGCGACACTGACCGCGCTTTCGGGCCTGACAATCGCGGCAAATAGCCTGACTATCGGAACGGCGGCAGACACGTTTTCGCAGACATCGTTTGCGGCAAACACATTTCCGGGCAGGTCGTCTACCGGCAACCTCGTTGCAAAAACCATTACTGATTTTGGCTTTTCCTTGGTGGATGATGCGGACGCAAGTACCGCACGAACGACGCTTGGACTTGGCACCCTTGCTACCCAAAGCGGCACATTTTCCGGCACATCGTCCGGAACAAACACCGGCGACCAAACCATAAGCCTGACCGGTGACGTAACCGGAAGCGGAACTGGAAGTTTTGCGGCTACCATCGCCAATAGCGCGGTAACACTTGCGAAAATGGCCGACATGGCAACGGCATCTATTTTAGGCCGGAATACGGCCGGAACAGGAGCGCCGGAAGTGCTGAGCGCAAGCACGACAAAGACGCTGCTTTCGCTTAACAACGTCGAAAATACGGCGCTGTCCACGTGGGCAGGTACGACCAACATAACCACGCTTGGAACAATCGCTACCGGCACATGGTCGGCTACTGAAATAGGTGTAACAAAAGGCGGGACGGGATTAACTACGCTCGGAACGGCATTGCAACAATTGCGCGTAAATGCCGGGGCTACGGCGCTGGAATATTTCACCCCGTCGGCAGCGTCCGGCGATATTACCAACGGCGGGAACACGACCGGCGCGGCGGTAACAATTGGCACAAACGATGCTTTTGGCCTGAACTTTGAGACGACGGGCGTCACTCGCATGGCGATCACCGGCGGCGCAAGCACGGGCGGACAAGTAACAATTACGAACGTAACAGCGAACACAAATACGGTATCCGACGGCCTTACAATCAAGACGAACAGCACCGGCACGGCGGCGGCAAATTTCGGCGGTGGTATATTGTTTCAGGGGGAAAGTAGTACGACGAATTCGCAAGATATGGTTAGATTGTCCGCGATATGGGCGACGGCAACACACGCAAGTAGGACAAGTGCGCTGGTTTATAGCGACGTGACTACGGGGGGTGTAATAACCGAAAGGTTCCGGTTTACGCCCACCGCTATGACGCTGGCGGGTTCTTACACGTTTGGGGGCAGTGCAAATGGGATTACGATAAGCAGTTCTGCTGCTGCGGCTGGCAGCGGAGTTGTAATTCATAGCAGCGCAACCGGAGCCACAAGCACTGGAAGCATAAACTTTGGCAATAATTCTTCTTTTACCCAAACGTCTGGCACCCGCAACTATATGCACGGTAATTGGAGTTTTGCGCCAACGTCAGGAACGGCAGTGCATAACCAATTCGTATTAGATGGAACATTCAACCAAACCGGCGGCGCTAACGGTATAACCAGGGGGATATACTTAAACCAAACCCTTACCGCCGTTGCGGACTTTCGGGGTATTGAAATAGCGTACTCAAGCAGCAGCGCAAAAGGCATCTACCAATCCGGATCATCGACCACAAACAACTTTGCAGGCGCTACAGCATTCGGAACGACGTCGGCGCCGAACGCGGCGGCCATTGCCGATTTTGTAAGCACTACAAAGGGAGTAAGGCTCCCGAATATGACGACCACAGAACGCGACGCAATCGCAAGTCCGGTAGCGGGCCTTGTCATTTATAACACAACAACGGGAAAATTGAACGTATATACGACTGCCTGGGAGGCGGTCACAAGCGCATAACATGGACAAAAAGCACATTCAAACGTTTGTGGTTCTGACAGAACGCGCCCGATCAGCGGGGCTTATCCAATTCAATGAAATGCCTGCGGTATTGCAGGCGTTGGAATCCGCAAACGTAGAACTTCAACAGCCGGAAGCGGCACCAACCGAATTAAAAGCAGATGGCAAAGACGTACAAACAAAAGCCGGGGAACGGAAAGGTAACGGTTGACTTGCCGGGCGGCGCTTACCTTATTTCAGAGGAAGTTTCCGCTAACGGGGTGATAACCCTCACCTGTATTCCGACTGACCAGCAAAAGAAAGAATTTCAAAGCCAACTGGATTCAATTCAGGCGGCATTGAATGAAGCGCAGGCGCAAAAGGTGGCTATTCAGGCGGTTATCGACGACCTGCAAGCGCAAAAAACAGACATTAAAAAGATCGTGGATACGCTGTAAAACATGGCCATACCGACCCACATACAAGGCGAGATTAGCGAACTGATGCGCAAACTACGCGCAGTGTCCGATAATGCCAAAAAGAAAAGCCAGACGGTTTTTAAAGAGGCAGCCGGGCCGCTTGTTTCTGCAATCATGGCGCGCGCGCCTATGTCGGAAAAAGCGCATAGCCGGTACAGCACACCGAAAGCCTCCGGGCGCATCCGCGCACCACGCGGTCAGGGGCGTATTGTGGCGACGTATAACCCCGGCAACCTTTCCCGGTCGTTTAAAACGCTCACATTCCGGCAGTCTGCGGCGGTGTTCGTCGGGGCGAAACTGGCCAAAAGCAATAATACGGGCCTGTTTTCAGGAGCGCGGACAGACGGATATTATGC
>ERZ761584.579-NODE-579-length-10648-cov-91.803833_pt1 | contig 10648 bp, 26 predicted proteins | sample MGYA00512168_ERZ761584 | MGnify/ENA primary metagenome ERZ761584 (study PRJEB28899, sample SAMN03785564) | bioreactor sludge metagenome | biome: EBPR Sludge; feature: EBPR Bioreactor; material: 0.22µm filtered reactor supernatant | place: Saint Lucia: Queensland...
TTACCGCTGGTCATAATTTGGTTGGAAAGTGGGGTTTTATAACCTTATATTTACACCATAAAACAAATACACAATGAAACAAATAGTACATTGCCTCCTTATTTTTAAACTTGTAAAAACTTAATGAAATGAAAAATATTGAAACCTTTTTTGAGTTGTCAAACTATGACAGTAAGAATATAACCAATAAGGGGAACAAAGTAATACCACAAACTGCACTGGATAAAATAGAAAGCGAAGGGGTTACACTTGAATTTTTGCAGGGGTTAAATATGCCTGTTTATAAATACCGTACTCAAATTACAATACATGGTTTGTTTCCTGAATTACAGCATAATTATTTAGGTGGATATAAAAACCTGTTTCAAAATAAAAACCTTTCAATCGGGGTTAAATGGCAGGTTGTGGATTATGCCAAAAAAGATAGGATATATAAAGCAGTTACCGGCTATTTAGAAAACTGGACAAGGCGGCACAATAGCACCGATTTTTTTATTTATAAAACAAGCAAAAGTTTTACTGATAAGGAAACATATAAAACACTTTTGGAAGCTGCCAAAGCTGATATTTCACACATTGATAAAAAACTGTTTTTTGGTAATTGTGGGGTATATCTTAGCCAAACATTGTGGGGCGGTTACTTCTTAGTTTCTTACATAAATATCGGGGCAATACTTGAGGCAAATGTAATACCCTGCATTGAAAATATTACTAAGGTAAGCATGGCAGCTATTGAGGCAAAAGAAGCGGATAAACAGGCTAAGTATGAAGCAAGGGAGAAACAACGCAAAGCTGAATATGCAGCCGAAATGGAAGCTAAGAAAGCAAAGCAAGCCCCTTTAATGGAAGCAGCAAGGCAAATATTAACTGATGCTGGTTATACCATGCAGGAAAAAACACCTTTGGAAGTGGGTAAAATTTATGTGAAGATTGAAACAGATACGGAAACAGGCAGGTTTAATTTTGTGGCTTATAAATACTCAAAAGAAGCAAGGCAAAAAAAGTGGAGGTATGAGAAAACAACCAGCACCGACCTGAATTTTGAATTTAAGGAAAAAAGCTGGTACGATAACGGGCAACAAACTGCATACGATTATGCAAGCGGCTGGGTTAGGCAGGTAGCACCAGCACCACAGCCGGGAACAAAGCAGCCTGTTAAACCAATAGCAGCACCAGCAGCAAAGGGAACGGTTATATTGGTTAATTACAGCGACAAGGCTATTGCCCTGTTTGGAGATACAAAAGCCATTAAAGAGAAGATAAAAGCCATAGGCGGACGGTTTAACCCGTTCCTGAATAACGGCGGACAAAAAGAAGCTGGCTGGATATTACCAGCAACCAAAAGAGAAGCAGCCATGCAATTAATAAACTAAAAACTTCATATCATGCAAACCAATTTAACAGGCAAACAGATTAACCAATTTGCAAAAAGCAGAAACGATATACCGGGCTATTTTGGAGACAGATATTTCCCCTTTGGATATTATGGGAAAACAGATAAAAGGGTGAACGGCGAATTTATCAGTAAGAAGTATAAGGCAATAGCTGAACTGGTGCAGGAAACAAAAGCGAAGGTTAATATACTCCCGGAAGTTATTGAAATAGAATATAACAACGGGCAAAGCAGGATTTACCGGGATTTATTAACAGATACGTTCCTTATTCCTTTAATTAAATAATCATTAACAATAACCCCCGGAGCCGCACCGGATAAACAAAGACGGAAAACAAAATGAAACAGATAAATTTTAAAGCCTTTGTAAACTCATATTTGGCTACTGCTGCATGGGTAACGGCTGAAAGTGGAGATTGTACAGACTTTACAAGAGAAGCCCGTAAAATGGCTGAAAATGACTGCCAGCAATTTATTGATAAGGTATTGGCAAAATTTGGTGAACCTAAAGGTATTGAGTTACTTACTATCCCCGGCGGCGATTTAGGTTACATTGCACCACATGACTTTTTTCTTACTCGTAACCATCATGGAGCAGGGTTTTGGGATAAAGGCGAAATATACGGCGAAGGTGAAGCCCTTGACCTTACCGAAATTGCACACCTAATGAAAGAAACAAACTGCTGCCATATATCAGGCAAAAGAAGTAAACTAATTTTTGACTAATATAAACAACTCAGCCGCAGAGTATAAAAGACGGGAAGAAAATGAATAAAGTAATTGCACTATCACAGACAGTTTACAATTTGTATTGGAACAAGAATCTCCAACTTCGCACCCCTAATGAAGATATTGTCAAATTATTCCTTTTAAGGTCAATAGAAAGAGGGGACGGGCTGACTGGTTACCATATTAATTCAAACGTAGCCGCAGGGTACGACGTTGAAAGTTTTGTAAATGGTAAGGAATTGCCGTTATGTTGGCAGGTTAACTGATGAGGTTTGAATAACCGAAACGGGCTGAAATACTGCCCGTATTAACCAAAAGACAGCCGCAGTCTATAACAGGCAGGAAAAACAAAATGAGAACAATAAGAACAAAAGTTTACCAGTTCAGCGAATTGAGTAAATATGCACAACAAAAGGCCGTTGAAGATAATGCTATTTATGCAGAATATTTTTTTGCTGATGATGCTATAAATTCATTAAGAGAATTTGCAAAACATTTTAATTGTGAAGTAAAAAATTATGAATTTGATTTTACTGGGGCATATTGCCCATCATGGGTTAAATTTAATACAGATAATGCAGAATTTACGGAGGATGAATTATCAGCCTTAATTGAATCAATGGGAGGGTATAATAAAGAAAATTTAAGGGGTGATGGTGATTGTGTTTTTTCTGGTTATTGTGCAGACGAAGACGCAGCAGACGGGGCAAGAATAGCCTTTTTTAATGGTGAAAGGGATATAAACAATATACTTCAATCAGGCTTTAATTCATGGCTAAAATCAATTATGGCTGATTATGAATACCAATTAAGCTATGAAGGATTTGCAGAACATTGCGAAGCTAATAATTTAGAATTTAAAGCTGATGGTACAATGTTTTAACTTATTAATTAACCAATAAATACAAACACAATGACAAAAACAAAAAACAGCCGTTTAACTATCTATGATATTAAACGCTTGACTTCTGAAACTTCCCCTTATTTCTTTACTTCAAAGACTTTAAAATTTTTCGGTCAGACCATGCGCAGCTTTTCCGTTAAAAAACAGGAGGACGGAAGGTATTTGATAACTGCCCCTATTGTTGACAGGTTTACGGGGAGGGTTGCGGGTCAGACTAAACGGTATTTTAACCCCATTAATAACGAATTAGAACGCCAATAAAACATTAAAGCAATATGAAACAGCAATTAATAATATTAGACAATGGCGGGGCAACCTTTGACCGCTATACAATAATTGACAGGCTTACGGGGGAAATGGCGGGGGCTTCGGATAATCCCTTTCATCCTTTGGGATTCGGTCAATATTGTGGTAATGTGGCCGATAATTACTGGCGGGTGGCTTATGGTTATTCATGGCGTAATGGCTGTAATGACAGGTTATTAAGGAAACGGGTAAAATATGCTATTGACCTATTTTTGGCCGATTGTGGGGGCATTGGTAAACCGATTGAATTTAGCAGCCTACCGGATAAAGTACAGCAATTTGCAAAACAATATTTTGAACCCGTAAACCAATAACTTATGAAACAGCAATTAACCCACGCCGAATACTGCCGCAACCGTCAAAAGTGGTTAAATGCAGCGTCTTTTATCACCCCTGAATTAGACCTTTTTTTGGTTGATGGGGAATATCTGACCGGGGCTGAATTTGAGGAAAAATACCCCGTTAGCAAGGTGCAGCTAATTACATGGAAGCAAAAAAAACACAACAAGGGTGAAAACCCGAATCAATCAAAAAACTATTCTTAACTAATAAATATAAACAAAATGAAACCAATAAAAGTTTATCAATTAGTATCGTTTGTAAATGCTTGGAATAAGAGGCTTAAAAAATGGGAATCATTGCATAGTGTTACCCGTTTATATGCTGGCGTAAATGGCCTTAAAACAGCTTACAATGATTTTGAAACAGAGTGTAATAATTACCACCAATTTACAACGGTGGGGAATTGGAATAAATACAGCCAAACAAGGGGTAAAGTGGAATTACATATACCACATATTCATGAAAATGGCACTTTTGCTTATTGGGGGGATAAAATTTTGAAATCACATAACCCTGAAAACATATAACCATGAGATACCTTCCCCTTATAATTGTTGCCCTGTATTGGGTTTATGTGGTGGGGGAGATTATTTTCTAAACCAATTAAAAACAAAACAAAATGACAAGCTACACAGAAATTCAGGCTTTACAAAATGCAGCCGATTGTTTAGAAATGGGTTTAAAGGTTTACCAAAAGAATTATGAAGACAAAAGAAAAACCTTAAAAATGTACTCCCTGCACAATGACCAAACGGGAGAAACTTTATCCCCTGTACTTGACTATGAAAACTTAAACCACTTTATTTTGGGGTTTATTAAAGCTAAAAAAATATTTACCAACCAATAAAAATAAAACAAATGAAACAGTACAGAATTAGCCTACATAAAGGCAGCAACCAATTAGCGCAGGAATTAGCCATATTAGCCGCCAAAAGTAATGGTGGGGATGGTATCACCTTGACAGAATTAAAGGGCATTGTGGAGGGGCAGAAACGCTTATACCCCCTATCTAATGAAGGGGTGCAATGTGAAATTATTGGTGAATCCCTTTTGCATTTGGATAAACCCGTAAGTGGGGAAGAATTACCCTGCACAGTATTGGTGATTGAGGAAGTTGATGTTATGGAGTTGGAGGAACAAATTGAGTTCAATGGTTACGGGGCAATGGCTGATTAACCAAATAAATTTGTAAACCATGAAAGAAGTATTTAACTTTATGCTGATATTTATTATCAGTATTGTTTACTCTAAAATTGATTAAAATGAAAAGAAAAACAAATACAAAATTTTACACATTTTGTCAAAATAATTCCGGTGGGTTCTTCAAAGGGTCAGACGATAGCGGCATATCTGAATACGTTATAATCGAAGCTATAAATGCCCAACAAGCAAACAAAAAAGCAGAAGAAATTGGAATTTATTTTGATGGTTGTAGCGAAGGGAATGATTGTCCATGTTGCGGGGATAGATGGTATCCCGTATCTGAATCAGATGGGTATAAAACTCCCCTTATATATGGGAAATCTGTTTATGAAACAGAAAAAGATATATACATGGAAAGCTGTTTTATACATTTTATTAACGGTGAAAAGAAAAAAATCGAATTTAAAAATGAAAAAGCATAATATATTTTTGTTTGTGTTTGTTTTATTGGTGATGGCTTCCGCTTGCTCTACTCAAAAAAGTGGTTGCGACTGGAAGCCCCCCAAAAGGGGAATCAAATTTAAAGGATTTATGTACCAACAACAAGCAAGGGTTATAGAAGTATTGGCCTACCAACGAAATAGGGCTGATTTAAGGGTGGTTACTCAAAAAGGAGATACCACATTGGTTAAATTTGGATGGGCGGGAATAGGCACAAGAAAACCCTATAACCTAAAGCCCGGAACATGGCTAACTATTAGGTATGATTCTATGGATTGTGATAAAGGTTGGGTAATGGCTGATATAAAAATTAACAAGTAACACTAAATACCCTGTACAGTGTACGGGGTATTTTTATTTTAGTTCTACCCACCTGTAATGATTATCCCAAAGGAATTTGGTAAGCTCTTTACTTTCTTTTATTACGGCTGTTTCTGACCATTCAGGGTGAAGCAGATGGAGCTTCTCATGCAGCAAAATCTCTAAATGTTTTTTGGTTCTTAGTCTTGGGTCTATCTCTATTTTATTGGCCTCAATGTGGGCTTGCCCCCATGCCCTTTCTTTACCTAAATGCCTGTAAACTACTTTTGTTTTTTTTGGTGGTCTTGGCATGGTTATTTTTTCTTATTTTGACGGGTTAATTTAAACCTTGTTTTGGGGGCTTTTACGGGGATTATTTTTTCTTGGCAGTATGGGAAGACATCACCAATTAACGGGCAGAAATCGCCCCTTTTAACGCCCTTACAGGCTTTATTGGGGCAGGTCTTCTTCGTTCCCATATCTTACCAGTTCTATTTCTTCTTCCAAATCCATTAACTTAATGCAAAACTCATCGTAATTATCCCTTATTGTCATATCTTCCCCACTCCAAAACCTTAAAATACACTCTTTTTTATTTCCGGGGATTTCAATAACCCTTTCTATTTGTTCAATGAGGGGCATTGTCCTTCGATAGCCATAACTGCCTTGTGGTGGATTACCTGTCAATCCCATCCCATCATACCATTGCTCTTTGGTGTATTGGCCGGGTAATGTGTATTTTTCATAGACTTCAATCCTGAACATAGGGCGTTGGATTTAGGTACTACGAATTTACAAAATTTGCCCCTTATATATTCTAAAGTTTTTTACACTGAAATTTTTATTGGATTTTACTGTTATATGAGCAAACCCATGACAAGCCTTACCGCCGAATGGCTGATATTCTGGCCTTAAAGTACACATACAACCAACGGTAAATGTGGTTGAAATTGAATCGTCTATATCTGGTTCTGTATGGGTTGATTCCACATGAACATGGCCACAAAGCATACTGGCTTTTGTTTTCATGTATAACATACGGGCTGCATTGGCATATCCACCGCCGCCCCTGAATGTAAGGTGTCCATGATGGATGTTTAACTTACCTGCCTTTACTAAATACCTTTGGTCAATAAACTTCACACCCATTTCATTCAACCCTAATCTTTCTTCAAGCGTAAAATACTTGTCATGGAAAAGCATTTCAGCTTTTTCCATTAAATACCTTTTAAACCAGAAGTCATGATTACCTTCTATGAAGTAAATTTGGTCAAAATGCTGTTTGAAATACAATAGTAGGTTTTTAGCCATATCAAACCAACGGGGTACATCGTGTGGATTTATAGGCTCATGCAGCCATCTTGTAAAAGGGGTGTTATCAAGCAAATCTCCCCCAACAATTAATTGTCTTATGTTGTTTTCATTAGCGTACCTAACCATAGCTTCTATTGGCTCTATTCTGTGGTTTGGCACATGGAAATCAGAGGCAAAAATAAAGTTATTGAATTGTGTAGGTAATACAAATGGTTGCAAGTCCTCACTATCTGGTATGGGTATAGTTGTAGGTGAAGAAGAACGGGGTGTAGCTATATAAAATTCAGATTTTTTGACAGAATTGGGATAATTATTAGCCATTTTACCAATCTTACCCTCTATGTACCTCAAATAATACCTTGCGTCTTCTTTGTTTTTAAAAATATCAGGATTTTCTTTAAACATCAATTCGGCTAATTTAGCCGTTTTCATCTCCATCCCATGTTTTAATCGGTAGCTTCGGGCTATATTAGCCTTACCGTTTTGCCTCATAAATAAGGGGTTTGGTTAATATACAAATATATTTTATTTAATCGGTAATTGCAACAAAAAAGCCCCCAAAATGTAGAAACATTGGGGGTTCTCTCTAAAAGTAAACAAAATGAAACATCACAAAGATAAATAAAATTTTGCGGTGGGTCACAGCCACAGTCTTAGCACCCCCGACTGTCCAACTTATTAACTGGTTTACCTTGTCCGATATTGCTCTTGGGTACGTTCCCGCCCTCGGAAGGCTGCAAAGTCTTATGTGCATTGGGTTGCGCTGCTTCGCATTGTAAACCACACCCGCCGGTATAGTTAATACGGTGGCTTTTATCTCCGCTTTAATAATTGTATAATGGTTCTGTGTTGAATATACCTTTATTAACTGTCTTTTCTCTCACTATTAATACTTTTTCCGTTGGTTTATCATTCTTTTTGGGGTCTATATCAGGTGATATTTGGATATAACAACTATTTATGGCTGCTGCATAAAACCTATGCCATTGCTTTATTATTTCCTTCCTTTCAAATACACTCTTGTATATCCTACCCCTTATTACATTGTGGCAACTATCAAATAAAAATATCCTTCCTGACTTTATCATTTACACATTTTTTTTGGGATAAAAAGCCCCCGACAAGACTATCAGGGGCTACCTTCAAACAAACTGATTATGCACATCCAAAGTTATAGCTATTTTTAATCTTCTGGCACATCCTGACTTACCACCGTAAAGAAACTACACGAACCCCTATGTATGGCAACCAACGGCAGGTTTAATTTTTCTATTAATATGTTAGCTTCTACGGCTGCTTTTGAAGCATTGTAAAAAAATTGAAAAACGTATGTCAAATCGTTATCGTTTTGAATACACTTTGTTACTGGATAATTAACCCTGAACCGTGTCAGGTGTTCTTGCAATTGGTTGTTCATTTTGGGTTAGTCTTTTTATTGGTACTATTTCCCCTTCCTCACATAGTTCAAACATTTTAGGTGTCAATTTGAAGGTACGGGATGTTGGGATAAACTGACCATTGGAATACACACACTTAATACCCACCAACACAAAATCACCTTCCTGTATTTCTATTACCCCTTTGGTTTCTACACCAATGGCTTGATTAGTTTTTAACTCTGTTAATTTCATATATATATTATTCTTCTTCACGCATTAATTTTGTAAACTGATATATAAATATTTGAAATAATATAATACATGGTATCATAATACTAATCGTCAACTTTTTATGTAATTCAATTTCTTTATCAAAAAAAGATACCACTATGCTAATTAACAAACCAGTAAACATAATAAGTATTAAATACAACAAATATTTTATCAATTTATTAGCAGACCAAACTTTCATAATACTAAATTACGGGTGGTATTCTCTAAATATTTCGTAAAGTTCATCGGTGCTATCCCAATCCAAATGAAGGGTTGGGCTTTTGGTATTATCCTGCCACTCGGAAAATTGAACCGCCCTGAATTTGGCGTATTCTTCAAGAGCTTGTATAGCCTCTTTGTAATTATCTTCGGTGGCAGCATCTAAGATTTTTCTTAGGGCTTTGGACGCTTTATCCATTGGTAATGGTTTTGATTTCGTAAAAGATTTTATATATCACAAACCCAAAAGTTGCGATTACCGAAATTACTAAAAATAGTACAAAAAGCACCTCCCAATTCTCACTTTTTCCGCTGTCTTTTGGCATAAAAATCTTTTTTATTTGAATGGTATTGGAATAACCCAACAAGCCCTATGCTTAAATAAAAGATTTGGTCAGGTGTCATTTGATAATTTTATTTATTCGGTTAGCAATTCTTTTAGCCTCTATTTTAGCGTCATACTCTTTGTATGTTTTCAAAATCCTGTGCTTAGTAAAACACGCATCATAAGGGTATAGTCTGTAATTGCCATCGTTCAGATTCAATGATAAATAAAACCATACCCAATAATGATATACATGGTGATTTTTTGCGTACAAAAAAAACTGATGCGTTTTATCCAATTCTGACCAACTATACGCAAGTGTCATTTTGCTTTATTTTTCATTTGTTCAGAAACATATTTTTTCATAGCCTCAATACCCTTTTTATTTTGGGTTGTTCTTAGCAGGGTGTACCTGTAATATTCCCCTGTGTGTCCGTATCGGGATTTAAACTTTACAGGTGTTCGGTGTACCTCTACATCAAAGCGTCTTTCTATACCCCTTCCCACTTCTCTCGGAAGATTTGTACAACCAAACTTTTTAAAAGCTGTCATAATTGAGTTGGTTTCCCCAACTAAAAAAGAATGGCATAAGGCTGCAAGTTGTGTCATTTTGTTAAGTTTTAAATTATTAATACCAAAATATTTCTTTGAAATTCATTGCATCCGAATAATTAAGGCGAGGTAGTTTACTTACCGCTTTCATCTTTCTGTTCACCACCACATATCTGCTACCATTGTGTCTCTTTGGCTCTACAATCTCCCCAAGCGGGTTTACTACTATTCCGCTTGGGATTTGGACGTACCAGATACCTAAACTTGTGGCTTTCATTGATTTATTTTTTGGTGCAGAAATTTGGGTGTTATCGGTCAGCACTACCATCGTCCTCCGGCAAGACACTTCCCCACTTATCTAATTTCGGTTGATTAGCGGGGAAGAAATATTCAGGGAACTTGCTCATTTCTCTTTTTAATGCTTCTACATTAACTTGTACGAGTCTTTTTCTTTTCCTTGTGAATAAAGCACCTTGACAATTTGGATTAATTGCAGCGTTATCTAAAAATTCTTTTTCCGCTTCACTAAGTTTTGGAGGGGCAACCATTTTACCATCACCGTAATCAATTCGCAAATATTGTTCATAAAATTCAGAAGGTTTCATAATATTATGTTTTTACAAATTTAAAAAATGTATTGCGTGTGGGCTGACGTTAGGGATTAGTTTAATTTAGAAACCTCCCGGACATAACATTTATAGCCACATCCTTTCTTCCAGCCACATACCCGCCGGTATGGTAGTCTAACCTACCTCCACGCAATACAAAGAACTTTTATTCACCGTGCCGAACCGATAACAGTGGGTTTGGCAAAATGGTTGCTTCACCTATGTTTTCAACTGTATCTAAAGCCCAACAGTTGTACTGGTTTGGGTCTGACGAATAAAGCCGCAACCACTTCGCCAAGCCCTATTCGTTGTCGGCCATCCCTCCCGGTAATTCAAAATCGCATTCGTTCCTCATGCTTT
>ERZ761584.580-NODE-580-length-10646-cov-4.969880_pt1 | contig 10646 bp, 5 predicted proteins | sample MGYA00512168_ERZ761584 | MGnify/ENA primary metagenome ERZ761584 (study PRJEB28899, sample SAMN03785564) | bioreactor sludge metagenome | biome: EBPR Sludge; feature: EBPR Bioreactor; material: 0.22µm filtered reactor supernatant | place: Saint Lucia: Queensland...
CCGGTAAGTTGCGTAGGCGACTTGTGTACAGATCAGACGCATGCCGAGACTCCAGAGTGGTAGTCGTTATGCCGTTGTCGTACAGCCAAAGCTTCGAAGAGTGTATATACATCGAACCAGCTGCAGGACCCGCACTGTTTGGCTTTCATACTTCCTTGAATGGGAGAGGGGGCGGGACTAACTTCAGGTCCCGCCCCCTCTCTTTACTTAGCTGACGCTAAGACGGTTACTGTCGCCTCAGAACGGAATGTTCTCGCCGCCTTCCAGTTCGTCCTGCAGCGTCGAGGCAGGCTTGGTCTTGAACTTGCTGGTGCCCTTACCTACAGAGGAAGACGCTCCGAGAACGTCAAGATCGCCAAGGATCTGCTCAATCTCCTCTGCTGTGTACTCGCGCGCAAACGGAGAGAGGTCGGGAATGTTTCCCAAAAGTTCTTCCTTGTTTGGCAGGGCGCTCATTACAGGCATCTTCATCTTGCGCTTGCCGACGCCAGGGATCTCAACGTCTTGGTCCTTCTGGATGACGTCGACTGTGTAGGAGGTGAGCATCTTCTCGCCTTCCTTCTTGATTGTGAGCGTCATACCAGCGTCGGGATTCCAGAGCTCGCCGCGATGCTGCTGCGCAAGACCCAGGATGTTACGCGCCTGCGTGCGATCAGAGCCCTTGTGCACGCCCATACCGTAAACAAACACTTTGGGCCCCGAAAACTCTTCTGGAACAGCCTTGCCGCCCCAGTTGAGGAACACAACAGCCATCGCAAACTTCTTCTTTGCGCGGCCTTCCTTCGCCATGGTCTCAGCGCCGCCAATGTGCTTCGCTACTGCCAAACGCGGTAGGAAGGTTGAGCAGGCTTGGCACATACCGTTATCAGCGCCGCCAGATGGGCAATTGAAGCTCGCAAACTTGCGAGCTGTTGCTACATCTGTCTTGTTGCCAATGGCGTGCTCAAACCAGCTGATCCAGGGGACAGCCTTGCCATCAAGTGGGAGAATTCGGAATGTGCTTGTTCCCTTGGGCAAGTCAGCTTGGGTTACTCTGTTCTCCCAAAACTTCTTACCGTTTCCACTGAACTTCTTCTCGCTGAAGCTGGACGCAATCTCCGCTGCAATTGCTTCGTCGATGTCTTCAAACTGAACGATGTTTCCCATGTTTTCCTCTGTGACCAGTGCTCACAACGAGCGGGTGTCACGCCCCATAAATTAGCACAAACGCGTTGTGCGGCAACTCAAACGCCAGCAAAAAGGCTAAGATTGTCGCGGGCGTCGTTAGGGTATTCTGTCCACAGCGCCCCGCCGTACCGATAGGACGGGTCAGCCTGCACGTACCAAAAGTAACGGTCAGACCAACCTGTAAGCTTTGTTTTCTTAATAAGTCGCATAGAAGCCCAAAACTTGTAGCATCGTTGAACCGTGCTTTCCAGGACGCAATCTAGCCGATCGGTACTCTGGTTTTGCAAACCAAATAGTGTGCGTGTTGACTTTCACTCTGTAGGAAAAGAATGGCGCAGCAACAATGTCTACATACATGCTTGAAATCCCGACACAGAGTCGGAAGACTCTGCAAGTCCGCACCAGTGTGAAAATTGCACGTCGCCGCCGAACCAAGAAATGTACGCACAGTAATAGTCTGTATAGCCTACAAACTTGCAACGCATTAGACACCACCGTAAAAGGCAATGCCGTCAGCGCAGTGCTCAAATTCGGCGCAGAAGCGATAAAAGTCCACCAAACTGTACACGCACTGCCAATAGTCTGTGTAGCCAACAATCTTCCGTACGCTCACGAGACCTTCACTTTCTTCATGGTGTCCCAAGACTGGCCGACTTTTGCGTCAGCAACAAGCGGCACAAGTCCCTCGACAGGTGAATTGTCTGTCATCAGCGTCATGAGGAACTTGAGCGTCTTGTCTACGTCTTCGTCGCGGACCATTACCATGATCGAGTCATAAATCTGAATGAGAAACTGGCCCCCGTTCGTGTTGGCGTCCAGCCAGTCAACAACAGGTTTGAGCATCGAAGTTACAATGTCGACTGCTGAGTTTTTCGCAATAACACCCTCGCAGTCAAAGCGATGGCCCGGATCTTCAACCGAAAGCGTATACGTTCTTTCTTGTTTGTCTAGAGCTCGAATCGTTTTGATCGTGGAGGTGGCATAAATTGGAGTTGATAGTTTGACCCCAGACTGCTTGACCATTTTTAGAAACGTGTAGATGCCGGTAGTACCACCAGACTTCATTCGCGCGTGCAGTACGTATCCGCTACGGTCGGCAGCCGACCAGGTCGGGCACTTGCTGATAAATTCGCGTACCAGGAAAGCTGGCGCATTGTCCTCTGTCAGCGTTCTGGCTTTGCGACCGTAGTCTAGTACTGATTTAGCCTGACCGGCATTCAAAGATAGTCGGAAGCTTCCGCTCTTGATTGGTTGAAAATATGTCTCGATTCCGACTGTGCGGAAGAGTATTTGCGCCTCGCGCAGCAGTTGCTCCGCGCCCATGTGCAGATTCGGCGCAGTGTTGCTTCCGACTGTTCCATCGGCGTCCAAGAGACCGAGCAGGAATTGACGGCGAGCGGCGAGCTTGGCTCGCCATATCACAGATGGAATTGACTTTTCTTTTGCTTTGGCGCCCCAGGGATACCCGTAACCGGCTTCCCAGCGTTGTCTGAATTTCTTTGACTCAAGGCGAGCCGTTATGCAGCCTGACTTGCTGTACTTTCCAACAGTCCAGCCGCGCCCTTCCGCCCAGGCGACGAATTCGGCGAATTTGACATCTTTTGTATATCGATCCTTCCGATCGCCAAACGTGACGCACATGGCATTGCGCTGCCTGCTGCAGCCGTTACCGATACAGAACCCCATCCAGTAAGCTTCGTAGGGATCTAGATCAGCGTCACCGCTGTCAATTTCCTGCGCTAGCGATAGGCAGACTCTGTCGCCGGGTTTGAGTTGATCGTAATGGCGAAAAACGTAGCCGTCTTCGGCCGCAATCAAAAGTTTATGCCGCACATCGCAATGGTGAAGATGTCCGTTAGCCAGTTGGATATCAGCAAGCTGCGCTTCGCCGCGGTCCAACTTTGTGTAGCGTCTCCATTCCGAGCCGGTCCAAACTGTTCCCACTTCTGCAGCGTCGCCAATGGCTGTGTAACCTTCCCGGGTCAAAATTTTCATATGACCAGGATAGCATCCCTGGATATCTGTGTTGTAACAGCCGCGCGCAGCCGTTACGTCATAGTGGTCGTGATCGTCACGGTCCCAGCGGAGTGTCGACTCCAGATCTTTGAGCGTCGGAGGATTCTTGCCCATGCCCCACATGGGCCGCTTGCGCCCGGGTTGACCCTTCCAATACGTGCGCGTGTAGCCCGTGATGTACGTCTGCGAGTAAGAGTCGTCCATAAACTTACGAAGGCCGGTGTAAGTTTTGAACATGGCGTCGCCGAGGTTGCGCCCGGCTTTGCTGTCAATACCAAGGCGCTTGGACAACATGAATCCAAGCTGACTAGGAATCTCGTAAATCGCAGCAAAGTTAGAAGTCTTGCTTTGCTCTCTGAAGATGTCTCTCTCTTCTTGAGACATAGTAGCAAAGTCTTTTCCGACATAAGGAGCGAACAACTCTGAGGATCTGGTGTGGAAGTCAACACCAGAATTGAGCATTTCGATCATGGCGGCGTCTCTGGAACGATACGCAGCCAGTCGAATCTCAATCTGCCCCATGTCAGCTTCGATGAACTTCCAGCCGGGTGGAGCCCGATGGCAAGAGCGCAGCATGTTGCCCAGCTCTCGGGACTGCGCATCGCGACCCTTCAAACGATTGAAGAAGTTAGGGTCCTGTGAAGACGGTCGACCGGATTCTGTACCGTCTTGCAAATAGCTGGGATGCACTCGCCCGTCGGTACGAATGTCGTTTAACATCCCACCAACAAAGCTTGTGTCCGTGTGCGTCAACAGCTTGTACCGCGTAAGCAGCGCGATAGCCGGATGCTTGTCGGACATCTTTTCGAGAACGTCTTTTGACCATGACTGCTCACCGCTGTCTGTCTTGCGCTTGGACTTCAATCCAAGCGAATTGAGAAACTCGCCAACCTGCTTTGTAGATCTGGGATTGAGTCCGGGCTTGTAAGCGTGGATCTTCTTGAGAGTTGCTTCGGCTTCAGCCTTGAGCCAAGCGCTGAGCGCTTCAACTGCATTCTTATCAGTTGGAAAGCCGTTGAGTCTGGCTCGGCACCAAGCGTACATTGAAGGCTTGGTGACCTCCTCCCATACGCGAAGTTGCCCGAGGTCATCCTGCTCCATTAGTTGGAGCTGGAAAAGGTCCTCCAGATGCCAAGTCGACAGAGCGTCAAGCGCCACGTATCTGTGCTCAATTTCTTTGTCTACGAAACGATGCGCAAACTTTTCGGGCGAGTAACCATCGCGGAGCCAAACAAGCCAAGTTTTGGGCACTTCTTCGACACGCACATGGAGGCATTTGGGAGCCTTTCTAGGGCGCCCGGTTGGTGTAAGCTGGTCTGCCACGGACAGAGCGCGAAGCTCCCCGCAAACCGCCTCCATGGCGTCGCGTTGGGCATCCTTATGGCCACCCATACCGACAAGGTCCGCGCAGGTGGCGAGGTCGCCAGCGGCCGAGGCATTGAGCAGCTTGCGCTTCAGGCGAGCGTCGCTGTCAAGCCCAAGCAGGGGTTGCACTCTGCTCGCAGAAAAGAGAGGTTCGGCTTGAATAGCGCAAAGATCGTACTGTCCGTTCCAGGATGTATGCCGCAGCCCATGGAGAATGCCCAGGAGTGCGCCTCGTATATTTTCATCTTCTATTGAACTCCTGGGAAAGACGTAGACATGGTTCGGACCGGAGACGGCCAGACATTCTATTCTGAAGTCTGCCTCGAACATCATGCCGCTGGTCTCAACGTCGGTAGCGACGAATGGATGCTGCTTGAGCTCTTCTAGTGCTGCCTGAGCGTCTGCCGACGTTTCGACAATATGGTATCGCGCAGAGAGCACAGCTCGATTGGGCTGCGCGTCGGTCAGAATGCGCTCAAGGTCTTGCTCAAATGCCTTCGCGTAGAGATGATTGCGAGAGCACACCGATGGATTGGCCATCAGATAAGCGGGAACAGCCTGCCCGTCAACATTGAGCCAAGCGTAACCCCCGCGAACATCAAGCCAGTCGTAGCGACGATCGAGAACAGACTGACCGGCCAGAGCGCCCATAAGAATTACGAGCTTTGGCTTGCATTCCTGTATGACGCTGTTGACATAGCCGCGACAGGCGGCGGCAGCCTCGGCAGCCTGCGCGTAGACAGCTTTGATGTCGTTTTCAGAACCGGAAGCTGGCGAACCCACTTTGCAGCCAACGGCGTACTTGTAAACGACATGGCGTCCGGGAGCGTACTTTTCGATGAGCTTGCGAACCATCTGACCCGGCGCCGACGCAAAGGGACGACCCAGCTTGCGTTCAAACTCAGTTGGCGATTCGCCAATGATGAGAATGTCGCCAGGCTGGCCATCAGCAGGAATGCAACGTTTTGGGTTCGTTGCGTGCAGTGCGCAGCGGTTGCAGTTTTCGTTTTGCTCAAGAGGAGCAGCGTTCTGCACAGCGGCAGAGGGAAGCGTTGGGTAGATGGGTAGAGATTTCATACACTTCCTGTGAATCCGAGAAAGTACAAAGGTATGGATGCGTGCTCGAACGTTGTGTGGTAAAGAGGCCAGCCTTTAGTCAAGGCGTCAAAAGCTGCAGCACATCTGACGTTCATATGTATCCGTGGAAAGATCCGTAAAAGAGTGCGCGGGTTGTGGACAGTGAGTATGGCCTAGCAGTGAGTATGTTTTCTCTGCGTGAAAAGCAGCATGGACCACTTCTGATTATTTGCTCTGTTAAGAACATCCGACAACTCCGTGAAAACTATGCAATGTTTTGAAGTAGCGGATAGGGCTTGAAAAGAAATCGTGGGAGCTGGCGTGGGGATTCAGGCGTATGGCAAAGGCGCCATAACTGGGTGCGGTCCAGACTTTCATATGACCGAAAAGCAGCCAACGTATCTTCACGGTATTGATTGCGGGCGCACCAAGGTTCTGTACGTCTGAATCACAGAAGCATCATACGTTGCGAGTATCATTGCACGCATGCGAACATCCCCAATTGGTAGCCTGGCTTGTAGCAGCGAGCCCTCGCGTAAACGCACACTACGTAGTGTGCGTATGAGCTAACTGCGCAGCATATCATATGACAGTGAAACAGCCAATGTATTTACAACTCTAGTGTGACCCAAGATTACATAAACTCAGAGCGCGGGTTCGACTAGAGTTGTGCGTACTGAGTAGCTTTATATGCATGCGAAAGTACCCGCGGCTGCGCTCCGCACACCGCTATACGTAAGCCAGGAGGTGGTATTCGGAGAATCGTCAAATCCGTATGTTACTGTAGCGCGGATTTTTACAAGCATGCAAACATGCCCAGCCAGCTGTAAAAGCCAGTAACGCTAGGACAGCCAAACCGTTCCAAGTGGTAAACTGCATTGGCGTAACAAATAGCCGTCACTCGCCGGTGCACACTCATGCTAAACACGCAAACGCGCCCCACCAAATGTCTCTATCTGCGAAAGAAAAACTAAACTGCATTATTGAGTAGGTATCAGAATCGTAGCAAACAGTCGTTGCTCGCGCGTACATCATTCCCTCGTAGAATAGCCAAGCGAAGGCGGAATCGCTCTGGCGAGCAGGTCTAGTGCCGATTTACCGTTGTTTTCTTGTGTAAGCTCCGCCCAGAACTTGGCATCGTACGGAGCTGCGGCGAGCTCCCGGACTTCTGCGCACATGGCTTTGATCGCAGACACACTACAGCTCTTACCTTCTGCAACCATCACAGCGAGAGCTGCCGCCGCTACCTGCTTGGCGCTCTTTCTACCGGCTACGCGAGGATCAGCGAGCGCAGCGTTCCAGCGCTGAAGAAGCGCCAAAGGGTCTGCTGCTGGAGTTGTCGCAACTGGTACTGACTTGGTTCGCTGCTCTTTGAGCTGCGCAGCCATAAGCTCGTCAGCAAGCGACATCTCAATGCCGAGACAGTCCGCAATCGCACTGACCAGAGCGGTGCGGAACGCATTCTGAAGATTCGCTGCAAGTACGCTCTGCTTGTATTTGGTGAATACACCATAGGCAGCCTGCATGACTTCGGCTTGCGTTCCGGGAGTAATTTCAGCGCACTCTTTCGTGAACGCTGCGCGGAGCTCTTCTTCCGGAGACAGAACAATTAGAGGTTCGAGAATGGTACGAACCTCAGCCAGCTTAGTTGTCGGTTCTGCAGAAGTCGGTTTGCTGATGTCCGCAGGTGCAACTTGACTGTCTCGAATTGCGGAGAGCGTTGCGTAAGCCTGCTGCAGTGCGGCTAGCTCTGCTGCCAGCTTTTGACAGTGCTGGCAAGGAACAGCCTTTTCGCCGCTCGGGTTTTGCAACACCTGTCTGACAGCGTCAAGTGATTCGCCATCTGGGACAGAGTAGACAACGTCGATGTAGTGCAGCCTTGGCTCAATTTCGTAGTCAGTTGTTATTTTGATCTGCAGCAATTTCATATACAACTCCAGAAAGCGGCACCATTATTAGTGTACGCCACCTGCGTAAAGAGCAAAAAGTAGGGAGCGGCAAACTTTATGCCGTCTCCACGCCAGTCAAGCACTCTTATCTTCGTTTACAGTACTGACCACTTTCGCTATCTCGATTGTGAGTAGGATGTCATGCGGCAAGGTTGCGCAGTTGATGTGTGCTGTTGCTTTAATAGTGCCGCCATCAATCAGCTTGGCTAGAACAGTGCTGTGCGCCCTTGGTACGTAGCCGAGCTTTTTGCCTTTGTAGACAACCCGAATGGCGTTAGGGTCGTAAACGTTCTCCGGCTCACGAACAAGCTCGACAGGACCCGACTCAACCAGACCGAGATGATCAGCGTAGTGGCCTACGCGATATCCGGCTACATGTGTGTTTAACTGCATGCGTGTATACCAGTATTTCTGTAGTAAGTGAAAAGACCCAAAACGCCTGATGACCAGGCAGTGTAACGGTACGTGTATGCGTATTGGGTACGCGTTACTTGCAGTTTCATGTCACGGTCAACAGACCGTGGGCCCGGCGCATCCAAAGGTTGGCTCGGCGCACGCAACCATTGAAGAGATCAGCGGACCAGTTTAGTTTGTTTTGGTACAGCATTACAGTCTCATATTATCGGCACCAGGCCGCAGCCCCGACGCCCCCAACCAGCAAAGGTGTTAGCAGACCAGTTTAGTTTGTTCTGGTAGAGCATTACAGTAGTCTCATTGCCTCTTTGTGCAACCAGTCACGCGATACATCGTCAGGATCAAGCTTGGGACCGAGACGAATGCTGACAGCGGTCTTACCGTACATGCGAAGAATGTCGGCGAGTGCCTCACCCTTTTTCCAGGCGTCGCCATCTAACAGTACCACAAGTGGACGTTCTGATGTGCAGAGAATTTCAATCTGCTGGTCAGTCCACATGCCGAGCAGCGCTACGGCGTCTGGCCAAAGATACACAGCATCGAGCGTACCTTCGACGACGAAGACGGGGGCCTGAGACGGCGCGTACAGTGTTGCTTGGTTGTAAAGGTATAAACCTCTGGCCATGCCCCGCACATACATATAAGGTAGGCTTGATTGCCCCGAGATATCCCTACCAACATAACCCAGCCACTCCCCTGTTAGAGATTTGATCGGAACGATCAGCCGGTTGCGCCAATCCTGATCTTCGGGACCAAGACGACTACGCAGTGTAACCGTACCCAGCTCTGCGGACGCAATGCTAACAAGATCAAGTTTGCGCTTCTTGACAGCATACTCGCGCGCCCTAACGGCAAGCGGATGCTGTGACATGACAGAAGTCCAACCGAGCGGGGGCTCGTAGACGTTGATCTCGCTGTCCCGCGGTTTGTACTGCTGTTGCGGCTGGTAGCCTTGAAAGGCTCCGGAGCTATGGCAGCGATAGCAAAACCAGCGTCCGTTACGCTTGTCAAAGCTCAGGTTTTTCTTGCTTGTGCTGTGCCCTTTGATTGCACAGAAGGGACACTTTGCTCGCACCACAGCGCCATAGCCAGACGCGCTAGCGAGAGCGCGCTTGACTAGCTGGTAGGCGCTCATAGGCACCCGATTGCGCCGACTGTAGACCTGCAGTCTTTCTGCAGCCAAGTGACATACCGCTGCGTAGAGCAGAGTGGAACGGACGTAAAGTAACTTACTGTTCGGCAGATCATGTTTTATACCAACGCAAACAGCGAGAAGACATAGTAGGCTTCGCCAGCATCAAAGTTGAAGCTACGTCCAACCGCGAAGCCGTTGTTAAAGGCTAGCGCGGAATCGTGGCTGAAGCAGCCAGGCATTCGGATGCGCATTCATATCACCACGAACATTGAGACAGCTTGACAGACTTCTCTAGGTACAAAGTACCACAGGATAAGCCTGTAGTTCCACTTAGCTGCAATTTGAAGTCGCATCATAGCCCCAAAAAGCTGATGTCGGCCATGCGGCCCATGTGGCGGAAGTGCGGAACGACCTGAGTTGCCTCACCAGTTGCACCGAAGTGGCGATCAGCATCAACAAACCAAACATAGCCGTTGCGAGCAGCAATGTCAGGCTGCGGCGTACCAGTCAAGAACAAGTCCGAGAGCTGATACTTGTGTCTAGAATCGCCTGTGCTGGCACGACCGAGGATTGGAATAGGCTGACCAGGCTTCCACTCAGGGCGCTTTGCCTGCGCGGCGGTGAACACCCAGTTAGGGTCGCCGTTACCGCTAGCCATCGCCTTCAAAGCACTCCAGACAGTGAAACCCGTGCGGTACTCCGATTCGCGGTCTTCCCGCTTAGAAGAGACAACCACATCGCCGTAATCCACGACCCGAAACCGGATACGTACACCTTTGTCCTTCTCCTGCTTGTCAAACCAAGCTGCGATGTCCCGCTCGTTCAGTGACTTGGGCGGAAAGGCACCAACAAAAATCTTACCTAGCCTATTCTCGGCATAGAGCTTCTTGACTATTTTTGCCGCATCTTTGCGCAGCTCTCTATCGAGCAAATCGTTGATGGCAACACCGGCTACTGCAGCCATGAGTCTGCGATGGACATCAGACTCTTCCAGCTCAAGCGACAGGTAACCGACATGCTCGCCATGAAGCGCAGCTACAGCAGCGACATGATTGAGCCACATCGATTTCCCAGCCTTTGAGTCCATGAGCATCGTAACCAAAGATCCGAGTGCAGGGCCTCCTCGGAGTAGTACATCCAACTCCCCAATACCTGTCGGCATTTGTATCTGAAGGGGTGCGTCTGCAAGTAACTCCTCCGTGTCTAGTCCGAACTCAGATGCTGGTGTGTCCTGGTCGGCCTTGGACAAGCCGATGGCGTCGCACGCCATCATCTCTTCAATGTAGGAATCAAAGCGCGGGTCTTGCGCCGACACGCCAACAACAGTTAACCGCTTGGCTATCTCGCGAAATCGCGCCTGCCTGACTGGCACAACCAGTTCGTTTGCAAGCGCTTCTGCGTCCCAACTCTGCTTGGAAAGCTCAAGAATCGTTCGGATTTCTTCAAGCGATTCTGAAGTGAGCTTGCCGTCATCAAGCAGGTACGTCGCTCGCTGGCGGCCAACTTCCGCTGACGGGCAGCCC
>ERZ761584.581-NODE-581-length-10626-cov-9.463627_pt1 | contig 10626 bp, 10 predicted proteins | sample MGYA00512168_ERZ761584 | MGnify/ENA primary metagenome ERZ761584 (study PRJEB28899, sample SAMN03785564) | bioreactor sludge metagenome | biome: EBPR Sludge; feature: EBPR Bioreactor; material: 0.22µm filtered reactor supernatant | place: Saint Lucia: Queensland...
CCTGCGGCTTTGTAAGCTTCAGCACCCTTTGTGGCGAAGCCCTTTAAGTACTCACTAAATCTAGGCATATTGAAGATGTTATCACGAACCGTACCCAGATACGATCGGAATGTCCTTGGGACCGCGGTCAATGTCTACAAAGATCCAAGAAGGTAGCTTTGCCGCAGCCTTTTCGGCACCGGGCAGACAATCAGGACAGGAGTAGACAGTGTTGATGCGCAGAAACCACCCTGGCTTGAACTTCGCTCGCATCTGAGCATAGCGGTTGGGTTCTGCCATTTTGTGTATCTTCAGATTGGGGTCGCGCTTGAGCATCTCATCCTCTTCAGCAAAAGAGGTGAATTTGGCAATCGGCGGCTTGCCGCAATAGTGACACTTTGAGCCCGCGGGAAAAGCGAGCTTGGCGTGAAGCTCTCGGGGCGACACGCGTCCACCCATGAACTTCTTCATATGAATGTTTCTGCGCTGCTCTCGTGTACTCATGATTTGAACCATTTCCTCTTCTTGGTATTGTCTTTAAGCGGCGGTTTTGGAGCTTCCGGTATCGCCGCCACTATGGCTGGATTCTTGAAGCGAAACAGCGGAACTTTTGTCCCGCGGCGCACTGCGATGTCAAACTTCCCATCGACGACCTGATCCGTAACCCAAGCCTCGCTCTGTCCAGAAACCTTGAGCAAATCTGGTAGTGTGATCCAAGCGTCATCCACGTTGTCAATAACGCGATATCGCAGATTGCAGGGTCCGTCCCAGAAATCTTCTGGCACTTTCGGCAAAGGTCTGAGGTATTTGTGCGCGATCTCTTCGGCTTCTCGCAGCTCGTCCTCATAGTGCTCTCTTGTCGGGTATTCGTAGCCCGACAAATAAACACGTCCGTTGAGATAAAGCTTTGACGACATACTGTCTATATGTTCTACTCACTCCCGGAAGGAAGTCAAGATGTTAGTACTGGGTCTAGATATCTCGCTAACCCACACAGGTTGGGTAGTTGCTAATTGCGATAGTGATGATCGGCTTTTTCTGAAGGATTGCGGCGTGATTGAATCCGCACCAAGTCCCAAAAAAGAAAAGGTCTCTGCCACGATTGACGGTATACGACGCTGCTCCGAGATCAATGCGGCGCTAGTCACAGTGTTCAAGGAACATAAACCGCTGGTTGTCTGCATGGAGTCAATGTCTTGGCCACGCAACGCTGCAACCGCGACCAAGATGGCGCTCGCTTGGGGGGCGATTGCTCCGTTACTGCATGACCGACCACTTATTGCGGTCGGTCCGCAGCAGATTAAGAAGCTGGCAAGTGGGGGAAGATCCGCGACTAAAGAAGAGGTGGAAGCAGCGGTTAAGAAGGCTTTGAAGCACTCGAAGAAGTCGATTCCGCTTTTGGAGTCGAAGCTGCCGAAGGCTTCTTTGCGGGAGCACTGTTGGGACGCTTTGGGTTCGATTTTGGCTTGCCAGCAGACTGAGCGTTGGCGCCTTGTCCGGGCTGGGCATTTCCAGAAGCCATAGCCTTTCTATTCACTGCGCGGTCCTTCTTGGACTCCTCGTGCATTTCCTTCTTCATGTCATGCGATTCCTGATTTCGCTGCTCGTCAGCTTCCTGCTTGCCGCTGGCAATATCGACTGACTTCTCAGACACAGCTGCAGTGGAGGCCATAAACACCTGCGGATACTTGGCACGATACTGCGGCATTGTGAGATCGCCGTCAGGAATTTCACCCAAACCAAGTGCCATTTCTCGGTACTCGTTAAGCGTGATGATACCGTTCTCCAGCGCTGTCTTCCAGGCAACTGGATTCTCCGCTGGCGTTCCACCAGCTTCTTCCTCACCTTCGCCTTCAGCGCTCTCACTTTCAGCCTGCATTGCAGCCTGCTCCTCTTCGCGCTTGAGCGCATGCAGCTCCTGCATTGGATCGTAGTCCAAAACAGGTGCCAACAGCTTGATCGCTGTTCTCTGTGTCATGAGTTTTGGATCGCTTGTAAGGATCGTGCTCATGAGCTGCGCGTATGTATTCTGGTCTGTGATTGAAGGTCGCTGGTACTGCGGCCAGCGAATACGGCAGACAGTACCTTTGCCGATCTGGCGAGGAATCTCAACCGTGTCGCCGTCAGCCTGCTGAATGATCTTTGGCGACACATAAACGCGACCGCGGAAGTAGCGCATCTGCCCGTCTTCGCCAGGAACTTCTTGCATAGCGGTATAAGCGCGCACAGTCGCGAGCAGCTTCTGACCAATGCGCGTAATCACGGGACCGTACTGCTCACGCAAAGCATCGGCCTTCTCAAACATCGAGCTAAAGATACGCTCAATTTCTGTAGCTGTCTTCTCTCCGGCATTCTGGAACAGTACAGAATCTGGGACGCACTGAGCTTGACGATAAATGCGCTCTTCAAGCTTTTCCATTACTGTGATTCCGATGGTGCTCCCGGAGCCGCTCAGTTCCATGTAATGAGCATCGCCGCCATTGCCAAGCTTGATAGCGTTGTCTGAGCCCTTCTTGATCTGGCTTATCGACCCGCCTCCGTCGCCAGGATTGATGATGAACGTCGGATCGAGGTTTAGAACTGTTCCGGAGTAGACTTCCGATAACAGCTCATCCACTGCGTTGATCATCTCGTAACAACCGGCGCAGTCAGGATCTCCGTCGATTTCGTCATCAACCTTAAAGTTTTGAATCCATTCGTATGGAACAAAGCCAAGGTTGTGCACGACGCGGTTGCTCTGGATAAAGTCCCAGGCAGGTTCCTTCTCGCGACATTTGACAGGAACCCAAACAGTATCGCTCTCGCGATCGATAACACGTCGATACCAGTACCAGTTAGTCTTCCAGCGTTCGTCTACCCACTCCTCTTTTGAGTAGGTGTATTGGACAGTCAGCTTGACGGGATCGACATAGCCGCGCCCTTCAAACTCCGGAGTAACCCAGCGCGGATCTAGAGCTTCAAACAGTGGGCGACCGCCAACAAACTTGTAGCCCACACAGGCTGAACCAGTTGCACCGCCGTAGTTGCGCGCCTGGATCATTGCCGACCAAAACTGCCCGTCCTCTAGCAACGCGTTGAGGTAGTCTTCCGTCTTATCGTCACCGGGAACAGCGACTCTTGGTTGCCTACGATTTGAGAAGAGTAGACCAGTAAAACGCATTACGATGTTGCGAACGATGCCAAGTGGCGCAATGGGCTTGCGGCAGTGCTTAGGAACGTCATCCGCCATCTCGTAGCCGGGCGGAACAAACTTTGATCGAGAGATTGTTTCTCGATCCTGCATAGACATGACGGGACGACCATCCCAGCCAACTGACTTACCATCGTGCTCCGCCACACGAAAATAGGCCCAAAGGTTGTTGAGCTCTTTTTGGCGCCGCGTTAGCTTCATGTGCTTGCTACCGGTGCCGAGCATTTCTTCCGCGACGCCCATAGACATATCGCGCGTTTCGCTAGGATCTGAAGGTACTGCCATATCTCCTCTATATTACTTGGTTGTCAGAAGGTTACAACCGGTATAACATCTGTACAGGTGTACAGATGAAGAAAAAGATAACAGCACGGCAGAAACAAGTTTTAGTGCTGATTCGAGACTTCACGAAGTCTAATGGGTACCCGCCCAGTCGACGTGACCTGCTCGAATCACTAGGCGTGACCTCCACAAATACCATTGCTTGTCTACTCAACGCGTTAAAGGAGCGAGGTCTGATTGATCTCCTTCCGCATAAGGCGCGCGGGATTAAGCTTACTGAATCCGCGCAAGACATTGTGGGGCCCGCATGAAACCGTTTAAGCCCGGACAGATCAAGCCTCCGCTTCCAGAAGCAAAAGTACCGAAATGGTACGGAGCGCCAAAAGACGAGCGTAACCGCCCGCTAGATCCGTCTAATCCGCCGGACAACAGCACCGCGGACGGTTACTACCATGTTGCGCCAGGCGCTGCAATCGCAGCGCCGCCAAAGCCTCCCAACAAGCGCGGCTTGGGCGGCAGGCCAACAAAGCAAGAGCAGAATGACAAAGATCCGCAACACGGGGCGGCGAATGCTGTAAGTGCAGTTCGGGAGAGCACTCCCCCACTACACAGTTTTCCGCCACGCGGAAAGAGCTGGGAGCAGGAGTACAACAAAGCCGAACAAGAAATAGAGCGGCAAGAGGCCACGTCTTTGCTTGCCGCACGCAAAGAGCGTCTTGAGGCCATCAACGAGGAGACGCTAATTCGACAGTCAAACCGAAGGCTTTGCATGGGCTTCGGAGCTGTCGGAATCAACGCTATATCGACGATGAACACTGCTGTAAAAGAGGTTCAGCGGCGTGTAACGGACAAAGAAGTTCTACAGAAGCTAAGCCTGAAAGAGCTAAACCAGATCATCGCAACAGCAGGCGCTGTTGCTAACAAGGCCCAGCAAGCTGTCGAGTCGATGGCGCGTGCAGAGCGTTACATACTACGTCATCCGCTTGAAGACGGAACGCCGGAAGACGACGACATCGCAGATATGACTCCGGACGACGCAAAAGTCATTCTGGAGAATCTGACAAAGTCACTAAACTCTTCGATGCGCATCATCAAGAGCAAACCTGAAGTTGTCGCTACGCAAGACACTGAGGACGACGATGGAACTGGATCTTGAAGCGATTAGGCAGCTAGCCGAAGAAGACCCCGACGCTGCCAAGGAGATGGTCCGCAAGTACCGAAAAGCGATGATTGTGCTTGCGCGCAACGATCCTTCCTGGTTCTGTCAGTATGTTTTGAAGAATCGTGATGGTGGGATGATTCGCCAGCAGCCGCACCATCACGCAATGCATAAAAGCATTCTGGAAAACCAAAGATCCCTGATTTGGACCTTTCCCGAAGCGGGGAAGTCGACCCAGGTGGCGATTGGCCACGTTCTTTGGCGGCTTGGCAAAGACCCAAACCGAACATTCGGCATTCTGAGCAACGCAGCGCAGATGGCAGCTAACATTGTCAGCGCCATGAAGTGCGAGGTGCGCGGAACGCCAGTTCTCAAGGCCGACGGCTCCTGGGCGCGCATTGAGAGTCTAGTTGAGTGGACCAAGCTTCTAACTCTCGACACCAGAACAATGCGCTACGTCGAGGTTACTGGCCGCTCCGCATACAATTCTAACGAGCGCTGCTTCCGTATCGAGCTGGACAGCGGGCAGACGATGCATGTCACAGAGAACCACCCTCTGTTGGTTCTAGACGGCGCAGCGCTTGTTTGGCGACCGGCTCGGGACATCAAAGCTGGCAACAGCGTTGTCGCTGTGCGGAACTACACGCCAAAAGAGCTGACAAGTCCGGAAGAGATACCGCCTGAAGCCGCTGAACTAATCGGATACCTGCTGACAGGCAGACTTGCTGACGAGACAATGGTTTTGCGTAAGATGAATCGCCAACCGGGCTGGATTGCGAGAAGGTCAGACTTCTTTAGCAAGCTCGGATGGACTGTGAAAGACAACGGACGTTGGTCTGTCCGTGTGTCTGGCGGAGACACAACACCTGCCGAATACGCAAAGCAGGTGGTGACATTTGAGAATGGTTGGCCAGTTGATGTACATCCGGCAGTTTGGGCGCTTGACGACACCAGTATCTGCCGTCTGCTATCGGCTCTTTGGTCTGCGGGCTTTCTCAAGTCTTACGAAAACACCAGAAATCGTAACGGTTTCTTGGGCGGATCGATAGGCTTGGGCAATAGTCGCGTACCGAGTCATATTGAGCATGTCAACAGACCGACTCTGGATCTTTTTAGGCGACTTTTTATGCGTGTAGGCGTTAGAGCACGCATAACGAAGTCTAAGTACACAGCTTTTGCTGATCTTGGTGGGATTTGCCGCAGAGACGGAAGCCAGTACAAGGATTTGTATCGACTTTCAATTGAATCTGCCGACATCGGACGTTTTTGGCCCGTAAGCGCAACTAGACATGCAGAAAGGCCCGATCATTATCTGGAAAAGGTAGTGAGGGTGTCCAGAATGTCCATGCCGCAAGAAACGTGGGCGCTTGAAGTGCAGGAAAGCCAGCATAGTTACATCTCTGGTGGCGTTCTCTCACACAACACCTATATTGCGGAGAGTCCAGAGCTCCACGACGTGTTTCCGGAGCTGAAACCTGGCGATCGCTGGGCTGCAAACTCGTTTACTGTGCAGAGAAGCACTATTCGTAAAGATCCGAGTGTTACAGCCATCGGTTTGACAGGTAAGTTCCTCGGAGCCCGCTTTGACGGACTTGTTTTGGACGACGTAGACTCCGTTGAAACGGTTCTAACGCCGGAAGCGCGTAACTTAACCGAGCGAATTGTCCGAACAAAGGCGCTTTCCCGCCTTTCCGAAGACGGTTGGGCCGTGGCAATTGGCAACGTCTGGGACAAAGACGACCTGATGCATCGCCTTGAGAAGACCGGCTGGAAGTCGCTTCGCTTTCCCGTAATGGACGCCAAAACAGGCCAAAGTAACGACCCTGAGAACTTCCCTCTAGAGCGTATTTATGCCATTCGGGACGAGGACCAAGGTCCTTTGGAGTTTTCCAGACTTTACATGCTTGAACCAAGAGCTGAGGGCGAGGAGAGATTCCGAATGGAGTGGATCGAGGGGGCTTTGCTCAAGGGGCGGCAGAGCTTCTTACTAAAGGAGGGTTTGATCAAGGTCCCGCCCGGATGTCGCACCGTCACCGGGGTCGACTTAGGCGTTAAAAAGAAGGCAAGTTCGGACCCCACAGCTGTGATCACGGTCCTGGAGATTCCGACGAGCAAGGAACGCTCAGACTACCAGCTACTTAATATAGAATTTGGTCGTTGGAATGCTCACGAGATCATGGAGAAGATCGCCGAGCAGCAGCGTCTATTCAATTCGGAAGTCTGGGTGGAGAGCAATGGCTGCTTTGTACCGGGGACGCAAGTGCTGACAGCGTCTGGCTACAAGCCAATCGAGACTATTGAACCCGGCGAACTGGTTTGGACCCATCAAAACAGATGGCGAAAAGTACTGCACAGACACGACGGTACAGCGCGTTATGTGGTAACACCAAAAACACACGGTAATCTACCCGTAACATGTACACCAAACCATGCTTTCTACGCGAGCAGAGCGGAACGAACGTCGGGACGCAACGGCGGGCACTGGCGTCCGACAAACCCGACAGGTTGGTGCTCCATTGGCTTTCCAGACACAGAAATGTTCCTGCGCGTGGCTGTGCCAACATGGCCAGATTGCGCAGCGACACTTGAGCTGTCCGCAACCAAGCAACTAGCAGCGCGTACAATAGACGTTGATGAGCAACTAGCCGCGGTTCTTGGCTTATTTATGGCGGAAGGCCACACTAGCGACGGTTACGTCCACTGGACGCTAAACAAATCAGAAACGTACATCGCCGACTTCATTACCCAGACCATGCAACGTCATGGTTTTGTCGCGCACACATACGCACGACAAAACACACTACGCGTTACCATTGGGCAGAAGCAACTAGCTCGGCTGCTCAAAATAGGTAAACACGACAGGAAATGCCTTCCTCTGAAATGGATGGGCTGGCCCGTAGAGCTTCGATTGGCGCTGATTCGCGGCTGGTTTATTGGTGACGGCTGTGTGGAAAAGAACGGAACTCGGCGAGTAGATCCGTCGCTAAACTTGACTGGTTGTACAGTCTCGCGAGACTGGGCAATGTTTGTCAGATCAACGCTCCATCAGGCAGGCATTCCGAGCTCTATCGCGCGCAAAGTCCACCGCAAGCCAACGCAGATCGCCGGTCGAACAATTATCAGAAAGCCTATTTACTGTATTCGGCTAGCGGACTCAACAAGCCAGCGACTTCGTTCCCTGATGTCGCTGCCCGTCGAATCAGCTCACTGGGACAAACGCTGGTTCGTGAGTGTACGCAGTAACACTTCGGGCACTTCCACACTCCTACAGTCTGGCGAAGCCTGGACGCGTTTGCTTCCTTACTCGCAAACCGCAAGCGAAACTTACGAGTTTTACGATGACGGTCCTGTACACAATCTTACAGTCGAGGAGGACCACTCATTCACTGTAGAGGACTTTGTTGTTCACAACGCCCAGGATATGTTGATCCAGCTCATGAACATGTCCGGGCGCAGCTGCAAAGTAAACGCCTTCTATACCGGAAGAAACAAGTATGATCCAATGTACGGTGTTGAGAGCCTGGCAAACGAATTAGCCATGGGCTGCTGGACTATCCCGTCCTGGGAAGGTAATCTTGAGTCTGCAGAGCCGGAAGTTAAGCAGCTGTGCGACGAAATGTACGCATACATGCCTAACAAACACACGGGTGACTTGTTGATGGCTCTTTGGATTGCTCGCGAAGGCGCCCGAACTTCAAAGAGTAAGTCAGACAACAAGGTTGAGTTTGGCAGAATACGGCTTAGACGATGACACATTGGCATACCACACCAGAGTTAGATTTCAGAACTTACTTACCACTTGAGCGCAGAGGCAGGCTGAACACAGGACACAGAGGTCGCGATGCGACTAAGTGCCCAGCGTGCACGCAACCTGTTGCGGTTACCAAGCCAACCAAACACCTTCCACGACGTAAGAAAGTTGCCTACTTCTTACTGCCGGAAGAAGTTACACTTCGCGCCGCCGAGCAGGTATCGCAGAACGGGAAAGGCGTCGTAAACCTTTCTGAACTGCTCGTTGCCGTCTGGAAGCTGTCGCCAAACCTGTTTGGCCTGCCGGGCTACAAAGACCAGTATCCGGACTCAAACAAGCTACTTAATTGCATTGATGTTGCGCAGTGCAAAGACTGGTTAAGGCTTAAAGAATCACACACTTGGACAATCGGAGCTGGCGGCTGGCGAAGGCTGCACGAACTAAGCCGCTTGAATACGAGGATGCCCAAGTGATTAATCAGATAGAGCATTCCGTACCTGTTGTCACCTTTACATCAATTCGTCGCGGAGATGGCTGCTGGATCAAGACCGAAGCTGATGCCGAGGGAACAGCAACAATTAGAGCTGGTGCTATCTGGAACGTCAACCATTGGTGCTTTTACGAAGAGAACCATGACGAAAACGAAGAGTGTAGACTCTGCCAGTCTGGGAACTGCGTGCAAGAAGTCTGCATCTTTCCTGAGCAGGGAAAGGTTCTTGTTATTCACGAGCCCATGCTCGTGAAGCAAGAAACAGACACAATGCCGCGACTGAGCTAACTAGAAGCTTGAAGAAATGGGAAGGGCGGGAGTACATCAAAGTCCTCCCGCCCTTCCCGCATTATCAGGTGAGGTTAGGTGGCAATGAGGCCGAGGTTGCGAAGCGCGGTCGACACGGCATTGAGTCGGTTCTCGATCAGGTTGAGCCGCGCGGTAATCTCGGCTGCAGTTGGGCCCGGCATGTCGCCCGCAACGGTGACTGTAAGGGCTGTCTGGGCCGCCTGCTGGGCCACTGGAGTGGCAGCAAAGAAACCAAGACCGGTAGCGTTAGCCTCGACCCGCAGGGCGTCGTTGGCCGGGTTAGTGAGCGCTACGGAGCCTGTGCCCTTACCGGCAAGGCGAAGGCTGGCGTTGGTTTCCCCGTAAGGAAACATGCGGACAGCCACGCCAGTTGCCGAAGCGAGCGCAGTGATGCCGTTCACGGCAGAGGCGACGCCTGTAACCTTCAGACCGGTTACAAGGGTGTCCGCGACAGCAGGTCGGATGTTGACTTCGCCAACTTCCGAAGAAGCAGTAACGGTAGAGAGCGCACCCTCAACCGCACCAGCCTTCTTGGCTGTACCAGCATCGTTCTCAGCCTTGAAGAGAAGTCCAGCGCCAATGTTCGCAGCAGCAGTGCCCGAAGTCGTGTGACTAAGGGTCATCCCGACGGTTACAGCGTTTGTAGTCGCGTCGTTGATTGTGACCGTTTGAGCAGTAGTCTGCGCAGCAGCCAAACCATACGAAGCGTCATCTACCGAACCTGACCAGCTCCCAATGTCGCGAACACGGAAAGCCGAAGCTAGCGAAGGCGAAGCGGTGGCCAGATCGCTTGGCGAGTAGGAAAGGATGATTCGCTGCCCACCTTTGAGCGCTCCTGTGAGGGGGTAGGGAAGCGAAGCAATCTCTACGGACGGGTTGTAAACTTCAGATGCCATTTCTATTCATTCTCCGGATGGAAGGTTAACCTGGCTTCAGCATAGCGAATTGAAGGTTTTTAGCAACTTCAAAAGGTTACAGCCGTTTTCCCAGCAAAAACAAAGGTTACAGAAAAAGTTACATCACCAAACTCCTTGTTTCTAAGGGTTACGAAGAAATCGACATAGCGCGTACGATTTTTCTGTAACCTTTGCCCTCTCCCCTCGTACCCAAGTATGCGCCGGGAGAAAGTGTATCTATCGAGTTCCGAATCTGACGTAACTTGCGTAATCTTCCTCGTTCTAAAGAAACCTCAAGCAAAGTCCCCCTGGAAGGGGGAAGCGATTGGCGCTAGCCAATCGCGGGGGTCGAACTGCAGCGCAAGCTTCTTAGGTATCTAGCGATACCTAAGAAGGTAACTTGGAGGTTACTCCGTAACCTCCAAGTTACTAAGAAGACTCTTCCGAAAAGGTTACCGAAAAAAAAAATTCCAAAAAATTTGCTGTAACCTTCTCGCAGCGTTCCGAAAACTGAATTTCAAAAATTCACTGCGTATTTGAAGGGGAGTACCTCCCCCCTCTTCCCCCCTC
>ERZ761584.582-NODE-582-length-10610-cov-5.162577_pt1 | contig 10610 bp, 16 predicted proteins | sample MGYA00512168_ERZ761584 | MGnify/ENA primary metagenome ERZ761584 (study PRJEB28899, sample SAMN03785564) | bioreactor sludge metagenome | biome: EBPR Sludge; feature: EBPR Bioreactor; material: 0.22µm filtered reactor supernatant | place: Saint Lucia: Queensland...
GCGACGGCTCGGTTGACGACCTCCGGCCGTTTCTTCGCGATTGCAAAACGTTGGCCGTTGAATTCGGCGATTTGCTTTTTGATGGGATCAAACGCACGACACTCGCAGGCGCAGAACTTGCCAACATGATTAACGATACCGTCGGCGGAATGAACGGGCTTCTTCGCGAAGCCAAGTTGGGGCTTGCATGGACCGCCGGCACCTACTCGCAAACGAAAGCGGAACTCGGACCCGAACTCAATTTTGAAACGAAGAAGTTTGATATCGCGGAACTTGAACGCCGTATTGACAATCTCAAACGAAAAGCGCTGGAAGTTTCAGCCCCAAACATCAAGCCGAAATTCGTACCAAATACCGATCAATGGTCGGCGGATGTCATCGCGGATAAGGCTTGGCGGTTGTCAGTCCCTGTCATCGGCGCGCCGTTGGGGGATCAGATTTTCCGCAGCATTTCAGCGGGTTTGTCGCGGGCAAACATCGAGGGCGTTGACCAGTTTGCTTACGGCTTACGGAATTCGCTTGTTGAAGCGGTTGGTTCGCCATTGGCTGACGGAATCGCGCGCGCCATTTCGACCGCACTTCCCGAAGCTCAACTTTCTGGACTTGGCTTAGGAAAAGCCATTGGCGAAGGTGTCAAAGACGGACTACGGATCGAAGCCCCGAAATTGAACAACGATCAAATCAAGCTGGCGCAGAAGATCCGCGAAGAAATGAACCCCAAACTTGCCATACAGCGCCAAGTTGACGAGTTTCAAGCGATCAAGAAGTTAGGCGGATTAACCGACGAAGAATTCAAGTTTGCGGTTGGCCGACTTGAACTAGGCGGACTCAATGGCCGTGGGTTTGCGGACGGAATCAGGGACGCAAGCAAACAGTTCGCGGCCGCAATGACGGCAGGTTCGCAAGAGGCGTATTCCATTCGCGTACATGAGCAATTCGGGCAGAAAGGCAACAAAGTTGAAGACATCTTGGCACGGATGGAAAATCTAGAAAAACGCCAACTTGACGCGGCGAATAAGCAAATCGCGTTCCTCGAAAAAGCTGGCATAGTCTTGAAGGCCAAATAAACCACACCGCAGCGCGTGAAAGGGAAGGTGAAGTATGTCGCCAGTAATGAGCTACGAACAAGAAGCGTGGTTAGTGACGGGGTTTTGGTGGGCTATCAACGTTTTGGAAAAGGCAAACGTCGCCGTTGATTGGGATCGGTTCATTGTGGCTATTCGCGAGTTGCTTACGGGCGAACTCTCGTTGGTCGACACACCTGCAGAACGTTTATTGGCGGCGAAGAAAGGCGGGGCATCTCCGGAAGAGTTGATTCGGCTCGAAGAGGAATACCGTCGGACGGATTCAGAGAAGCGACAAGGCTCGGCGTTTGTCAATCGAATCATCGCGCAGTTGGTGGTTGATTATTATTCTAAAAAGTGGACGATGCCCGACGATCTTTTCAACGTTCCAAAGGAGCGGCCTGAATGAACGACAAGAAGAAGCCGAAGCCGATTCCCGTTGCGAAGCATCCGACGAAAGGCTTTTGGAACGATCACGGCGTTTACAGCGATGACGCAGAGCATGACGAGCTAATGATTGAATGCTCGCGGTTGCGCTCAAAGTTGAAGCGGGCGCTGATGCCAAGCGACATTATTCGATTGATGAGACAACTCGGCTGGCAGAAGGTGAGCGGGCCCGCGTTCACGCCGAAGCAAGACGATTGACGCGGTTATGAATCGCGATGAACGCAACTTGGATGTGCGTAGACTTCTTTGCCCGTGTGTTCGCCCGATAGTAAGCGAAGCCGGATTTCGCCCAAATGAACTTGGATCACGCGGCCTTTCGTCATCGGCTCAACAAAGATCACTTTCCCGGCTTTAGTCAATTTGTCAAAGCCGATGTCATCCTTTGCCTGTAGACGCACAACCATATCGTCATAGCGAAAGCCATCAGTTGCAACCGGCACGTTTGAGCGTTTCGACGGCTCTTTCTTGCGATCCTCTTTCCAAACCAAAACAACAACGTCAGAAGGATTTATTGAAGGCTCTTCCGCGACGCTCGGCGGCGTTGTTGGTTTGGGCTTCGTGTCGGTCTGTAAGTCCTGAGTTGCTTCGGGCTTTTTGATGAACACGCCAACAACGGTAAGCACAACGCCGACCAACAAGGCCATGACGAAGATGGGTAAAACGGATTGCGACTTTTCCACGTGGGTTGCTCCGATGCGAATGTGAGGATATTGGAACGCGACAACGGCGCAATGTCAAGCGCCGCTAGCTTTCACGTGGCAACTAAAAAACACGCCGGAATGTAGTTCGCTGGAAGCGGGCAAGAATTGAGAGGATTCGCCGGGGCTAGTCGGCTTTCTTGTCGGCGTTGTCCCGGCGGCGCTTCTCTTCGCATGCAAGGCGAACGTATTCGCTGAGCGTTGTGCCCCACGACTCCGCTTCATTGGTGAACGTCTCCAACCACTGAGGCGTTACCATGAATTCGACCTTTTCGGTTTTGCGCTCGTTCTTCGGTTTCTTGTTCGCCACGCTTTGTTCCGGCTTACGCTTCGTAGCAACCATTTTTCAATCCTCGCTGAGTTTATCGGCATCCCATCAAGACACAATCCTGAAATCATACCAGATTATTTCCAGATGTTAATCGGATTATTTCAGGAGATTTTGAGTTGACATACTGAAATTATCAGGATATTATCATCTTCATCATCCAACCCAACGGAGCCAAACCAATGAACTTCCTCGACACCCTGACCAACGCGACGACGGCCTTCAACACCTTCGCCGAACTGACCGCGAGCATGAACAACGGCTATGTGCCAACGATCTACCCACGAAGCCGCCGTCAGCGAATCCTCATCCAAGTGATTAAGGCTCACGGCTTCCGAGTGTGGCCGAACTGCTAAACCCGACGAATGGCCCTTCGCCCAACACCAACACAAAGGACACGACGATGCTAACGATTCTCGCACTTGTGGTTCTGCTCGCCTTCTTCGGTTTCGCCATCGCCGGAGCGGTTCACTTTTGGCAAGGAAGCGGCTTCTTCTCGTTCGCGTGTTCGCTGTGGTGTTTGAATACCGCCGGTGACCTCTTCACCGCGATTGTGCAACTCATCATTAACGCGATTGAAGAGGCGACGACTTAACCAAGAACAGGAATCGCAAGAAGCGGTTTCTTGTGGGCAGGGAAGCCCGAACAAGGGGCGCGGCGAACGGATTCGCGGCCCCTTCTTTTATGTCCAGTTTTCACCCTCGAGCGCAAGCGATTGGAGCAACGCCATGAACGAATTCACCGAAGCAATCCCGGCGGCGCAAGCGCCCGAACGGGAACCGGACATGTGGCAGCGGATCACAGCGGCGTTTCGCGACGCCGAAGAAGAGCAACCAGAGACGTCGGAAATTCCGGCGGCGATCATGGCGGACTTCGACGTTCGCCGTTGAAAACCCCGACGCAAGGAAGCGCGGTTAGGGTCAAGGATGGCCCGCATTTACTCCCCAAAGGTGACCACATGCCGAAGCCAACGACCGAACCGAAGTTGACCACACGCACCCGCGAATACATTTGCGAAGCGACGCTCGGAGCGATCCAGAGCGCCGTAGAAGGGGCGAACTACTGCGCCGAAAAGGTCAGCAGAGCGAAGCCGAAAGAAGGCTTGAACCTGCTCGACGAAATCGTTGCCGAATGCGAAGCCGCCATCGGCTTAGCTCGACTCGCCAAGAAACAAATGGCCGAACTCGCCTAACGTCGAAGCCGCCCAAGCCCATACTCACCTTGATTGACAACCTCGAAGCAAACTTTTCCCTAACGAGGTTTTTTTCATGAAGATGATTTCCCGACTCAATGACGCTGGTTTAGAACAACTCATCCAGCAAGCCCGCCAACGCGTCATTGACCGCGAAGCGGACCTACAAGCGGCCGTTTTGCTCCACGAATACTTACTCACCCGCCAAGCGAACTACAGCGTTATTCGGCTTGGCTTGCACGAAGGCGACGTCTGCAAGCTGGACGGCAAGGAAATCCGCTTTGACGGCGTGTCAACTTCGAGCTTAGACGGCGTTGGTGTGTATCTCACAGCCCGTGTAGGCGCTGGATGGGGCGAAACCCTTTGGCATCGTCTTGACGTGTTGGAGCAGCTGACGCTCGCGACGACGAAAGAGAAGGGCAAGCCGACCGCGAAGAAGGCCCGGCGGAAGGCTTAGTGTGTCCTGCTCGCCCAACCATCTCGATTCACATCTTGACCAACGCCCATTCTCAAACCTTTTGAAATGCAATGACCGAACCAACATGCAAGCATTGCGGCGCTGTCCGGATGTATCGGCGCGGCTTGTGTCGATCCTGCTACGCCACGCCGGGGGTGAGGGAGCAGTACCCATCCGGACGGGTGAAGCTGAACTTCGGTCCGATGTGTCGGCATTGCCAACGGGCAAAGATCAACAGACCTCGCGGCCTATGTTGGTGTTGCTACTATCGGCCCGACGTTCGCGACTTGTACCCGGCGGCGGTTGTCCGTGGCGAAGGCCTGCAAGGTGATTCGGTGAGGGACCCAGAGCCGACGGCGGCCCTACCCGGTACCGAAGAACGTTTACGGATCCTCGCCGAACGTGTTGCCCGTAAAGAGTCACTTTTCCATTCCCAAGACAGCCGGAGAGGTTGAATTGAAATCGCCAATTAGCGACCGGGCAACGCACGCGCCAGACTTTTCCGCCGTGAATTGGTTCGGCACGGTCTACACCTTCTCGCCCCGCCAACGGCAAGTTATCGCCGACCTTTGGCAAGCGTGGGAAGACGGTTACTTGTTCATCAGTCAAGACGCTCTTTTGCATCACGCCGAAAGCGAATGCTCGCGTCTACGCGATTTGTTTGTTAATTCGCCAGCGTGGGGAGCAATGATTGTGAAAGGTGTTGATCGTGGCGGGCGCGCGGGTCAGTACTGCCTTGCGATTCCCACCAAACCAAGCCCATCGCCCGAAGCTATTTGTTCGCCCGACACTTAGACCTGAAAGAAGAGATGAGCAACCACAAACAACAAGTCCCAACGAAGGCTAATTGCTGGACATCAACGAAGAGATCGACGATGGCGAAGGGTGGGAAGCGGTCAACGTTGTGCGGTGAATTTGCGTTCTGTCCGGCGCATCAAATTTCTTCCCAGTACGGCGCGGACGTGCGAGTTACGCTCGGAGGCGTTCCGGCTGGGCCCATGACTGGTATCACTAATATTCCAGTATGGTAAACACGTTTTCCGCAAGTTTGGCAGGGATAAGTTGGTTCTGGTGGATCGTCAATCTGTAACTCAGCCTGACAAGCGGGGCACACTTCGCCGGTTTGAATGTTTAGGTCGTTACTCATGTTGACTTCTTTTTGAATCTAGCGCCTACATAGCGCGGGCTGAATTGTGTTTTGGTGTGTCGCCGTAAGTCCTTACTGGCAATACACCCAAGTGGATTCGAACCACTAACCTTCGGTTCCGTAGACCGATTAAACTGAATACACGAACACTAACGCAGTTTAACCACAATTTACGAAACCTCTTCAAAATAGCACTTTTCTCACTTCCAGCGCTTACCAAAACATACGATGATTAACGGAAGTTAACCGGCAACCTAGCGCCATCCTAGCGCCGATGACTCCTAAAACCTTCTGTTTTTCCTTCGGTTCTTTTTCATGGCTCAACAAGTCAACCTTACCCAAGCCTTTGTAGCGAAGCTGGAACCGCCGAATAGTGGGCGCGCCACTTATCGCGACACGAAGGCGAACGGCTTGATTCTCGTTGTCACGGCAGCCGGAACGAAAAGCTTTTACCTGTACCGATGGCTGAACGGGAAACCCTCACGCGTGTTGCTCGGTCACCATCCATTGTTGACCGTGGAGGCGGCCCGCGACGAGGCCGTAAAGAAGTACGCGGAGCAACTCGACGGCACGGATCACAACGCCGACAAGCGAACCGAACGCAAAGCCGGGGTTACGCTCGGCTCGGTGTGGAAGAAGTACAAGGAACAACGCTTGGAAGCACGTTCGGCACGGTCAACGATCGTCACGCATGAAAGCCGATGGGATACGTGCCTGAAATGTTGGGAAGCTCGGCGACTGGATTCGATCCGTCGTGAAGACGTGGCGACGCTTCACGCGAACATCGGCAAGGAACGCGGTCACACGACGGCGAATCGTGCCGTTCAATTGTTGCGGTCACTCTTCAACTACGCAGCTACCGCGATGGATGTTGAACTGGTCAACCCGGCGGCCCGCATTGAAATGTTTCGCGAAGTGCCACGCGAACGGTTCTTACGTGCGGATGAGTTGCCGAAGTTCTTCGCCGCGGTCAACGCTGAAACCGACGAGGTGCTAAGGGACTTCTTCTTCATGGCCATCTGGACCGGCGCGCGGCGTGGGAACATTCAAAGTATGCGGTGGGAACATATCGACCTCGAAGCGGAGACGTGGACAATCCCCGCCGAAGCTTTCAAGACACGGCGGCCGATGGTAGTTGTGCTGACACCCGAAGCGCTCGAAGTGTTGAAGCAACGCAAGGCCGCAAAGATTGTAACCGAATTCGTGTTTCCTTCGTTTGGCAAACGCGGTCATCTTGTCGAACCAAAAACCGCATGGGCGCGGATCCTCGAACGTTCCGGCCTGCAAGACCTCACGATTCACGACCTACGGCGCACGCTCGGCAGTTGGCAAGCGGCGGGCGGTTCATCGCTTCCGATCATTGGAAAAAGTCTCGGTCATACGCAAGCGTCGACAACGCAGATCTACGCGAGGCTTGACCTCGAAGAAGTTCGGGCAAGCGTTGGAGCGGCAACGGCAGCAATCAAGAAGGCGAGCGAAAAGAAGGAACCACAAAGTTGAGGCAATCCAATGGCCCTAAATGTCAATGAACTACGAAAATTGTATACGGCATTACGCGATTTAAGTTCGCTATCAGGTGTTGATCAATATCTGATGGACGAACTTTTTATATGTGAAGACAATTATCACGCGCAGGTTAGCCACGGATACGAATCACTCTGGGAAATGGCCCAAAACCCCATTGCGATTCGCGGGCAAGATAACCACGAAGCGTGGACTCGCGACCTTGTCCTGATGGCGCGAAAACTCGAACGTTGCGCAAGACGAGGCGAGGCATACCCGCGTGATTTGGATGACAAATTAGATGATTACAGGATCATCGTTTGGCTTGCGTATCAATACGAAAAATTGGCAACCCAATCCGCATCGATCGAGAATCCAAATTCACTTGATGAACCGGCGGAATCCGAGCAAAGCCCGCCGTATATAGTTAAACTGACCAACGAGCAAGCGAGAGAATGGTTAAAGATGCTCGGCAACGACGGGCCAACGGAACCGTTGTCAAGATCTGATATTGAGAAATTGGGGATACCTTACAAGAAGGTCGATCAAGTAATGCTTGGCAAAGGAATTGTGAAGCAATTCATGCCGGACGCCACAGGCGACCCAAAAACGAAGTGGCGTATCACGAGAGGGGAATACGAAACCCTCAAAGGCATTGGAAACGACTGGGGCAAGTGCAAAAAAAACTTCGGCCAAACTCCGGCCATTCCTCAGCCAAACTCCGGCGAACCCACGAAAATTGAGCCAAATTAAACAAACAGGAATTGCCCATCATTTCAACGAATTGCATTTCGTTTATGTAGAGCCATAATCTCCGTTGTCTAACCCAAAATAACAAGGGGTAACTCAATGGAACCTGTCTCAACCGTCGCGAAACAAGACGCGAAACCAGATGACCTAATCAAAGACGAAGAAGTCTCTCAATTGACCGGTGTTACTACTGGCACTCTTGCCGTATGGCGCGCAACCGCACGCTACCCGCTTCCTTATGTCAAAGTCGGTCGGAATGTTCGCTATCGTCGCGGCGATGTTGCAGCGTTCTTAGAATCGCGCACCGTGCGACCCGCCGGAAAATAACAAATCAAAATTTGATTATGCGTTGAAATGAGCAAGACGGGACCGGCAAAAGAAGAAGCCGGGACACGCGACGCTAACGCGGCCCGGCTTAAATGTGAACACCAACCAACGGCTTGACAATGACCAGCATACACGACGACGAACCCGCGCGCAAGCCTCAACCGTTCGCGGATGAACTCAACGAACCACGGCAAGGCAACCAACGCGGCGCAACTGACGATTTGCCCGACGGCGTTGTTTCCATCGGCAAAGTTGTCGACACGGTGTTATGGCTCGTTGACATTCGCGTTAAGTGCGCTCAGCCGGCGAAAGGGGCTCGTCGTGAATGACCCCGCCAACGATATCGCCCAACAATCCGAACGCGAATTCTGCGCTTCCCTTCTGCGCGATCCGAAGCAACTCGCCGACGTCGCGACAATCACGCCAGAGCATTTGGGCCACGAACCCTATCGGCTCATCGTTGGGGCGATGGTGCGATTGCGCGAAAGCGGACAAGCGATCACGGCCGCAACCGTCGCCGAAGAACTGAAACGGCGGGGCGAACTTGACCGCGTTTACGTGAATGGTCAGAACGCGTTTCAAGCTCTTGCCGGAATGCTTGACGGGTTTGCTGTTGGCGTGGCGGGCGTCTATGTTCCCGCGATCGTGGAGCGATTCAACCAACGCCAACGGCGGGAACTGCTCGGCGAATTGATTCGCGAAGTGGATTCGTCCACGTGCGGGAATGAAGAATTAGCGGCGAAGTTTGAAGCGGTCACGAAGGCGCTACGCACGCAAGGCCAATCGCCAACAACGGCAGAGAACCCACTGATTGCCAAAGCGATGACGAGCGCCGAACTCGATGAGATCGAAGTTGAACACGAACCGCTCATTGAGGATTTGGCCGTTGCCAACGAACCGCTTTTGATTTGCGGGGCCTCGAAGACGTTGAAGACGGGTATAGGTGCTATCGAAATGGCCGTCGCCGTTGCCAGTGGCGGCGATGTGTTCGGCAAGTATCGAGTACCGAAAGCCCGCATTGTTTTCGTCATCAGTGCGGAAAGCGGCGTGGCGAGTCTGAAGGCCCGCATGCGGCAAGTTTGCAAAGCGAAGGGGCTTGACCCAAAAGCCCTTTCAATCATCTGGTACACCGAAGTTGAGCAATTAGCAACGCTCAACGGTCAACGAAACTTGGAGGCGGCCCTTCGCCATTTCGGGGCGACGGTTTGCATTCTTGACCCCGCTTACCTTTTGATTGGCGGCGATGTGACCGCCGACAGCGCGGGCAACATGTTCGCGATGGGCGGATTGCTAAACGCGGTCAACTTGGCTTGCAAGAGCGCCGGGGCGACGTGTTGCATTCTGACGCACGCTAACGGCCGTATCAATGTCGGCGAACCGATGGAGCTTTCGCACATCGCTTGGAGCGGGTTTCAACAATGGGCGCGGCAATGGTGGCTTATCTCTCGCCGGGAGAAGTACGCCGACGACGGGCGACACTCGCTCTTTCTTCGCTACGGCGGCTCGGCAGGCCATACAGGGCTGATTCATCTCGACATTGACGAAGGCACAAAGGAACGTGGTCGACGTTGGGAAGTTTCCGTCCTCGATGCTGGTGAAGTCCGGAAAGCGGCGACGCAAGAAAAGGAGGCGAAAGCTCTCGAACGGATCAACGCGGATTGTACCGTCGTGTTGTCAGCAATGACCGACATCATCGGCGACAAGGCGACGGTTGCGACGGTCAACGCTCTCGTCACTGGAACGGGACTCTCACGAACCCGAGTCGAAGCAGCGATTACGAAATTACTTGGCGACGAGGCCATTGTTAAGGGGCCGGGAACAATCAAGAACGGCCCGGCAACAAAGACCGTCGAAGGCATCCGGAGGCCCGATTCTTGGGGGGCTTAATTTTGTTCCGTTTGTTCCGTCAACGGAACTCAAAACGGAACAACGGAACGACCTTGCCGATTGGTGGGATTATTTGTTCCGTTGTTCCGTTGTTCCGTTCTCTCCCTGTAAGGGAGAACGGAACTGACGGAACTCGGAACTCCCCGCCAACCACGATTCGACGAAACAAAGGCAGGCATGAGCAAGAAAGTACACCTATCGTTCGCGGTTTGCTCGGCTGATGGTGTCGGGGCGTGGGCGTTTTGCATTCGCGGCGATGCGGGGCGTGAGCGTGGAAGGTACTTGCACAGCGGTTGTGATGTTGAACGGAAGTCCCTTCGCCGTGCCGCAATGGTAGCCGTCGGGCAGGGGTTACGATGGTTGCTTGATAACAACTACGCCGATGCGAAGTTACTTGTCACGCATGCCGACGACGGGCGAGCGGAACGGGCGGCGGTGTCCGGGGCGTTGGATTGCCCGCCGGAACTGCAAGAGATGAAAGACAAACTTTTCGGGTACTCGGAACGATTCAAGGCAATTGAAGTCCGGGAGATTCCCCGCGACGATGTTGGATCAGATTGGTTAGCGCGATGGTGTTGGGAAGGCGCAACGCTTCAACCGTTTCCGCAGCGCCCGACGGACCGCCGGCCATTGCCGGGGATGACTCGAACGGCAGTGCTGCTACGTGTCAGCGATCGGAGCGAACTAAGCGCCGAACAGATCAACGCATCAACACGTTTCGATGTATGATTGCGAAGCTGGCAGAGTGGCAGGGACGGTAGACGGGATGGGGGTCGTTTTTTGAGGCGAACGGCTCGGTAGACCCTAATG
>ERZ761584.583-NODE-583-length-10603-cov-7.582575_pt1 | contig 10603 bp, 22 predicted proteins | sample MGYA00512168_ERZ761584 | MGnify/ENA primary metagenome ERZ761584 (study PRJEB28899, sample SAMN03785564) | bioreactor sludge metagenome | biome: EBPR Sludge; feature: EBPR Bioreactor; material: 0.22µm filtered reactor supernatant | place: Saint Lucia: Queensland...
CCGGCTCATGGGAATCAAATCCCTGGGTTTGGGTGATCGACTTCAGGAGGATCGAGCGATGACCCCGATACGGGCTATTCGAGATATTGGGCAAGAGACAAGTGTATCCGAAATCGGATTCTTCTGTGCTCAACCTTCGTGCTTGGGGGGTACTGCATGAGTACCATTCCAAGGCCGTATTACCAAGAGGCGGGAATCACCCTATACCACGGCAACTGCATGGAGATCATGCCGAAACTGGCGGATGCCGCATTCGATCTGGTGATAACTTCGCCACCGTACAACCTTGGCGGTGCTCCGTGGCCGCACCTTGGTCACTGGAAGCCGGGTGATTCTCCGGGCGGCAAGAGCAAGTGGAAGAACGGGTCTGATGGATCGGGCGGGGTTACCTATGCCAGCCATGTGGATTCGATGCCGCACGATCAGTACGTCTCTTGGCAGCGGTCCATGCTTGCCGAATGTTGGAGCAAGATCAACGAGACAGGCGCAATCTACTACAACCACAAGCCGAGAGTGATAGGCGGCAAGCTGTGGCTCCCGCTCGAATTAAACCCTGACCTACCGCTTCGTCAGATCGTGATTTGGAAGCGTGCTGGCGGGATGAACTTCAACCCCACAGCATACGTGCCCACCCATGAATGGGTGATGATCTTCGCCAAAAGTGACTTCCGGCTCAAGAGCAAGGGGGCTTCTGGTGCGGGTGATGTTTGGTCAATTACGCAAGAGATGAACAGCGACCATCCTGCGCCCTTTCCGATTGGCCTTCCATTGTTGGCTCTCGAAACAACCGGGGCCAAGTCAGTCTTGGACCCATGCAGCGGCAGCGGGTCTACCTTGCGTGCGGCGAAGGATTCCGGCGTCACGGCGGTGGGAATCGAGATTGATGAACGCTACTGCGAGATGGCCGCACGACGGCTCTCTCAGGAGGTTTTATTCTCCGGATTCCAGCGTGCCGAAGCACAGCAAAATCCGCAGTGAGGACTGTATGAATGAATGCGAGTACAAAGCGAAGCGACACAACAAAATCCGGAAAGCCCCGATACGAAGGGGACTGGGCGAGTTTAATTTCCCAACGAAAGGAGAGTTCCTGCTCTAGGGAGTGATTCGAATATCTCTGGCGGGTCGTCCAGCCGCCAGCACTTATGACATACCACCCACTAAAAGAGGCCATCGGGCTACGCACCTGAAGGTTTGCGACTCGGGGGACTGCGAGGAACCGAGTCACGTGCGGCGGCATTAGAAGCTAAGACGCAGGCAGGCAAGCGTACATCGGTGTAAATGGTGGCAGGGGCAGGTTCCGCCGGACCTGCCTCGTAATTCCCCGACACGAAGGGGGCTGGGCGGGTTCGATTTCATGAAAGGAGATAGTGAGTCCCACTTTGTGGAAGTGAATATCTCTGGCGGGTCGTCCAGCCGCCAGCACTCATAAATACAAGGCTTTATGACCAAGCAGCAGATCGATAACACGTTCACGTACCACGCGCCGAAGGGCGATCAAATAGAGCGCTATCAATCCATTCGCGAGCAAGCCAAGCTACTCGCGGAGAACATCGCGAAAAACTGCCCGGACAGCCGGGAGAAGTCTCTCGCGTTCACCAACGTGCAGCAGGCCGTGATGTGGGCCAACGCCAGCATTGCGATTAACGAGTAGCCGGGTCTGAATTAGATCCGAGCAGGTGCGCTACGTCAGCGAGCATGGGGGAACCGAAGGCAACTCCCGATGGCTGCGAAATGCCGCGGTAAAGGCCATCCGTAGCGCACCATTCCCCGACACGAAGGGGGCTGACCAATGGCTCGCGCCGGCGAGTCAGCATTTTCCTGCTCCAGCGGGGCGACGGCAACCGCCCCGCGCTTTTTCGAAGGAGGCTTCATGGGCAAACCTTTCCACATCGGAACCGTGCTCAGTATCACTACCGGAAAGCTGTTATCGCTCGACCGCATGGAAGGCGTCTACAGGATCCTGGACCATATGACAGGCGAATCGCTTTACACGCACCAACTTGGCCGCGCAGCGGAGACATGCAAACCGCACCTACTCAAGCAATTTCCGCAACTCGAAGGCGTACTAATGGATCGCGCGCTCGCAGATCTTGAGAAGAACCTTGCGGCATGCGCGGATCCATGGCCAGTTATCAACGATTGGCTGCGGCTCCTGGTGGATGGCAAGTTTGGTATCCAGGTCGCCGAAGAACTCGACGTTGAGCCTCTGTCGGCCGGATCCTACGAGCACCGTAATCCGCTGTTGGAACTTATCGAGATGGCCACTGATAAGCCGATCGTCGTAGTTGGAGGGTCAGATGCAGCGTAATCATCTGCAATTCTCTCCGGCTGATGTTCTCTTCCTCAAAAAGGCGGGCATCGAAACAGCACCCAAAACGCTCAGCGAGCAGTTCGCTCCGTTCGAGGATGCCTGCCGCGAGCGCAACATGTACCGCAGCCTGTACGAGGAGTCCTGTCGCCTCAACGAAGAGGCGATGAAGGCCGCCCAGAGGGGCATGCAGATTGCTTCGATGGCGCATCGGCGCTTCTGCTTTGCCGCATGCGCAGCGGCGGGGTTTGCGGTGCTGAGCGTGGTGCTGTGGGTGACGCGATGAACAGCGTCGTGTGGGGTGACTGATGCAGCGCGAGCGGGTCGACTACTGCCTCGCTTGCGGTGAAAAGTTCGCTGCGATCGGGCGCAGCAAGATCTGCGGCTTGTGCAAGGCGCGGCGCATTGCGGTCGCCCAACTCGCGCAAGAGGTGATGCTGATGAAGCACACGATCCAGGAGATACAGCGCGTGCTCGACGCGCTAGTGGAGCAAAAGAGGATTCATGGAACAAGAAGACAAAACGAAGCGCGAGGCGTGGATGAGCATTGCGGGAAACCTCGCGAAGCACGGGCAGTCCGACTCGCTTGAGACGCACGCCCTGAACATCGCGGTTGCGCTGGCATCGGCATGCCGAGGGATGGCGGATGCGCTGCAACTGAAGCGCGGCGAGGACAAGGTGCCCCTGATCACGGTGCATCAACCGGACGGGCAGATTGTCACGGTGAAGAACCCGGAAACGAAGGAGGACTGATGTATCGAGACGAAGTTGAAAAGGTCATCGAAGGGGCGGTTGACGCCTATCGCCGAGGCGAAGCGGAAGCCAAGAGGGACGTCGGTCCCTACGTGCTGGAGCTTGAGCAGGCTGTCCGCACCATGGCTCCCGTCATGAAGCGGCTGTCGGAGACGCAAATCGCTCCACTGTCGAGCGACGCAACAACCGAGGCGGAAGCACTGCATTCGCTGTGCTCCACGATGGTTCGTCAAATCAAGGAAGCGTGGGCGGCTTCTCGCGCAGAGTACCTTCGGACGCCACGAAGAGTTTGGGATGAAGGGATTCCGTTCTAATGCCAAAGATTACCACCGAATTCGTAGTTGACCGCTTTTACGAGCACTTTGCCGGGTTGCCTGAGCCTGAGCGCCGTGGCATCATCGCCGCACTTCGGGCGACGACAGCCGTGATGCGAGCGCAGCGACCGGAGCCCGTGCAGCCCGAACTCCCGCTGGTGGAGGACGCGGATGACAGCACTGACGACTGAGATTTAGACCAACCCATCGGGAGGTAATTGAATGCGCTGCATTCTCAAGTGCAAAAGTTGCCAGCACGTCTGGAGTTGCCGAGCCATCAGCGAGCCGGATGTTGGAATCTGGGCCATGCCAGATGACCGGGACGAAGCCTCAGCCGCCTGTCCTGAGTGTGGCTGTGAAGATTACGAAAACATCGACGCAGAGTACGACGACTATGACGCTTTCAACGAGTAGCCAGCAATGGCGAAGGAGCCGCAATCCATGAACTGCGGTGACGGCTGGAGAAAATTAGTGCCAGCGCAAACCCCTGTATCAGACGTTACCTGTCGGGGCGCAAATGCCACCAGCGTCAACGGAGCGTGGGCGCCTCAGCCATCTCTGGGGCTGCAATGTGAAGCCTGCGGGCGGCCCGCGGTCGCGATCGTTACCGGGCGCCGCGACGAGGGCGGATATCTGCCCGAGAGTTTCGTTTGTGAAGAACACGAGGAGGAATCGAGAGATGAGCACGACCGTAACTGATGTTGTTCAACAGCCGCAGCAGTCCGTCATGAAGGGGACGCTTGCGGAGGAATTGCGCGGTGAGGCGCTAAAGAGTGCGATTGCGGAGGTGCTGCCGCGCCACTGCTCGCCGGATCGCTTTATGCGTATGGCGATTCAAGCGCTGAACCGAACCCCGGATTTGGGCAAGTGTTTGAAGACCACCGTCATCCGATGCCTGATGGATCTGTCAATGTACGGGCTGGAGCCAGATGGCCGACGCGCACACCTGATCCCGTTCAAGCGCAACAAAAAGGATGCGAAGGGCAACTGGAGCACCGAATACGAGTGCACCCTGATCATCGACTACAAGGGGCTGGTGGAGCTCGTACTGCGCTCGGGGCAGGTGAAGCGCATTCACGCCGACGTGATCTGCGAGAACGACACGTTTGCCTACGATCTCGGCGAGGTGTCGAAGCATCAGATCGACTTTTCGAAGCCCCGCGGTGCGGTCTACGCTGCCTACTCCCTCTGCGAACTGAAGGACGGCGGTGTGCAGTCCGTCGTCATGACGCGCGACGAGATCGAGGCGATCCGAGCACGGTCGAAGTCCAAGGATAACGGCCCATGGGTGACGGACTGGAACGAGATGGCGAAGAAGACCACATTCCGCCGGCTTTCGAAGTGGTTGCCTCTCAGCACCGAATTGCGCGATGCCATCGAATACGGCGAAGAGGAGTACAATGCCGAGCCTGAGCCGATGGTCCCGAGGCGGCCGCTCTTTGCGCCGACAATCGACCTCGCGACTGAGGAGGAAACGCCGTTCGACGTGCCTCCTCCCACCCCAGAAGAGATGGATGCTATCACGCAGGCCGCGGCAGCCGCGGAAGCAGGGACGCTGTTCGGCACCGAGCCTAATGCCGCGGTGCGTGAGCCGAAAGGGAAGCGATGATTCGCTGCTCCAACCTCGCCAGAATTGCCGCATGTCCAGGCAGTTACTACGCAGCGCTCGGGCTGCGGGAGGAGTGGTCGGAAGCGGCACGGCAGGGCACGTTGATGCACAAGGCCGCTGAGACGGGTGACTGCTCGAAACTCGATGCGCGCCAGACGAAGTTGGTCGAGCGGTCGGTTGCACAGCGGGATCTCCTTTGTGCACAGATCTTCGGGGAAGAGGAAGGCACGACCACGCTAACGGAGAAGCGCATCAACAACTTCTCCTTACGACTTTCGGGCCAACTTGACTTCGGGGTGGTTGGGCAAAGCAAGGCTCTGATTGTCGACTACAAGTTTGGCGACCACGGAGTCGAGGACGCCGACACCAACCTTCAGATGCGCGGCTATGCAACAGTGTTCGCGGCGTCGAACCTGTGCCCACAGGAGATCACGGACATCTACTGCGCCATCATCCAGCCGAGCGTGACCGATGCGCCGATCGTGGTGCAGTACAGCCGCACAGACCTTCGCAAGGCCTGGGAAGAGTTGTCGAGGCTGATTGACCGAGCGCTTAACAACAACCAGCCACCGCGGCGGCCTTCTTCCGAGTGCCGCTTTTGTGTAGCCCGTGCTACTGACCGGTGCCCCGAGTCGCAGGCGATGGTGAAGGCGCAAGAGGCTTCAGTGGACATCCCGGCTGACGCACTTTCGGCGCTGCTGGATCGCTGGACGATCGCGAAGCCGATCGGCACGCGACTTGAGCAACTCGCGAAGGAGCGGCTGGCGGCAGGCGAGACGATCCCCGGCTGGCGGCTCAAGGATAACGCGCCTCGGTCCAGGGTGAGCGATGTGATGCAGGCCTGGGCGCGCATCGAGGATCTATTCACGCCCGATCAGTTCGCTGAGGCGTGCAGTGTGGCGGTTGGGACGTTGGTGGCGATGTACCGGGAGCAGGAGGGGTGCACATGGCAGGTCGCGAAGGACGAAGTGCGCAAGCGGCTCGCGGGAGTGCTCGTCGCACAGGAAATATCCCCGAGTCTGGTGCAGGAGTGAAGCTCCGCGTCTGGCGCTCCGAGCGCTGCGAGATCGTCGCGGCGACCCCGGAGCGCGCCGTGGAGATCGCACGAACGCACATCGCCGGGCTGACGGTGCGCAAGTTGCGGAGTTGGGAGGAGATGCGGCAGGAGCCGCTGACGGAGGGTGTCTGGATGGTGGTGGAAGGGAAGTGGGTGAAGAAAGGGGCCAAATGATACTAGAAAAATTTACTATCCCGACAGGGTACTTGTTCACTGGACAGTATTCGAAAGGGAAACTGGAAACCCTATCTATCGGAGATTACGGCAAGCGCCACAACGTTCGAGCAGAGTTCCTTGGATACTACAACGAGATCCAGGGGGTTCCCAGCACCTACTGCATGCCGCTGTCTGAGAAGTGGGTGGTGACGGTCAGCACGCAGTACGGCTGTCCGATGAAGTGCACGTTCTGTGATGTGCCCAAGGTAGAGTTCAATGGGAACGCTACATTCGAAGACTTGCAGCAGCAGTTGTATAACGCAATTTGCCTGTTCCCGCAGGTCCAATATACCGAGCGGCTCAACCTACACTTCGCGCGGATGGGTGATCCCATTTTCAATGATGCCGTCTTCAGTTTCTCGGAGTGGCTGGCGGCCGAAGGGAAGCGCGCCATTCAGCGCGACACCGGGTTGCGGATCGAAGTTATTCATCCGGTGCTGACCACATCGTTGCCGATGAAGTTCACAAAGCTCGCGGCGCGGCTGCACTACTGGTGCAAACTGAAGAACAACGCCTTCCGCGGACAGGCAGGCCTTCAGTTTTCGATCAATTCAACCAATGCACAGCAACGCCATCAGATGTTTGGCGGACAGTCGCTGACTTTGGATTCGTTCGCGGCGATCGCTAACGAACTTCCTGAACCGCTGAGTCGGAAATACTGCCTGAATTTCGCATTTTCTACCGACTACGAGATTGATGCGTCACTGCTGCGCGAGTTGTTCGATCCGGCGCGGTTCATGTGCAAGATCACCCCAATCCACAACAACAATGCCTGCCGCGAGAATGGCATTCGCACAGTAGGCGGATATGACAGTTATGCTCCGTATGCGAAAGCGGAAAAAGATTTGATTGCGGCAGGCTTTGATGTGCTCGTATTCGTACCTTCGATCGACGAAGAGGACGGGCTAGTAACGTGCGGAAACGCAGTTCTGGGTGGAAGCAAACTGAAGTATGAGGAAGGCTTGATCAAGATCAAAGGACTCCATCCTTGGCATGAACATATCGCGGTGGCAGGAGATGCGGCAGGAGCCAATGACTGAAGGCGTGTGGGTGGTCAAGGAGGGCAAATGGCAGAAGGTCTGATGGTTGTTGCTGGCTTCACGATCGTGCTCGGTATTCTTGCGCAACTGCTGCGCGGCGGGCTGCTGAGCGGCATGGCGTCGATCCTGTTTCATGTGGCCCTGCGGCTCGACGCGGCAGACAAGGTGATCGAAGACCTTGGCCGCCCATTCCTGCGCGAGGTGTGGCGCGGGCTGCGGGAGATGGTGCGGCATTACCGAGGCCATGTGCGGCAGTATTCGGCGGAGTTGGCAGAAGCGAGGGAGCGATAAATGCCTACCTTTGGTCAAACCATCCGGGGTGCCAGGCTTGGTTATCGCTGGTCGGAAAAACACGGCGCAATGATACGCATCAGTGACGCTGGCCCGTCATCGTGGGTGGTGGATCTATGCCCGGCTGACCAACTTCCGATAGCAAACCGTAAAGACAGCCAGACTCACCGCTGTTGGTGGGAGGGTGAGAACGTTTTGCAACATATCGAGCCATTGAAGCACGTCAAGTTAGTGAAGCAGCCGGTCCGCATAGTAGTCGGCGATGACGGGAGGCTGATCGGATGAAGCATTCACTGACGCCCGCCGCCTACATCAACAGCCTGCAGGTGCGCATCGCGACCGACGCGGAGGTGCAGCGGCAGTACGGCATCAGCCTCCAGGAGTGGTTGAAGCGGTGGGCGACGGAGAAGAGCAATGAAAAGAATGGGAAAGATGGAAAACCGCGATCACGTTCGTGACGTCACGAAGCGGATAGAGCGGTGATGGTCAGTTCGCAAGTCATACAAAGAAAGGGAAGTTTCGAAAACAATGAGAACACTAACGGATCATATCGTGAACGGCGATCAGGCCGCTCAAGTAAACATCACAGTATTGGATGAGCCGGGGCAGGGCGGCGCTCATCACCAGTACATGATCTCTTGGGGAGAAGCACAGCCTGATGGCTCTGTACCCCTTAGCCAGACGTGTTTTGTCGGCTTTCAGAACGGGCCACTTCGCGAGGTTGGCCCAAATGGAGTCACTCAGGAAGCATTGCTTGCTGTGGTGATCGATCGCCTTCGCTCGTTTCAGTCTGGCCCATTCTCCTGCCGGGAGAACGCCATTGCATTGACCCACTGCGAGGATGCGCTGATGTGGCTGCAGCGCAGAACCGTCGCGCGCATCAAGCGGGGCGTTGAGGGCACAAATCAGAAATAGCAAAAGGAGCCGACGGAACGGAGGAAGAAGCCGTGATACCGACGCTGATCCTCGTAGCCGCGATCGCCGTCAGTGTGGTCCTCGTGGTGGGCGCGTACATCGCGCTCCACCGCGCAGACCGCCGCCGGGAGGAGATGCGCCGGCACATCGAGAGATATCCGGGGGACTGATGAAGATACTCGCGATTGACCCAGGGCCAGTAGAGAGCGCGTGGGTGCTGCTTACCGGATACCCAGGCGAAGCGCTTCCAGACGTCGAAGAATTCGGCAAGGAGGCATCAGCGCGCTTGCTTGCGCGAATTGATTTGTGTGGGTACGGCGCGGTCGTAATCGAGAAGATTGCCAGTTATGGCATGCCGGTTGGAGCCGAGGTATTCGAGACGGTGTTCTGGTCTGGCCGCTTCGCCGAGCGCGCATGGATTACCGGAGCGACGTCGGTCGAGAGGATCGAAAGGTTAAAGGTGAAACTGCAGCTCTGCCGGGACTCGCGCGCCAAGGATGCGAACATCCGCCAGGCGCTGATCGACCGCTACGGCGGCCCCAGTGTGATCAAGAAGGATGGCCCGCTGTACAAGGTGTCGAAGGACGTTTGGGCGGCGCTGGCGGTGGGTGTGACGTATTGGGAAACCCGCCGGCTGAGGGAGAAAGAGGACTAATGGCACGTACCCGGAACATTAAGCCTGGCTTCTTCAAAGACGAGGAACTGGTGGACCTCGGCTTTGCGGCAATGCTCCTTTTCGCCGGGCTGTGGACTCTTGCCGACAGGGATGGCCGGCTGGAAGATCGTCCCCGCCTGATCAAGGCCGAAGTGTTTCCGTACAGCAACATAAACGTCGAGAAGTTGCTCTGTGCACTACACGAGCACCAGTTCATCATCCGCTACGAGGTGAACGGGGTGAAGTATATCCAAGTTCGGACATGGAAGAAGCACCAAAATCCGAACATCAAGGAATGTGCAAGTGTGATACCAGCACCAGTCGAGCACGGTGCTAGCACCGTGCTGGCACCAAACGAGCACATAAGCGACACTGCCTCTATACCTCTATACCTTAAACCTCTAACCTCTAAGCCTCTAACGGACGAGTCCGATGAGTCCGAGTTTGAACTCGGCGAACAGATCCAGTCCACCGCTGCCGCGATGCGTGCACGACACGCCAAGCCAGCCGGACTGGGAGGGCCGAATTTGGAGCGGAAGTTGACCGAGATTGCGTCGAAAGCGGTCGACCCATATGCAACCCTCAGATCGATCGACCGAAGGCACGAAGAGGCGGTTGCGCGCGAATGGCGAGGTTTGGAGGTTCGGTACGTTCCAAGGCTCCTTCGGTGGCTCGAAGAGGAGCGCTATCTGGACCCGGTTGCGACCGAGAGCCCGCCCGATCGGCTGGAGTTGGCGCGGAGGGCGCTGGAGTGACGGCGGCGGAAAAGCGGGTCGTCTTCGAGCGCCTCGCGGCGGTGCAGCCGAACGCCGAGATGCTGGCGCGGTGCAAGCGGGACTTGGGGGCGTTGCGGGCGCGGGAAACGACGGATAGCGCGTTACTGAGCACGATGGGGGAGTTAGATCTCGAATGGGAAATTCAGTTATTGGACAACTAAAAGCACCGTTCCCGTGGTTTGGCGGGAAATCGCGAGTCGCGCACTTAGTATGGGATCGCTTTGGCGACGTGCCGAACTACGTGGAACCTTTCGCCGGTTCACTCGCCGTGCTGCTGATGAGGCCGCATCCAGCCAAGACGGAAACCGTCAACGACAAGGACTGCATGATAGCCAACTTCTGGCGCGCGTTGCAGCACGATCCCGATGCAGTTTCACGTTACGCCGATTGCCCTGTAAATGAGGCGGACCAGCACGCCCGACATTTGTGGTTGTGTTCGCAAGAAGAGTTCCGCGAGCGGATGAAAGTGGATCCAGATTTCTATGACACAAAAATTGCGGGATGGTGGGTATGGGGACAATGTATTTGGATTGGCGCTGGGTGGTGCTCGGTGCAGCTACCCCATCTCGGGACCGCGGGGACGGGTGTGCATCGTAAGCTACCCCATCTCGGGAACGCGGGGAAAGGGCTGAACCGACAGCTACCCCATCTCGGGAACGCGGGGACGGG
>ERZ761584.584-NODE-584-length-10581-cov-58.402527_pt1 | contig 10581 bp, 14 predicted proteins | sample MGYA00512168_ERZ761584 | MGnify/ENA primary metagenome ERZ761584 (study PRJEB28899, sample SAMN03785564) | bioreactor sludge metagenome | biome: EBPR Sludge; feature: EBPR Bioreactor; material: 0.22µm filtered reactor supernatant | place: Saint Lucia: Queensland...
AGTCCCGCGGCGGAGAAGGCGACGTTGATGACGCCGGTCTTCTGCGCCAGCGCCAGCATGGCGATGACCTGCTGCACCTCCGGCGGCAGGGACCGGAACGCGTCCCAAACGGCGGAGGTGAACCGTCCGACGCGCTCCAACGCGCCGCCGAGGTTATCGACCGTCTCCACAATCTTCGGCCAGTTGCGTTCCACGCCGCCGGCAATGTTGCGGATGTCGTCGGCCAGACCCTTGGCCTGCTGCTGCACGGCCGGCATGTTCTCGGTCAGTTTGCGAATCGCCAGAACCGCGACGTCGCCCATGGCTTGCAGCGCCGGCGTCAATGCCTGCTGCAAGGGCGGCAGCAGGCCCACCAGGGCCGTATTGGCCTCGGTCAGGACCGGGAACAGGGACTTCCCGAAACTCGTCTTGACGCCCTCCGTGGCAAGGGACAGGTCACGTTGGGAGGCGCGGAACTTCGCCAGGGCGTCCTGGTCGGTCTTCGTCAGCGTCAGACCGTAGGCGGCGGTCTTCGCCTCCAGGTCGGCGATCCCATCGGCGCCCTTGTTGAGCATCGGGATCATGTCCAGCCCGGACCGGCCGAACAACTGCACAGCCAACGTGGACTTCTCAGCCCCGTTGGGCATGTCCTTAAACACAGCGGCGACGTCTTTAAGCACGTCGCCGGTCGGGCGGATGTTCCCGGCGGCGTCGCGGGTCGCAATTCCAAGACCTTGTAGTTGCTTGGAGTTGCCCTCTATGTCCTGGGAGAACGCCCGCATGGACGTTGCCAGCGTGTCCGCCGATACCCCGGTCATCGCGGCGGCGCCGCGGAGCGCGGACATCTGCTCGACGTTGCCGCCCATGATCCGCTGCAGTTTCATGGACTCGCCGCCGACAGTCTCGAAAGACTGCACCGACGCCTTGGCGAAGTCGGTCACCTTTGAGGCGATGATCCCAACGGACACGGCGGCGCCGAGTCCGGCGAGGGTCTTGCCCAACCCGGACGCCTTCGACCCGATGTGATCGAGGTTTGACGCGGCGGACTTCGCGGCCGCGCCCGTCTCATCCTTGCCGATGAAGCGGAAGATCAGGTCTGAGGTCTTAGACGCCACTCGGTCCTCCTGCCGCCATCGTCGCCTTCATCAGTTGCTCGCACCATGCGCGATGGTCCTCCCAGCGGTCACAGGGAAGGTCCAACATGGCGTCGAGGTCGAGCCGGAACGCCCACCGGAAGTAGGGCTCCCAGCCGTGGACCTCGGCCTCTAGCCGCCGGCCGTCAATCCGGCCGGCGGGTCCGCGGTAGGGTCCGCCGCGTCGGCCACCTGCTCGGCCACCCATTCCTCTACGGCGGCCTCGTCGGAGAACCTGATCCAATCGCCGAACGAGGGAAGATCAACGTCGAGGAACCCGGGGGCGGAGTCCCCGAGGGCGCGGCGCAGCGCGAGCCACACCCCGGCGATGGTGGCCTCGGGGTCGTCGGAGATGAACCCTTCGACGAACCCGGCGCGGTCCAGGCCGGTCTTCTTCGCGACGTCGATCTCTTCGCGCTTGGTGAGCGCGTTGAGGTCCAGCGGGTAGTCGGCGCCCTGGTAGGTGACGACGAAGTCCCAGACGGGGCGGTGCTGTCCCATGCCAGCCCGCCTACAGCGCCGTGTCGGTGGTGATGATGGTCACCGTCGGCAGGTTCCCCGAGTCGTCGTCGTACCACTTCCACGACCAGTCCGACGTGAGCTCCTTCGGGCCGTTGACGGTCTGCGCCTTCGGCTCGAAGATCACCGCGGGCACGTCGAACGTGACCTTGTAGTAGATGCCGCCGCCGATGAGCCCGCCGGTGAACGACCAGTTCAGCGACGTCGGGGTGGTGGTCAGCGACAGGTCCTCAACCGCGGTCTTGTCCAAGTAGTCCCGCGACACGGTTCCGGTCAGGTCGTACCAGTCGTTCAGGACCGGCGCGCCCTTCAGGCCGGTGCCGTCGAGGGTGTAGTCGGCGTCGTCGATCTTGCGGGACAGCTTCCAGGAGCAGGACCGGGCGCCGGTCAGGGTGGTCTCCGCGGCGTGGGTTCCGATCTTCAACGTGGACTGCAGCCCCGTGAACACGGCCGGCGCCGGCGACGGGTAGGACACGGTGGCCAGGGCGGTGGAGTTGTCCCACTTGCGGCCGTCGAACCCTACGGACAGCTTGGCGATGTCGTTGGCGTCGCAGGACACCTCTGCGGAAGTGACGACCGCACCGACGACGGTCGCGGGGATGACCGACGCGCCGGAGCGCAGCGGGCGTCCCGTCTGCAGCGACAGGGACTTCGCGGTGCCGTCGAGGGTGTGGACCTGGGTGTACGACGACGATGCGCCCGACGTCGAGGTGGAGGTGCCGCCCATGATGGCCTGCCACAGCTTGCCCAGGCCCTTGGTCACCAGGTCGGTCTTGAGGTCCGCGCTGGCGTTGTACGTGGTCTGCACGTGGTGCGCGGCGCGGGGGCCGAGGCCGCCGGCCTTGATCGTCGGGGCGGTGACCCGCCCGTCGGTCGGCTGCAGGTCGGCGGACTCGTGGAAGAGGAACGTCGTCGGGGCTACATAGGTGCCGTAGGTCGTCTCTGTGGACAGGCCGAAACTAGACCCGAGGCCGGAGCCGATAGCCATTAGTTGTCACCCTTCTTGGTGGTGGTCTTCTTGGGTGCGGGTTCCCACAGCTCGGGCTGCGGGGCGGTGTAGTCGGGGAGGTCGGCGAGGTCGCCGGGGGTCACGACGACGCGGCGGCCGCGGGCGTCAACCAGTTCCCGGTCCTCGGTGCCGATGTAGCGGTGCTGGGCCATGCTCGGGGACTCCTATCGCTTGCTGTCGATGAGGGCGGCGACCTGCTGGGTCCAGCGGTCGAGGGCTTGCTCGGCGTCGGCCTGGGCCTTCTCCGCGTGCGGGGCGATGGAGTCGTCCCACCACATCGGGTCGACGAGGCGCTGCTCCACCCACGTCCACTTCGACCGCGGCAGTCGGCGGGGGTGGATGATCGGGTGGCGCCACTTGCCGTAGTTGCGGAACGACCTGGTGGATGATCGGGACGTGAGGAACGCGGCCGCCCGGCGGGTGCGGACGGCGAGCTGCATCTCGCCCTTGCTGGTGGTCATCGCCGAGGCGATACCGCGGGCCAGGCCGGCGCGCAGGGTGTGCTGCGCCACCAGCTGCGTGTAGCGCCGCGCGGACACCTGCCGCTTCCCGGTCGCGGCGGCCACGGCCAGGGACCGCGTGTATCTGGCGTTGACGCGGGCGCGGGCGCTGGTCTGCGACGAGGTGCGCCCGGCGGGGCTGTCCATGCGGATGGCCATGGCCGCGGACTTCGCCGATGCGACGGCGCCGGCGACGGTGCTCTTCATCTCCTTGCGCAGCTCGGGCAGGAGTTCGGGGGCGTCGGCGCGCAGGGCGCGGGCGATCGCTGTCAGGTCCGGCGCATCGGTGCGGATCATGTGAGCGCCTCATACGTCGCGGCGATGCGCAGCTCGCAGAACGCCCCGTCCGGGGAGCGGCCCCGGTACACGTCGACGGCGGCGAGCTCGACCCACAGTACCCCGTCCACTCCGAGCGACGGGTTCGCGCGGACCGTGGCGGCCACGGCGTCCCACACGGCGAACGCGGCGGCCTGGACGGCGCCTAGGTCGATGTCGCCGGACTGCGCGACGATGGTGCCCTCGATGCGCCCGGACTCCCCGCGCGGCGGGGACGACTGCCCGAGGTCGTGGTGGGCGGTGTCCAGCCGGCCGGCGCGCCCTTCGTCGCCGGACGCGATACCGAGCTCCATGAACACCTGGTGGGCGTCCTGGTCGAGCATGTCTCCGTTGGACACCGGGACGGTGCACGCGCCGGCGGCGGCCGCGGCGAGCGCGTCGACGACGCGCGGCCAGGCGCACGTCATCCGAACCCGCTCAGCGTGGAGTCGCGCCACTGCCCGACGACGGCGTTGGGCAGGTCCCACCCGTCGCCCGGGGCCCAGTTCTCGGCGGTGCGCCGGATCGTTCCGCGCTGGGACTGCCACAGCCAGCGCAGCAGCATCCTGGCGCCCATGACGTCGGTCGCGGGCTGCACCCGGTACCCGGCGAGGTAGGTCACCGAGATGCGGTTGTAGTCCCAGCCGGCTTCGCGGTACAGCACCGCCGCGTCCGGGCTGGTGGTGACGGCCGCCGGGTCGATGGCGTCGCCGTCGCCGCTGACCGCGGCCAGGGCCAGGACGGGGCCGATGGGCAGCAGCAGGGACCGCTGCCAGCGGGATCCGGGGAGGTCCGCGACGATGGTGCGACGCCCGAACACGCGGCCGCAGAAGTCCTCACCCTTCTGCGTCACCACGTCGAGGTAGGTGCGCAGCTCATCATCGGAGTCGGTCGATGTGATGTTGAGGTAGGCCTTCGCATCTGCGAGGGACAGGACGGGCACGGACGCCGGGTCGCGTGCGGTGAACGAGTCGGAGTAGGCCGATGCGTTGAGCCCGGTCGCGTTCCAGTCCACCGACCACAGGCCGGGCATGGTGATGGGGATGCCGGCGGCATAGGCGCCGGGCCCGGTGTGCTCGATCGGCGGTGTGGTCGTGGTGCCGTCGGGTGCGACGGCCGTGCACACCACGGCGGTGGCGTCGGCGGCCGCCCCGTCCGCGTCGCGGACCTGCACCGAGGTGGGGTAGACGTCCCCGACGTCGTACACGTCAGGCGCCGCTCATCGTCGCCGCGGCACCCGCGGCGGGAGCCATGGTGCCGGCCGGGACGAGGCGGGCGTCGGCATAGGTGGGGGCGGCCGCGGCCAGCTGCGCGTACGTCGGGTACTTCGATGCGGCCGCGGCGTAGGTGCCCCACACGATGCCGGGCATGTCAGCCCCTCGTCTGCTTGCCGCGCGGGGTGCGCTTCGCCGGAGGTGCTGCCGCCCGCTCGGCGCCCGCACCCGTGTAGGCGTCGATCTGCGACTGCACCTGGGCCGCGCGGTCGTCCAGGCCGCGGGCGGTGTAGCCGGCCTGCTCGGCGCGCAGCGCCGCGAGGGCGCTGGAAGTCTGCTCGTCGTCCACGTGGACCGTCCTCTCCTGCTGGTGGGGGGGGGTGGTGCCGGCCGGGGCGCCCGCGCATGGGATCGCAGACGCCCCGGCCGGGGCCGGTGCTAGAAGCTCGGCGCGGCCAGGCCGGTACCCGCGATGACAGAGATGGCCTTCGGGGCGCGGGCGGACATGAGCGCCAGGTAGGAGTACAGGCGGAACACGACCTGCGCCTCCTTCGCCTTCGTCTCCCGGAACAGCTCCGCGCGCGGCGCCGACTCGTACAGCGTCACGTCGGGGGCGCGCATCGTGATGATGCGGTCCTCGTTCGTGCCGGTGCCCAAGTTGACCGGGATGTTCGCGTCGAGGTACACGGGCAGCGCCAGGCCGCGCAGGGTGCCGGCGAATCCCTCGGGCACGTTGCCGTCGGTGATGCCCAGCAGCGGCAGCGCGGTGGCCAGCGCGTCGGACACGTACGGGCGGCCGTTCGCGTCGAGCTGCGACTCGAACCACGCCCACCGGTCGGGGTGCATCACCACGTGCGTGGCGGGCAGGAACCGGCCCTTGTGGATCTGCCGCTTCGCGTCGATCAGCTTGGGCCACGCCTCCGGCACGGTCGGGGAGGCGTCGGTGTAGGTGACGGCGTTGATGCCCGTCACGGACAGGAGGCCCTTCTTTCCGGTCGCGTTGTTGGAGATGCAGAACGTGTCCACGGCGACGGCGTGGGCGGCGGCGAGGTCGCCGAACACGACGGTGTCGACGTTGATCGGGGACTGCTCCAGCAGCTGCAGGTTGACCGTCGCGACTCCGCCCTCGGTCGCGACGGCGGCGGTCGCCGAGCTCGACGTCATGTCCGTCTCGGACAGGGCGTTGCCCTGCGTGGTCTGCTCCGCAACGGACGAGCCGCCGGTCACGACGGGCACGCTGATGGAGTCGGTGCCGGCGGGCAGCACCTCCTGGCGGAACAGGTCGGCGGTGACGCGCCCGGCGCGGGCCAGCGGCTCGAACTCGTCGATGAGCCACGTCGGGGGCACGAACTCGCCGATGCCGCCGTCGGCGGTGCCGATGGCGCGGGAGTGCCGGTCGAGGCGCTCCAGGGACTCCGAGCGGCCGTACTTCTGCGCCTTGTACAGGTCGCGGAAGTAGGAGTGCTCGCCGTCGCGGCGGTAGATCTCCGGCTCGGCGGTGACGCGCACCGAAGCGGCGGGGGCGATATCGCGGGCGAGGTCGGCGGCCGCGGCGTCGCGGGCGGCCTCGGCGCGCAGGTCCTCCACCCGCTGGCGGGCGTCGTCGATCTGCGGGTCGAGGGCGTCGCGGGCGGCGATCGCCGCATCCACGTCGGCCAGGGCCGGTGCGTTGTCGCCGGACTCTGCGGCGGCGCGCATGTCGGCGAGGGCCTGGGTGCGTGCGGCGCGGTCGTCGAGGAGCGACCGCAGGGTGGACTCGGCTGCTGCGATGAGCTGGTCGAGGGTCATGGGGGATGCCTTCCTGATGAGGGTGGGGCGGGCAGGTGGGGTGTCCCTGGTCTGGCGCGGTCGCGAGCGAGGGGCGGCCCGGCGTGGGTGCCGGGGGGTCTAGAGGGCGGCGGCGAGCGCCAGGCGCACGGCGGCGGGGCTCGCCGATCGCAGAGCCGCGGTGGTGGCCGGGTTGGCGCCGAAGCCGACGATGGCGACGTCGCCGCGGTGCAGGTCGAACTTCTCGATGCGATACTCGGTGTAGTCCGGGGACCACTGCCCGGCCGTGATGCGGAAGCAGAAGCTCATCTCGTCGATGAGGCCGGCTGCGATCTTCGGCGCGATGTACTCGACGTCCTCGTCCTCGGGGTCGAGCACCGCCTGCGCGCGCAGCCCCGTCGCATCCGAGGTGAGGGTGAGGGTGCCGTTGGTGGTGCGGGCGATGCGGCGCAGCTGGTCGTGCCCCAGCACCAGCGGGCAGTCCAGGTCCGGGTTGGCCAGGGTGTCGGCGGCGGCGCCGGCGGCCACGACCTCCGTGTACGGGCCGAACATGTCCCACATCTCGTAGGGCGACTCGTAGACGGTGGCGTACCCGTCGAAGTGCAGCGGCACGTCCGCGCCCGGGTCCTCCGTCGCGTCCTCGGATGGGGTCTCCGGGTCCAGCTGTCCGGCGCGGGTGATGGCGAGGTTGCCGCGGAACGATGCGCGTGCCCTGCCGGGTGCGTCGTCGGGGGCGGCGCGGCGCTGCGCGGGGCGGTGCGAGCGCTGCGACACACCTGCGGCACGCGCCGCGGCCGGGGTGAGGATGTCTGTCATGGGGCTCCCGTCTTGGATCCGGGTGTCTGCTTGGTCGAGCCGAACAGGCGGTCGAACTGGGCGTAGTCGTCCTCGGTGAGGGGCGGCAGGTCGAGCAGGGCGCGCGCCTCGTCCGGGGTGCGCAGCCGCTTGTCGACGTTCTGGCCCAGCAGCTCGGCCTTCGCCGCGGCGTCCATGCGCAGCAGCGCGTCGGTGTTGAACTTCACGAACCGGGGCGCGGCGACCAGCCGGTCGGAGAACGTGGCCTCGCGCCGCGTCAGACCCGGACCGATGTTCAGCGTCAGCAGCTGCAGGTTGCGCTGGGTCACGTTCGCGTACGTGATCGACGACTTCGCGGTGCCCGAGTCGGCGTCGATCATGTCCGCGGGCACCCCCAGATAGCGGCACACGTCAGCGGACGTGGCGCCGATCGCGTCGAGGAACTTCGCATCGGAGGCGGCGGCCGCCGCCGGGGTGTACTCCCAGTCCGACCCGGACACGAACACGCCGCGCGACGACGTCGCCGCCCGGAACCGCTCCTTCATGATGAGCGCCTCGGGCTGGGTGATCGTCTTCTCCTTGTTGCGCAGCATCCCCGTGGGGGACGCCCCGGACGTGAACCACGTGAGCGCGAACTCCTGCGCGGACAGGTTGTGCGCCAGGGTCATCGCCGCGGCGCTGATCGGCGACAGACCCACGGGAAGTCCGGCGACGACGAACTGCCGCTCGTGCCACACGTCGGCGTTGTCGACCAGGCGACCCAGGTGCCGGTACTCGACCCGGCCGGCCTCCCGGTCCAGGCGCACCGTCCACTCCGCCGCATCCGAAGGCTCGATCTGCGCCGGGCGCCCCGCACCGTCGCGCGCGACGATCCGGCCGAACGCGTTGCCGTACCTGTCCAGGTCGATCTGCGTGGCGTACAGCCATTCGTTGAGCAGCGGGTGCATCGCCGACGGGTGCACCAGCACCGGCGGCTTCGGCACCTCCACCGCACGCCCGTCCACCCGGCGGTACACGTCCACGGGCAGCGTCGATACGAGGTCGGCGCGCAGCCGCAGGCACGCCCACACCGCCGACACGCGCATGGACCGGTCACGCGGTGCGAACCGTCCCATGGTCGAGTCGATCAGGCGCGGCTGCGCCGAGTTGGGCGGCACCACGAACGGGTCGAGGAAGTCCGGCTGGGTACGGCGGAACAGGCTCACAGGGCGTCCAGCCCCTCTGCGTCGGCGCGCCGGCGGCGCGCGTCGGCGGCCAGCGCCCCGGCGGACACGGCAGCGAGCACCAGCGCGGCGGCCAGCAGGCCCAGCCCGGCACCCACCGGTCCGCCGACAAGCCCGGCGACGATGAGGCACGCGCCCGCGGCCGCGCACAGCGCCGCCAGGCCCTCAAGGAGGGTCGTCACCCAGTCGAGCATCCAGCCTCCTGTCTCACCACGCCGAATCCAAAATGTCGTAGGCCACGGCGCGGCCCAGCCACATCCAGTGCGCATACGTCGCCGCGACCAGCGGCGACACGTCGACGGTCGAGTCCTTCCGCGACCACTTCCAGCCGTCGCCCACGGTGCGCCGCGACGCGCCGCCCACCGCCGCCATCAGCGCCGGCTCCCCCCGGTGGCGCACAGCCGCATCGGCGACGGCTGTCACCATCGCCCCGCACGCGCGGACCGTGTCCCGCCCGTCGAGGAGGCGAACCGGCACCCCGGCGCGCTCCAGATCCGGCAGCAGCGACCCGACAGGCCCCGCAGGGTCGATGCCGATCTCCGCTATCCGGTGCCGATCCCTGAGCTCTGCGAGCCGTTCGGGCAGCCATGACGTGCCGCGGCGGTGCTCGACCAGCTCCAGGATCCCGGCGCCGCACACCACCACCGACGACCACACCCCGTTGGGTGCCACGTCGGCGGCGGCGACCAGTTCGCCCGTCGGGCCGTCCTCCGTCTCGGCCGCGGCCCACTCCGCCCCGGTCAGGTCGTCCGTGGAGTCGGCGGGGTCCTCCCACCAGCCGAGGAACTCGCGCGAGAACTCATCCGGCGGCATCCCGGACTGGCGGAACGCCAGCATGATGTCCTCGGTGATGCGCCGCCCCAGCGCGGGCATCGCCCGGCGCCACCGGCCCCGGTCGTCCAGGGAGCATCCGGCGGTGCCGTACCCGTGCTCGCAGCCGTCCACCGCACACGCGGGCGGGTCCGGGTCGCACCACTCCAGGTACGCCAGCCGCGGCTTGTTCCCGGCGCGGCCCGAGTCGCGGATGCCGCGGAGCACCGCCGCATCCAGCCCGCCGGCAGACGACGCGTACACGACCTGCGCCATCGGCCGGGTCGTCAACGTCGGCAGAAGCGCACCCATCTGAGCGGGGCGCAGCGCGAACGCCTCATCGAGGATGACCACGTCGCCGGTGAGGCCGCGGCCGCCGGCCTTCGTGCGGGCCTTGAACTTCAGGCGGCAGCCGTTGAGCAGCTCGATCGCCTCGTCGCCGTTGGCCCGGTGCACTGCCTTGACCTTGCGGTCCAGCTCCGGCGTGCCCTCCACCAGCTCCAGCATGTCGCGGAACGCCTCCTGCGCCGTGGAGAACTCGTGCGCGGACCACACGATGAGGCGCCGGTCCAGCAGGAACATCCAGCCCAGCGCACCCTGCTTCAGGGTTCCGGTCTTCAAGTTCTGCCGCGGTGCGACGATCGCGGTCTCGAACGCTGCTGGTGTCCCCGAAGGGGTCACGGCGAACATCTGGTCAAGGCACAGCCGCTGTTCCGGGTCCGGCGGCAGCCCCGCCATCGCCGCGAGCTCGGCGACCTCCGGGCCGTACGTCCCGGCCGCATCCACCAGGTGCGAGTAGACCGGCGGCTTAAGCATCGGCGGCCGTGGCCGTCTCCTTCGCCGCACGGCGGGCACGCAGCTCGTCGAGCGGGTCGCCCTCCACCGCTACACCGCGCAGCGCGTCGGCCATCGTCGCGCCGAGCTGCTTCACCATCGCGGCGATACCGGCGCCGGTGTCCTCGCCGGCGGCGATGCGCTGCGCCAGGACGACGGCGGCCAGCCCGGCGGACGTGTCCAGCCTCCCGGCGGCCTCCAGCTCGCGCACCACAGCGCCGGCCAGCGTCCCAGACTTCGGGGCGGGCCTCGCAGCGATGTCGCGGGCGGCCTGCGAAGCACCGCGCCGGGGCGCGCAGTCCAGGCACTTCGTGCGCGGCCGGCCACGGCCGGGAGGCGGCAGCGGCCCGCCGCAGATGGCGCACGTGCGAGGCATTGGGCGGCTCCGTAGGCGGAATTGAATTCGTGGGGAGAGAAACGAGGAAGCGGGCGACGATGAGGCACGCGCCCGCGGCCGCGCACAGCGCCGCCAGGCCCTCAAGG
>ERZ761584.585-NODE-585-length-10578-cov-5.350851_pt1 | contig 10578 bp, 21 predicted proteins | sample MGYA00512168_ERZ761584 | MGnify/ENA primary metagenome ERZ761584 (study PRJEB28899, sample SAMN03785564) | bioreactor sludge metagenome | biome: EBPR Sludge; feature: EBPR Bioreactor; material: 0.22µm filtered reactor supernatant | place: Saint Lucia: Queensland...
CCCCGTAGTCCCCCGTCTCGGCAGCCGCCAAATCCACCAGCCGCCCCACCGCCGCCCGCTGCTCCGGCGTCGGCACCGATCCCGCCGGGACGATGACGTAGCCCGCGTCCTCAACGAATCCAATGAACCGCTCAACCTCCGGAAACCAATAGGCACGCCGTATTGGGTCGAGCGATTCCCACGGCAAGTAGTCGGCTTGCACTGGATCGTACGCGGTGCGATTCCGCTCAGCGATCGCATTGACCAATTCGTTACTCACCGCACAGCTCACGCAGCCGGTAGTACGCCGACCGCCCCCGCTCCGTGACGAAGTCGTATTCGTCCACGCCCTCGACCACCGCCCGCAGGTCCGCCCGGCTGACGATGGCCTGATCCGGCGGGACGAGGTATCGGGCGTACAACTTGTGCAACTTCGACCACCTATCCCGATACTCTGGCGTCCGATCTTTCCACGACAAGAAACGAGGATATTCCTCGTAATGGCGGATTACCGCCGCCTCGATCTGGTCGTCCGTCGCGCCCGTTTTTCGGTCACTCACCGTGTGCCTCCCATCCTTCCTTCCGTCTCTTCCCATGCTTCCTTGGATCGAGTGATGTTACCCACCACCCGTCCTCCAATCGGGCCATGCCTAGCGCGGTGGGATCACGACACAGCACATCTCCTCCATCCGTGAGAACCTGGTGCTTGTCGAACGCCGCGACACTGTTGAATCCGTCGCCACATTTGGTACAAACGCACCGCGACGAGCCATGCCCCAACTTCCAGGTATAAACACCGTCGTATCGGTGTTGAGGTGTAATGAGTCCTTTTCGACGCTTCGACGCCGGAAATTCGCGTGGTGAGCCCAAATTGGCCCCTTCCTGTGCCAAGGTCATCTGCATCAAAACGGACACTCCTCTCCCGGCGGGATGGGAAGCCGTGCCTGCCCACCCCGCATCAACGCCCTTATCGTTATAGTACAACCATGGTCGGGTGAATGCAATCAAAACGGGCACGGGTCGCCGGCAATCGTTCGTTGCTCCCAGATTTCCGCGATTTCTGCCCACGCGGGAGCCTTCGCCTGCATGTGGGCAATCACGGGGTCCGGCGCATCGTCCGGCGACCGGAAGAACTCCGTCCGCAGCCATTCCTCCGTGCCGGGCGGCCGGTTCGCCCAGAACTCCGGGAACCCCCACGTCAACTCCGAGACCCGCGTCTCTCGCGCTTCGATGGATGCCAGATACCGGTCCCGCGCATTGATAGCCTCTGTGCGCTCTGCTGACCCGTCCGGGTAGTCATTGAGTAAGGCGGGGTCGTTCAACTTCGCGGCGATCCGCTCAGCGCGTTTCCGGTGCAGCGCAATGAGCGTGATGTCGTTTTCCAGGTTGTACCAGGTCAGCAGAAGCCGGTTGCGCCACTGTTCCGTTGCTGCGTGCGACGCACGGGCCTCGACCCGTTGGCCTAGACGTACCACGTCTCAATCCCAGGGTCCGCCAGCACGACAGTCGGGTCCGATGCGAGCGAATCTTCCAGTGCCTCGTAACATGCGAGCCAACGGATCCACTTGTCGGTCAGTTCGTCGTTGTCCGGCTCAAACGTGAATCCGGCGCCAAGCTTCGACCGGTACGACTGCATGAGGGCGAAAACCGCCGCGCGAGCCGTTGCCGCTTTCTGGGCCGGTCGCTTCCGGCGAGGATTATCGCCTGACCACTTGTCCCGTGCCACCTGTGCGTGCCGGTACTCCGCGATCGCACTCGATACTGACCCAGGAAATGGGGACGACACCACCCGAAACGGGATCGACTCGCTCATGAGCAACGCCTGGATGCCCGCCATTCCCTCGGTCGGTTGTTTCGTGACCGGATCGCGAGCCACGAACAGCACCACATCCGCACCGTCCATCCGGGCCGATTCAATCAACTCTTTACGGGTAACGGTAAGCGGTCGCCGACGCGCTCCCAGGGACTCCGCCCGCATCGCCGCGTCGGTTGATCCGAACGACTCGCACTCGCCATCCACCTCAGCATCCACGTCGGACAGCGGTTCGTAGGTTCTGCTCCCGAGGATCAGTTTCATGTCCGTTCCTCCCGTATCCGTTCCCGTAGTGCCGTCACCTCGAACTTCGGGTATTCGTCATCCGTCGTGTCCACTGGTAGCCGCGTCCCGTCCCCGTCGTAATACCGGCACGCTGCAAACCCGCCCGAGGTTGCGAGGAAGTCGCTGAACGGATGACCCGCCCGCCTCGCGTCCTCATACCCCATGAGCCGCTCGCTGTCACCGCGACCGACCACGACCACCTCGCGGCACCCGCCGTAGTCGTCCTTCGGCCCCGGCGCGATCCATTGGCTACAGGTCCCACAACATGCCGACCCAGGTATCACCCGTGGACCCTTCGGCGGATTCCGTTTCGCTTCCTTCCGTTTCGACCGGGCGATCCCGAACAACAGGTCGTCGTTTTTCTCTCCGCCCCGCGTCGTGCTCACGTTGCCCCTCCTCTGCACAGTCCGCACACCAATGCCGACCATCCGGGATTGCTTCCCCTCCGCAACGAGTGCATATCGGGGTGCCGTCGCTGAATAACAGGATCGTCACGTCACCCCCTGCAAGCGCTTGCAAATGCTGCCCGTTTTTGCAAGCGCCCATTTTCCGCGTACTTCCGGGATTTTCTGCCCCATTTTGGGGTAGCGCTTGCATGCTGCCCGTTTTTTCTCCCGGCGTATAAGGCGAAATCCGGCAACATGCAAGCGCCCCCCGTTTTTGTGCCAAAAAACCGCGTACTTCCGCCACTTTTAGGCGCTGCCCACTTTGGGCAGCATTTGCAAGCGCTTGCAGAACTACACATCATCGGAGAGCGCCACAAGATTGTCCGATGTCACCACGATGTCCCCGTTTTCGGTCATGGATTTGATAATCCTGGCAAAGACACCGGGGCCGAGCCGGCTGCCAACCACTCCTTGCAGTTGACGCTTCTTCATCGGACCTTTTGCCGTCAACTTCTCAATAATCTTCCGCTCCATTTCCGCGTCCTGCGACTCGCCCCAGCTCGGGATCATCCGGCGCGTCTGCTCCCAGCACCAATCACCGAACGCGATGCCGTATTCCAGATGCGGCAAGTCAATCTCCCGCGCCCCCTCAGTGACGGCGTAGACGAGCGAAATCTTTTTGACGATGGTCCCGCGCCGAATCCCCATCGCGTCCTCGGCAGCTGACTCGTTGCCCGTGGGATAGTTCCGGATATACCAATCCGCCCACCGTTCCGCCGCCGCGTCGCTGAACCGCAAGATCGTGTGCTGGTCGTACTCATTGATGCGTTTCGTTAGCCGGTTGAGTAGCCGCCATGCCGTGTCCTCGTCAATGTCCGGAGGATTCGGACGTGCCCCCTTGGAGTCGCCAACCACGATCATCCACCGGTTCAGGAATCCGCTATACGTTTCCGCCTTGCCAACGAGGTCCGCCAGAATCTCCGGCTGCACCGTGGAAAGCACCGACACATACGGGTCTTTCGCCTCGGCGTTGCCCTTCTTTTCCGGGTCCTGGATGTTGGCTTTCGTGTTGTTTTGGAGTGACGGCGGCGTGTCGAACGCCTCGATCAGCGTCGGTCCGATGCTGCGGGTCGATTCCCGCGCCGCGTTGCTCATAAGCTTTGAGAATTCGGACGTATACAGGATCAGGTTTGCGTCCTGTTGCAACATCGCGATCAGCCCCTCGGACGATGAGATGTCGCGCACGATTTTGTAGGGCACCTGATTCACCACCAGCGGCTCTGTGCGCGGCGGGCGGCTATACGCGAGTCCTAGCCCCCGCTTGATGGCCGTGTCTTTCCTGGAGCGTCCTGACGGACCCACGAGCAACGTGTAGAAATTCGCGTGCAACTTGTCGCTCGCATGAAACAGCGCGATTCGTCGCCCCATGATCGAGCCGACCAGCGTCAGCGCGGTCGCGACATGAAACGCATCCGGCGCTTCGGTCGTCGGTGACATGAGGTCAACGTACTCGCGCACCCATCCGCCGATGGCGGCCTCCGGCACGTCGGCGGGCGTGAATGCGGTAAGCGCAACCTTCGGACGTTTACTCGTGACGGTGATTGTGCCAATCGAGCCAGATTCGCCGTAGCCCTCCCGCGCCAATGCGGACGCTGCCGCGGCGAAGTCGCCCCCGTGGTTCAGAATCGCGTACACGCTGAACGGGTTGTATCCCCGCTCCGGCTCGAACTCGGTGGACGAACTGAACACGTAGAACAGGCCGGAATCCGCGTGGTTGTACGTGGCGGACCAGCCCTCATCCTTGCCCGGCCGCCGGAAGTAGCCGGTACTGCCTCGCGTATGCGTCAGCCGCCATCCGTGCCGCTCCACAATCGTGCGGAAGTTGGAGAGCGCACTGTGACGCGCCCGGAAATCGTCCCCCGGCCGATCACCACCTGACGGCGTTCCCGTCGCTCCTGGGCCGTTGTGGTGATCGTCAGGGGGCACCTGGTCGAATGATCGGGCGAGCGTGAACAGGGACGCCCGCTCCTCCGGCGTGATGTCGGCGATCGTGTCGAATCCGCCCGAGGTCAGCGTCCACGCGCCGCCGGATGCGTGAACCGTGCCGTGGCTCGGCGCGGTGACGACGTAGCCGCCGATGCCGCGCGTCTCGATCAGGACTTCTCGGCTCTCCCGGCGGGCAAGTTTCGTATTGTTGCTGATGTGGTCGCACGTATAGAGCATGTGGACGCCACCGCTTGGCGTCGATTCCTCGTACCCGGCTCGCACGCGGTCAACCAGCGGACCGAGCCCGAGCGATTCCGCCGTATCGACGAACGCGCGGTACGTGTCCGCATCGTCGAAGTCGAGGATTTCCAGGTTGCCGCTCACGGCACCGCAGATCACGGCCATGCCGGTCGTGTTCGGGCCGAACCATTCGTCAATCTCGGCGTCCGATGGTTGCTCTAGCTGGTACGTGGCCCATTTGATCGGCGGGCGCTTGCTCCCGTCCGCGAGGATTGGAATGACCGAAAGTCCCGCTTCGTGCGCGGACAATGCGGCATCGCGGACGGAACTCATGAGCGCCTCCTGGTCGTGTCGTTGAGGTTCCACTGTGCTGATGGGTACGCCGCCCCTGAGGCGGCGTACGGATCAGAACACCGGATCGTTACTCGTCGTCGTCGTCCAGAAGGGGATTCTTGACGGGCTCGGGCTTCGCCTTCTTCGACTTGTGCGCCTTCACGCCGCCGACGTTCGCGAAGATGTTCATTTTGCTCGGGTCATTCTGATTCGGCTTCTTCTTGTGCACCACTTCGATGATGCACTTCTTCCCGCGATAGGTGTCCAGCTCCATGTCCGGCTCCGGCTCGCTCGACGGATCGAGCGCAACCAGCACGCCCCAGATGCTGCCCTTCGCGTTCGGGTTCAGGTCCAAATCCACGAATTTGGACGCCGATAGTCCCTTGAACTCGTCGTCGCCGGAAATGTCCGAGGCGATCACGAACTTGAGGTTGATCCGAAGTGGAAACTCTCCCGTCACGCGATCCGCGTATGCGGATCGAACGGGCTCGTCCCAATCGTCCAGCGTCGCGATGTAGAACCCTTCGTCCGGTGCCCGGTACTCCGGCGTCTCTTTGTACTGTCCCAACTTTACCGATGCCGTCACTTGTTTCCGTCCTTCCGTTCCGTTAGCCGTATCTCATCCATGCGGACGCCAAGCGCATCCGCCAGTCGCTGAAACCGGGAGACGGTCGGTTGCTTCAATCCAGTCTCCCAGTTCGAGATCGACTGGACTGTTACGCCCACCCTGAGTGCGAGCTGAAACTGTGTCATCCCGCTGGCATCTCGCCACTCCCGGATCGTTTTCAATGGTCGCTCCCTCCTCTCTGTTTTTCAGTGGACGTTATAGTACCACGGACGCTCTAAGGGAACAATAGGGACCTACCCCAGCGCCCCTATGACGAGCATGAGCGCGATGAAGAGTCCGAACCCAATCGCCGCGATCACCGTTTCCGTGCGGCTGATGTCCGGATGGTAGTGCGCGTTTGTCGCGTCGAGATCGGGGTCCTTGGGTGCGGGCTTGTCCCAGCGATGGAGGATCATCACGACGCCCGCTCGTAGACGTAGAGCACGCCGCCGACGTCGCAATACAGGCCGTAGCCCTTGCGCCAGACGGCCATCCGCGCCGCGGCGTGGTCGACGTGTCGTTGGTCGAGTGGCAGCCCGTCGCAGACCAGCACACGCGCCCATAGGGCCGCGTCGGATGCCGCGCCGAATGCCGCGTCGGATGCCGCGTCGCGTGCCGCGTCGTACGCCGCGTCGAGGGCCGCGCCGAATGCCGCGTCGGATGCCGCGTCGCGTGCCGCGTCGTACGCCGCGGCGCTCGTGGGGAATACCTGCCACCCTGGGTCAGGGTTCCCGTCCGGCTGCATCCACGGCAGCGTCGGCAGGTCCGCCACGAACGCTTCGACCTTTCGCCAGTACTCGGCGGGCACCACGTCATCCGCCGGGCGGAGTAACCGCGCTCGCTGGTACGCGATCTTGTGGCGAGATTCGCGGTCATCCGTATCGGACGCGCCGTCGCCCTCCGCCTCGTAGACGCGCATCCCGCACACCGGCCAGTGCATCGGGTTGCTCGTCAGATGCAGACCGTTTCTACAGGCGACGACCTCGCCCGCGACCTCGTGCCATTCACCCGGCGTCCAGCTGCCGTCGTCGTTGATCGCCGGTACGGACCAGGTGAGCTTCCCGCCGTGCGCGGAGTGGTTATCTGCGGTGAGCACTTTGTAGAGCGTCACGCCGCCACCACTCCCTTCCGGATTTCCTCGACCGTCGCCTGGAAGTCCTGCCATCGGTAGACCGAGATCACGATGTAATCGCCGCGCTCGTCGGTTCTCCCGTCGATCTCGTCGAAGGCGTCGAGTAGCGCCGCCAGTTGCGCCGCCGCGATCTCGCCGTTCGTCGGCGCATCGTTGTCCTCCGGCGTCGTGTGATCCTGTGCGAAGTCGCCGTCGCTCATCTGGCGCGGCCGGTCGATCAAGAAGGGGTGACTCATCTGCTACACTCCTTTCGTCCCAGTCCATGAGACGTTGAGCCCTGATCCGTGTCCTCGGGTCGGGGCTCTTCTATTCCGGCAACTCAGCGAAGTTTGCCTCGTCGACGAGCTGCAGCGTCGTGCGCTCGCTCCCCCGCATGAGGGCTCCGGCGGCACGGAACGCGCTGTGCGACGCCAATACCGACCGCACGAGGTTCTCCCAAATCTGGCGCTCGGTCGGATCCGAAATCCGCCTCGCCGTTGGCCCGAACGCCGCGGCGTACTTCACCGCCTCTGCTGTCACTGGGGCCTTCATCCCCATTCCGCACCTCCAACAATTGATTGCTGCGCAACCTCAATCCCTCCTGCTACTGTGCCTCCGTGTCAGACGGGGACGGGCGGAACCCGCTGATTCCTCGCTCCGAATGACCGCCCGCCCCCTTGTTGTCCAAGCGTTTGTCTCGACGATCCTCCTTGCCGTGTGAGGGCACGACGTATGGCTCAAACGTTCCGTCCATCGAGCGGCGTGTGTTGCGCTCGTCCCCGGCCACCGTGAGTGCGCTGGCGGGAGACGAGCGTCCCGGGCGACCAGGACGCCCGCCACCATTCCCGTGTTTCTCTGGTCGCTCGTGCCCGGTGCTACCCCTAGTCAATCGAGCACGAAAAGCGAACCGCGTCCAAAGATTCCGGCGGGACCATCCCGCCGTGGAGGCTGTCGTTTGACTGCGATCAGCGCCCCTGCGAATCCACCGGGTCGACCCCTCCGAAATGCTCCGGAGCCATTCCCTTGGTCCGATGGATTCGCAGGGACGCACGGCGGGTGGGGCCACCGTGGTCCCGTAGTGCCGCTGCTTGGATGCCCGCCGATCGGTAGGGCGTCCGTGGAAGCGGCGCAGTGGTGTCAGTGTTTTCGCCAGATTTCGGCGATCAACGGAGCGCAGATGACCACGATGAGAAAGACCGTCATGCAGATGGTTTCAATGGCGTGGTCGCTCATGACTCCGGCCCCTCATGGGTGATGACGGACGCCGGTCCGATGGCGTCGTGCCACCGGCAGCCGATGGTGACGAGGACGAAGATGACGAGGCACCAGACCGCGACGACGTATCCGAGGATTCCCATGTCACGCCGCCTTTCGTTCGATAGCTGACTGCTCGACGATCTCGCCGTTGCGCGCGTTGACGTAGGCGACGAGTTCCGCGACGTGCTCGGGGCTGACGTGCTGCCCGCTGCGAAGATCGGAGACGTACCCGGCCATGGTGCGCAAACAGGAATCACGAAGATGGATCAATTCGTCCAGGGTCATCTAGGCCACCTGTCCCTTCCGTGACTGCACGAACTCCGGCTTGAATTGCTTCTGGATCCTCGTCCTCGGGCATGTCGCCCGGCTCAACGTGCAGCCCTCTCATGCCGCCGCCTTTGTTAGCGAATCAACGACTCGCTGCATTTCGCGAATGCCTTCTTGGGAGAAGGGACCCAACGCCACGTCGGCATCATCTGACCATGCTCCGATTCCGTTTCTGGCCTCGCCGTAATCACTCCCACTGAGCGTTGCGATACGGACGACTTCGCGCCACATGTCTGGACGCATGTAGACGATGTTCCTGATGACCTTCATGCCGCCTCTCCGTCCTGCTGCTTGACTGCTTCGCTCTCCCGATCGAGCGCACGCTGGACAATGAGTGAAACCGTGTTGTGCCCCTCGGACTGCGCTCGATTGGCAAGCCAATCTGCCTGATCGATCCGCACGGAGACAGACAACTTTTTCCGACTCCGGCGGGACTTGCGAGGAACTTGCTCGACAACGTTCGCCATTCGCTACTCCCTATGTTCATGGTTACGACCCGTTACGTGCAATGTAGCGCATAGCTACCCTGGTGTCAATGGGGTAGCAACAATGGGATGATGGAGTCGTGGAAGTGCTAGGTATCGGGGCGTACATCCGAAGACTTCGAGAGGAGCGTGGCTGGACTCAGGCCACGCTCTCTGAGGAGACCGGCATCAACAGGGCGCGGATCGCTCAGATCGAGGGCGGGCGTGTCGCGCTGCCTGGCGCAGATGCACGCCGGTCGATCGCGCGTGCGCTTGGTGTGCCGCACGTCGCGCTCTTAGTCGCGGCCGGAGAGATCACGGCAGACGAGTTACGCGACGCGGGTGTGGTCGGCATCATCGAGACGACGCCAGACCCCACCCGAGAACGCATCCATCAACTCATCGATCACACGCCATTATCGGAACGGGCGCTGCTGGGGCTTACGGAAATGCTTGAGGAATGGAATGTATCAAGGACACGCCGGAGCGGGTAATCCGTCGCGAGCGGCGACGCCAGCGTCAATCACCTTCTGCACGAAGAGCAAGACTTCGGGATGATCCGACTCAATGGGCGAGCGCCTGCCTCCGGGGACCGGTTCGAGCCCAACAAGCGCCAGCCCATCGACTAGGGTCAGTGAGAAGACGACAGGCTGGGGATCTCCATTGTTGTCGGGACACCAAAGGCGTCCACTGAACGACTGGGGACGAGCCATGCGGGGGCCTCTCCATGAAACTCGCAGCAATTCCAAGGAACACGTCGCCACACCGGAGCGCCCTTCCAATGTAACGAGAGGTACGGAGTATGCAGCAACGCTACGAATTTTGCGCAACGGTGGCAATACGCAACGTTTCACAACTGCATCAATCCGGACGGGGGAGCCCTTCGGGGCTTGTGCGCTGATCGCGCTGAGGATGAAATGAATATAGAACGCGCGTTCGCATCCGTCAAGAGCAAAAGAAAACCGGCCCCGAAGGACCGGTCTCCTGTGAGCCTTGTAGGCGTTCATGCTAACGCCTCACGGGAGTCGAACCCGCGTTCCCCGATTGGCAAGGATGATAGCACATGCGAGAACAGGGAAAAGAAAACCCCCGGCTTGCAAACCGGGGGCATCTCGCCGAGTTACTTATGTCCCACAACGTTCACTCGACTCGGTGGCCTTCCTCTAGCCCGCTACACCGAGGTGGTACTCGGCTCAGGCGTCACAGGCACATTGACCGTAAGAGGATCATAGCACATGCGAGAACAGGGCAAAAGAAAACCGGAGAGGATTACGAGCCCTCCCCGGTCGTCTTGTCCAGCGCAGGATTTCCACCTCGGCTAGCTGGTTAGCGTGCGGTCTTTTTCGGGCTGTTTACCGCGTCCACTGGCGTCCGCAATTGTCTCTGGCCCCGTCGATAAGAGTGGAGCTTCTTTCGAGCGTTTGCCCGCCCGACATACACCGCACCGGGAACGTTGTCGTTGACATGGACGACGCGAGACTTCAGGGTATCATCTGGGGACGGCATGGGTACCTCCTTGCCGGTGAGCGCCGGGGTGGGTAGAAGCTCCCCGGCGTTCGCATTCTAGCACTCGTTGGTGTCGTCGACGCACCCGAAGTCATCCTCGACCAGATCGATCCGAATCTTCCGATCCGAATGCAGGCCAAACGTAACGCGCTCATCCCCACGGTAGGCCGCGATCCAGACGTGCCCGGTGTCCATGCGTTCCATTCGGAAGCATGTCACGCCCTCGATCACGATGTCGTCGGGCTTGCCCTGCTTGTTGCGGATGATGCTTCGTGGTTCGATCA
>ERZ761584.586-NODE-586-length-10573-cov-6.915573_pt1 | contig 10573 bp, 15 predicted proteins | sample MGYA00512168_ERZ761584 | MGnify/ENA primary metagenome ERZ761584 (study PRJEB28899, sample SAMN03785564) | bioreactor sludge metagenome | biome: EBPR Sludge; feature: EBPR Bioreactor; material: 0.22µm filtered reactor supernatant | place: Saint Lucia: Queensland...
CGGCACGCGCTGTGACGCTGGGCGAGAGACAGCGGACCGCCCAGGATGCGAGCCTCGCCGCGCCGGCTGGGAATAGAAGAGGCGCGCCGATTGTTGCTGTGAGCAGAGAGCCTGCAGGCTTCGGTGTCCGTCTCCCGCGCGATCCGCGAAAGCTGCATCTGAGCCCGATCCGCAAGAATCAGAGAGCTTGCCGCGAGCTCTTCCAGCCCTGCGTCGGCCATCCTGTTACGCTTCGTGGTCATCTCGAACCCCGTTCTGCTAACTCCTCCGTCGCTGTATTGCGGCTGGAGTAGATACAACGTATACCCGCGTTGTATCTTTGTCAATACCCTAACACAAGAAAGTTGCAAGAATATTCCAATCTCCCAGGGTGACATAATCTCCGCGCGTTTTCGTGCCAATCGCGCGCGTTCCATTGGAAGAGGAGAGACAGAGCCGGAAGTGCTACTTGGTAGCACACTCGCACCTTTCTGCTCGGATCGAGCATTTCTCATAGGGTGCAAGGCGGCTGTAATCGGAAAGGGGAGAGAAAGCGTAGAATGCGCGGGTGCCGCCCTCTCGCCGCCGCGGAGCTCTCCCAGGAATGCCCAGCCCCCGCAAGGGTCGCGGCGACAAAGCGAAGACGCAAGAGGCTCTGCTCACCCTCGTGCTAGAGAGGCGTTCTAAGGGCGAGGCGGTGCCGGCGATCGCCGCCTCTCTCGGCCTGGGCAGCAAGGCGGTCTCCTCTCTCCTCTCTCGGGCTCTGGTAGAACGTGCTAGCCTGGCCGATGCCGAGCTCGCCCAGCTCCGCCAGCTCGAACTAGACCGCGTAGACCGCTGGGCCGTAGTTCAAGAGAGACGACATGCCCAGCATGGAGACCCTAAGTCCGCGGAGATGCTCCTGCGCCTGCAGGCTCGCCGGCTCGCCCTCCATGGCGTGAGACTCGACCTGGCAGAGCCGGAGGCGGGGCGGGGCGGGAGAGCCTCTCTCTCCCAGGGCGAGGGCGAGGCGGGCTCATTCCCGCCTTTCCTGCGCGCTATGCTCGCCCAGGCGGCGGCGATCGGTGGAGCTGTAGGAGCCGGCGCGGCCCTCGCCCAGGGCTCTTCCCGCCTTGCACTCCCCCAGGGAGAGGGCGAGCCTACCCAGGCCGAGGCGGGCTCCATCGTCGTCACGGCCGAGCCTGCCCAGCCTACCCAGGCCGAGCCCGCTGCTACCCAGGGCGAGAGCCAAGCGCCGGCCGAATCAGAGCCCGCCTCGCCGCCTTGTCACCCGCCCAGGATACCCAGCGACGCCCAGGGCGAGAGCCTCGACCCAGGCGCCGGCGAGCTCGGCAGATGACGACCGACGCCCACCACCGGCCCGCGACCGTTTACGGCGCTGGGGTCCCCCCCGGCGCTGCGGGACCCCTCTCGCGACGCCTACCCCCTCTGAATTCTCATGGGATGGCAACATGGACTTGAAGACTCTCGGGATCGACTTGAACGAGCCGACGCCGCATTTGCGGTACGAGTCGGAGGACATGTGGTGGGCGGTGGAGACGTACCGGAGGACGGAGAGGCTGCGGCAGTTGCAGGCGGCGGGGAGGGTGGCGCTGGAGGCGGACCGGACGTTGTGCGCGGCGGACCCGGTGTACTGGATCGAGAACTATGCGTGGATGTTCGATCCGAAGCAGGACGAGCCGGAGAGGCGGAAGGTGCCGGTGGTGCTGTTTCCGCGGCAGAAGCGCCTGGTGGAGTTCCTGCTGGAGGGGGTGAGGCGGAAGGAGGACCGGCTGGTGCTGAAGGGGCGCGAGCTCGGGGTGAGTTGGAACTGCGTCTTCCTGCTCTACTGGCTTCAGAACTTCGAGTCTCAGTTCACGGCGAAGGTGGGGAGCCGGAAGGAAGACTTGGTGGACGACGGGACGATCGACTCGTTGTTCGGGAAGTTGCGGTGGACGGAGGAGAACGACGCGCCGCACTTGCGGAGTCACATGACGGGGAGGACGTTGCTGCTCCAGAACGCGGAGATGCAGTCCGAGGTGCTTGGGGAGGCGACGAATCCTGGGTTTGGTCGAGGCGGTCGGCGGAGGGCGATCTTGCTGGACGAGTTCGCGCACGTCGACACGCCGATCCAGGCGAAGACGTGGAACTCGACGGCGAGTGTCGCGGCGAGCCGGTGGATCGTGAGCACGCCGGCGGGGCCGGGGAACAAGTACGCCGAGCTCGTGAAGACGCTGCCGGAGCACTGTGTCCTGACGCTCGACTGGACGACGGACGTGCGCCGGCCGCCGTCTTTCAAGGCGGACTGCCTGGCGAAGGGGATGCGCGACGACGAGTTCGCGCAGGAGCACGAAGCGAAGATCGTGACGCTCCGGACGGGCCGGATCTGGAACTTCCGGCTGCCGATCGTCGAGTACCACGACGAGCATCCGGACTTCTTGGAGCTCGTGGAGCCCCGGAAGCGGATGGTGCTGACGGGCGGGTGGGACTTCGGCTCCGGCGCGTCGCTGCTCTGCTGCCTGTTCGCCCTGGTCGAGATGAACCGGCCGAAGCCGCGGATCTGGGTGGACGCCGAGCTCGTGTGGCAGCACACGGAATGGCGGACCGCGGCGCTCGACGCGAAGAGCCTGATGAGCGACTACGGCGGGCGGCACATCCACTTCGTCGGCAGCGTCAGATGTGTATAAGAGACAGAGAGCTGGGAGTCGAACCTGCGCGCCGGCGGAATCCCGCTCTTCTGCCTCGACAACTGGCACAACACGAGCGTCGGGATCGAGTGGGGCATCAAGGAGGTCCAGGCGCTCGCGAGCGATGGCCGCCTGCGGATCCACCGCCGCTGCATCTACCTCTGGGACGTGATCGACAACTGGCGCCGCGACGTGCCCGAGGGAACGGTCCTCGACTACCTCTCGCGGAAGACCGTCGCGCCGCGCCACGACATCTACTCCCACGGCGGCATGGCGCTGGTCTACCTTCTGGGCGGGATCCAGAAGTCGATCCAGTCGACGCGCAGCAACGCGAAGACGGCCGACTCGCTCCCGAAGGTGGTGCGCGTTGTTGAGAATGAGTTCTCAGAACCGGGCGAGGATCGCTTCGGGCTCGCCGGCTACGGCAATCCGATGTCTGGACTTCAGGCGCCCGCTGTCCCGTTCCTGGACGGCTCCCCGATGGGCGACATCGCGGGGATGCTCCAGCGGTTCTACAAGGGGTGAACCGTGCTACCCTACTCGGCGTGACGCAGGGGGGCAGGACGGCCATGCACCGCGCTCATACCGCGGGTCAAACGGGTTCGACTCCCGTCCCTGCAACCAATTTCGACTTGGCCGCGGGGAACTCCAACGGCGCGTGTGGAGTCGTCAGGCCGGCAGCGGTCGCCCCTGTTGCGACCGTCAACAGTGAGGCCCGCGGCCATCGAGAGCGGGCACTCATCCTCTCCTGATGCCGACCAAATCCCAGGTTCTCACGGCCCCGGCAGTCGCCCAGGCGTCCGCAATCCTGCGGGGCCGACGGTGGCTGCCGGGGCGGGGATCCACCGTCCAGCCGGCCGTCCAGACCTCGCTCTCCGTCGAGCAGATGAAGAAGGCGATCAAGAAGGCGAAGACCGGCGAGCTCGAAGCGACGATGCTCTCCCAGATCGCCGCGGCGCGTCTCCTGCCGTGCTCCCCGCAGTACGTCTTCCACCCGACCCGGATGTGGCGCTTCGACTTCGCCTGGCCCGAGATCCGCTTCGCCGTCGAGGTCAACGGGGCCATCTACGTCGGCGGCGCGCACTCGCGCGGCAAGGGGCAGGAGAACGACATGGAAAAGATCGCCGAGGCCGCGATCCTGGGCTGGACCACGATCTGCGTCTCCTCGAATCAGATCAAGTCCGGCGAGGCGCTCCGCTGGATCGAGACGATCGTGAAGCAGAGGCGCGCCGGACTGTAGGCATTCCGTAGCCTCCGTGTTACCTTTCTTCCCATGATGGACCTCACCGGCAGGCTCACGATTTGCCGCGGCTGCGGGAATCACCTTCCCGGCCGCACGCGAGAAGAGCTACTCGCCCGCCCGAAGATCGGAACCTGCTACCTCTGCGGCCGGCCGCTGTCCGCCGGAGAGCCGCCGAAGCTCTCGCGCTTCGCGACGCCGGAGGACCGTCTCCGCCAGCACATCGCTCCGGTGGTGACGCGGTGAATCTGCTCTACCCGACGCCGCTGCGCTACGTCGCGGGGACGACCGCGCCGTCGCTCCTGCTGCGAGTCGAGGCGTATCCCCAGGATCCCACCGGCGCGACCGCCGTCTTCAAGCTCGCCGGCCTCTTCAACGACTACCTGACCACGGTGGCCGGTACCGCGACGCTCGGAACGCCCGTCGCCGTCGTGCGCGACGGCCTCACGACCTACGACTTCGACCTCGAATTCGCCTGGAACGTGGCGGATCTCGTCGCCGGGCTCTACTACGGGCGCTTCACGCTGACCGACGGCGCCGACGTGTACGCGATTCCCGCCGACCGCAGCATGGTCATCGAGGTCCTCCCGGCGCCCCAGGTCGCTCCATGAGCCGGGGACACCTGATCGAAACCGTGCGAAACGGCGCGATTATGGTCAACCTGGGAGCCAATTTCGGCCAATTTCACACGATTCGAGGCTGAAAATGCCCGATTTCGCACGAAATCCGACGAAAAAGCGCATGACGAACGAAATCGTGCCGTTTTCCTCGGCGGACTTCCGCATGGGCACGGTCGCGATGGTCGAGAACCCGGATCCGGTCCTCCAGCACATCGCTTTCAAGGGCGAGGAGGAATGGCGCACGATGGAGCGCGCCTGCGCCGCCGTTTCGATCGCGAAGAAGAAGCGCGTGAACACGCTCCTCTCGTATGGGAGCGAGATCCAGGCCGGCAGCAACTCGAAAGAGGCGAAGGACCTGCAACAGTGGGCGATCCAGCTCTACAAGCGCATCAATAAGCTCAACGTCGTTCACCGGCGGAAGCTCGATGCGATCTTCTGGGGCTGGCGACCGCTCGAAGCGATCCTCGACTTCGGCTTCAAGTACAAGGGCAAGTCGTTCTGGGGCGTGAAGAACATCTACGAGAAGATGCCCGAGGACTTCCGCTTCACGGTCGACCGCGAGCTCGTCTACGTCGGCAACGGCTACAAGGACCCGATCGTCTTCGACCGCCCCGAGGACAAGTACCACTGGCTCGTCTGCTCCGCCGGCTCGACCAACAACCCCTACGGCGAGGCGGAGTACCGCGAGGTCTGGTTCGCCTACTACATCGGCCAGCGGTTCCTCCAGCTCTGGGGACAGGGCATGGGCCGGTCCGTCGGCACGATGAAGGTGAAGGAGGGCGCCTCGATGCTCGGCGGCATGATCGAGGGCAACGCGAAGACGATCCCCGAGATCGCCCGCGAGGTCTCCGACGTGATCCGCACGCTCAACGAGCGAGGCGTCCTGATCGAGCGCTCCGGATGGAGCGTCGAGCTCCTGAAGGACATCCGGTTCTCCGAAGCCTGGTCGGGTCCGCTCGACTACATCGACAACATGATCCGCCTGATCCTCACCGGCGAGACCCTGACCTCCTCGACTGGCGGCGAGGGCTCGCGCGCCGCGTCGGAAGTCGCACGCTCCGGCCTGATCGACTACTGCAAGGCCGACGCGAAGTGCCTGGAGTCGTGGGAGAACGATGACTTCCTCGCGCCTCTCGTCCGCCTCAACCACGGCGACGACGTGCCCGACGAGGACATGCCGAAGTGGCGATCGAAGATCGGACAGGTCGTGGACGTGGTGAAGGCCCAGGCCCTCTTCGAGATGGGCGCCCCGCTCGACGGGAAGAAGATCGCCGCCGACGCCGGCGTGCCGCTCATCGTCGACCCGACGGACGACGACATCGTCCTCCAGAAGGTCGAGCCGATCGACCCGCTCGCCGCTGGCGCGGATCCGAACGCCGAACCTCACCCGTCCGGGCCGCCGAGCAAGAAGCCGCGGCGCCCGGTGCCGGTCTCGAACACGCCGAAACAGGCTCCGGCGTCCACGAAGCCGGAGAAGCGCGCCGCCGAGCAACTCACCATCTTCCCCGTCCCGGTGTCGGAGGTCTGATGCGGAATCCTTGCCGTTCCACAGTCGCCGTGCTACAAACGGTAACGGCATGAACGACCTGACCTGGGTAGTGCTCGCGCGGGTGGAGGACGGCGATTCGCTTTTCGCCGACGATCCGATCACCGCGCCCATGCTCGCCGAGATGGCGCGAGTCTATGACCCGAAGGTGCGGATGGCGCCCGTGATCTCCGGCTACGATCCGTCGACGAACACCGCCGGGCCGGCCCACTTCTCCGGCGAGTACACCCCGCCGCTCGGCTACGTCCGCGCGCTGGAGTTCGACGGCATGAACCTCTGGGGCGCGATCGAGGAGATCCGGGGCGACGACGGCCAGGGGCTCGTCTCCGAGCGCGTCGCGAAGGGCTTCCTCCAGCGGTCGATCGGCTTCTGGCCGGCGATGCCGGATTTCCCCGGCAAGCGGAAGCCGCCGTATCTGCGCCACCTGGCGCTCCTCGGCGGCGAGCCCGCAGGAATCCCGAACCTCCCCCCGCTCACGGAGTATTTCGTGGCGACGATGGGAGAGCAGAATGGACGAATCGTGGCGGGTGCCGGATTCGCGGTGCGCCACCTTCTCGATACCCCGAGGCCGGCCGTGCCGGCCACGGAAACACCCACACCGAAGGAGGAAGACACCATGACCCCGGAAGAGATCCGAGCCGAGATCGCCTCGGCAGTCGCGGCAGCGACGGCGAGCCTCAAGCCGGACTCGGCAGCGATCGCCACGGCGATCGGAGAGGCCGTTCGCTCGGCCGTCGAGCCCCTCTCGACCCAGCTCACCGAGCTGCGGTCGGTCACGCAGGCCAACCAGAAGGACGGTCTCCGGACCGAGGTCGAGCGCCGCTTCGAGGCCCTCGTCCAGTCCGGCCGTCTCGATCCGGCCGAGCGCGCCGCCGAGCAGGAGTTCCTCGCGGACCTCGCTCCGGAGAAGGTCCGCTCGCGGCTCGACCACCTGGAGACGCGGACTCCGCGCCTCAACCCGCGCAGCCTCTCCGAGGTCCGCGTCCTCGAAGTCGCCGACGACGAGGGCAAGAACGTGGTCTCGTTCGCCGCGCGCCGCTACATGCTGCCCCAGGGCGGTCGCCCGCCGGCGGCCGAGGACATGAAGTTGCTGGCCGAGGCGAAGCGCGCCGCCGGCGGCGACCCCGCGAAGTTCCGCGAGGCGGCGTACCGCCTCAGTGGCGAAGAGCTGATGGAGGCGTGACGCGATGACCACCTACAAGAACGGCGAGAACCACATCTGGACCGACGGCCGTCCGGTCGCCGCGTCCCAGACCATCCTCCGCGGCCAGATGACGTGGCTGAAGAACGACAACACGCTCGTCGACGACGAGGCGAGCGGCCAGGCGGCCTATCCCTTTGGCGTCGCGATCGAGGACCTCACCGCCGGCAAGATGGGCACCGTCGTGAAGCTCGGCATCGTCCTCGCGCTGGCGAAGGACTCCGAGACGATCGCCGTCGGCGACCTCATCACGTTCTCGGCGACCACGGGCAAGTTCGAAGTCGCCGCCACCACCGAGCGCGTCTGCGGCATCGCGCGGTCGGCGACCACCGGCGGGACGGGCGAGCTCTTCGAACTGGAGCTCTTCCCGACCTACATCCAGAAGGTCCCCTGACGCTTCCTGAGAACAGGAGAGGACAACCATGAGCCGAATCATCCAGTTCCAGGGCCAGCGGGCAGCCGAATCGCACCTGGACAACGTGCAGCTCAACATCGACCCGATCGTCACGGAGCTCGTCCTCGGCCAGCCCGGCCCTGGCGAGATGCCGGGCGCCCGGATCCTCAAGTCCGTCACCGCGCCGGCCTGGAACTTCCAGTACCGGCAGAACGACCTGAACCGCCTCAAGCGGTTCGACACCGAGCGCGGGATGCGTCAGCCCATCAAGACCGGCGACTTCCGGTACTCGATGGTCTCCGCGTCGCTCAAGCGGTTCTCGTTCGGGACGCTGCGTGATGTGGACGAGCTCCAGAACGCCCACCCGTCGCTCGGCCTGCGCGAAGCCTGCGGTCGCTTCTCGAAGACGATCGTCGACATGGACCTGGAGCGTCGCCGTCGCGACCTCCTCGTCACCGCCGGCAACTACGACACCGGCAACACGCTCGCGATCTCGGCGGGCTCGGAGTGGGATTCGGCGGGCGGCGACTCGAAGAGCGACATCCGCGCGATGCTGGCGGTGATCTCTGGGAAGACCGGCCTCCGGTACAACCAGATCAGCGTCTTCCTCTCGGACAAGTCCCTCCAGGCCGCGCTCGAAGATCCGATCTTCAACGCCACCCGGTCGAACTGGACCGCGGACACGGCGGACGAGCAGGCGCTCCAGCGGTATTGGGGCTCCGGCCCGGTCTGGTCGATGAACCCGGTCGAGGCCGACGACAACGGCGTCGTCTCCCCGATGTACGGCGACGTGGCGATCCTGTACTACAACTCGGGCATCGCCGGCGTCGACACGATGGACGGAGACCTGACGTTCGCCTGCGACTTCAAGTACAACGGCGGCGTCGCGTCGAAGCCCTTCTACAACGACCTCGTCACGTCCTGGATGTTCCCGTGGACCGCCTACGACTACCCGGCGATCACCACGAACTTCTCGGGCGCCCTCATCACCAACTGCGCGGCCTGATCGGAGACGCCATGAGCGAAAACAAGACCCAGAAGTACCAGATCCTCAGCCGCGTCAAGATCGGTTCGGAGTATTTCGCTCCGGAAGATGGCGAGGCGCTCTTCATGGACCTCGACGACCGCGTCGGTCAGAGCCTCGTCGAGCAGGGCGCCGCGAAGATCGTCGTCGAGAAGGTCGCGAAGGTGGCCGAGAAGGACGCCGACAAGTCGGACAAGAAGTAAGCGTCCTTCGGGACTGAAGGGGGAGCCCGTGGCCTACCAGACGTTTGACGGACTCCAGAAGATGTACGGCACCAAGCGCCTCGCTGACGCGACTCCGATGGTCGCCAGCGAGGCGCTTGGCACGTACTGGTCGGCCAAGCTCCTCGCGGCGCAGGGCATGGTCGAGGCATATCTGCGCCGCGCCGGTTACACCACCCCGGTCGACACCAGCAGTCTCTCCGCCGACGACGCTGCGATCGTCAACGCCATGCTCGCCGACTGGACCTCCGTGTTCGCGCTGGAGATGGGCGCGCCGGCGATCATGCAGACGCCGAAGGGCGTCGAATCGGCAGCCTCGAAGGCTCGCACCGCCCTGCGCGACCTGATCTCCGGCCGCCTCCGTCTTCCCCTCGCCATCAACCGGGCGATCATCGGGAGTGTCTGCACCCCCGAGCAGCGCGACGACATCTTCGCGACCCCGGCTCCCAACATCGACGACAACTTCTTCGCCCGGATGCGGCACGGCTGGCCGGACTGATGGCCGAGATCCGCGTCTCGCTGCGCCTCGCCCGGCCGATCGGCGACATCTTCGCCGGCGAGCTCGACATCCTCGACCGGCCCTTCGCCGGCGCGCGCGGCGACGCAGCGATCAAGCTCCTGCGGGAGAGCGTCCACAAGGAGTTCGCCGCGGGCGCCTGGTCGCGCCCCGAGGGCGGCTCCTCCCCGTGGACGAAGGTCGAGCCCTTCGGTATCCGGCCCGCCCCCGAGACGCCCCTGGGTGGAACCAGCGGCTTTCTGAGCCTCGCCTGGCAAGGCGGGCAGTTCGGGTTCCAGGAGAAGAGCGCCGGCCGCGTCGCGATCGGCGTCCAGCACGACGCCGCTCCGGTCCACCGCGGCGGCGATCCGAACCCGTCGAAGGAGTACGTCACGACGGTCCCGATCACGCTCCAGATGCGGAAGCGCGTCGGGCGCGAGTTCAAGACCGGCTTCCCGAAGGACGCGGAGAGCTTCGAGATCCCGGCTCGGCCGCACGCGACCACGAACCCGGCGCTGGAGGATGCGATGGTTCAGCTCTTCGGCCGCGCTCTGGCCTCGATCTCGGGAGCTTCGAAGTGAAGACCGCCTTCAACGTCTCCGGCATCCGGCTCGCCTGGGCGGACCGCTGCGCGATCGCCGTCCGCCAGATCCTCCAGTCGAACGACGCCCTCATGGCCTTCACCGACGGGAAGATCCGGCGCGCTGTACTCATGGCGCTGCCGTCCGGCCTGACACCGGACTGCATCCTGGTCTGCGCCGGCGTGCCGCGGCTCGCCGAGCCCGGCATCGGGCACTGTTCGAAGCTCGCCCTGACCGTCCAGATCGGCGTGTACTGGGAGCAACCGCTGGAGCTTCTGGAGGACGGCGAGGCGACGATCGCCGCCGTCTTCGCCGAGATCATCCGCGCCGTGCTCGCGAACCCGATGCTGATGGTGCCGGCCTACGGCAAGCGCAGGCTGACCGACAAGGTGACTGACATCCGCCCCCTGGGGCCTCCGATGTGGCAGGGAGGGCAGGGATCCGTGACGCTCTTGGACTTCATCGAGATCGAGTTCGAGAAAGAGCTCGACGCTCAGGTCTGGGACATCGAATGAGACTACGACTCAAGCATTGCCTCGGTTGAGGCGGAAGGAGGCGTCCCGTGACGGACACCACGAAGAAGACGAGCCGCAAGGCACCCGAGG
>ERZ761584.587-NODE-587-length-10566-cov-6.228903_pt1 | contig 10566 bp, 13 predicted proteins | sample MGYA00512168_ERZ761584 | MGnify/ENA primary metagenome ERZ761584 (study PRJEB28899, sample SAMN03785564) | bioreactor sludge metagenome | biome: EBPR Sludge; feature: EBPR Bioreactor; material: 0.22µm filtered reactor supernatant | place: Saint Lucia: Queensland...
TGAGTGATCATGACGCTCCAGCCTATCGCTTTTGACCAATTAAGTACGCGATAGTCCTTGCCGTGAGACCACCCAAGATGCTCTTGAGCGTGGAAGTAGAGGATGGCGGTGGAACTTGTAGTGGTTCCCGTAGCTACTACTCCCCTCCTATCACTCAGGGCGCCTGTGGTGCCGGACCCGGTGGACCCCACTGAGAAGGCCGTGGCCCTTACGTGAAACCGGTGATAGGACCGAAGCTTCTCCCACTCTGTCTGGCTTCCGGTGGCAACTAGCTCGCCTCCTGACAAGGAGAGGCCGCTGCCAATTGTAACCTCGGATGGGTTCCCAGAACCGTCAAACCCTTGCAGTCGATTAGCCGTTCCAGAAGCCTGTTTGGCTAGAGTGACCGCATCGTCTGTGATGCTCGACGTACCTATTGTACTCAGTGTAGCAAGAGCGCCCAGTCCGCTGATGTCTGTATTCGACAGAGTGACTGCACCTGTGCGCCCAGCTACGGAGGTAACCGCTGCTGAGATAGTTCCGGTTGATAGGCTTAAGCCTGCGCCGATTGCTACTTCGGCTGGATTACCCGATCCGTCAAATCCTTGCAAGCGGTTCGCCGTCCCTGGTGCCTGCTTAGCTAGGGTGACGGCATCGTCGGTGATGTAAGCGGTCGTAACCGTATTAAGGGTCGCCAGCGAGCCTAGGCCGCTCACGTCTGTGTGGGCAATTACTACGTCACCCGTGCGGCCCGCGACGGAGGTTACGGCGCCTCCGCCAGTGGCTGACAGCGTTCCCCCAGACAGACTCAGCCCAGAGCCTATAGAAACTTCCGACGGGCTCCCCGTTCCATTGAATCCCTGCAACCGGTTCGCTGTCCCAGCCGCTTGCTTGGCAAGCGTGACCGCTCCGTCCGTTATGTAGGCAGTACCCACCGTGCTCATCGAGGCAAGCGCCCCTAGCGTGACTTCGAAGTATCCACCTGGATTAAACGGGTCCGCCGTCAGTACCTGACCGGGCGACAGTCCTGTCATGCCCTCAATGATATTGGCCAGTACAGTCTGGGCTACAACGTAGTCGTTGACGTCGTCAAGTGTTACGTATCCATAGGTTGACCCTGTCACACCATAAAGCTTAGTTGTTGCGTCGATGGTGCCTAGTGCTGCCAGTTCCGTTAGCTTTACCTCTGCCATCTGAACTCCTCCAGCTTTTTGGTGCCGGGGTCCTTGTTGGGAAATACAAACATTCCCAGCCCGTCGGCCTCTACGATGTACTCATCAGGAACCATCGGTTTACTGTACACAAGCACTATCTTGACTGACACTGGACGTGTCTTCGCCTCGTTGTATATCACGCCTTCTAGTGCCGCAAACGGGCCCCTGTTTAGTCGGTAGTGCATGGGAGTAATGGCGCCCATAAACCAGGCCCAGTCCCTATAGGGACTGTTATCGGATAGCCTGTCCGCTATGAGGTGCCCCCTGTCGTATCCGTTTCTGAATGCCTCGCGTGAAGGCATTTGCTCGCTACAATCGGGATACCAAAAAGTACCAGTTCTAGGCGCGCCCTCTGGCTTTAGCTCGTGTGCCTCCACTGTGTACTGAATATGTATGGGTCCCTTATTAGCTGTATCATACAGCAAAACGTAGAGCGGCGTCTCAAGCTCCACGTAAGGCTCGGTTGAGTTACAAAACGCGTCTAGCTTTTTGGTTGGGGCCTGTACTACATAAGTGGCCGCGGTCAATCCGACGGCTACTGCGAGTAAGGCGGCGAATCCTACTTTTTTCGTAGCCATTCTAACCTCAACTTAATCCAGAAGGTATACCTGCCGTACCATCGAACCGCTAGATAGCAGGCGACCGTTTGGAATAAACTGGCGCCATGCTTGACCGCGACGTAATAGAATACAGCGTCCGCATATACGCGCTTAGAGTAATCCTTCTCTGTGTATGCTTCGTCACATACCTTATCATGCGCGAGAAACGCGATAAGGATCGGCATCTTATACGGATGAATCCGAAGGAGGGACCATACCCAAAAAGGTATAGTCCCTCCATCTGACTTGAATCCTTCTTCTAAGCGAAGAACTGAGCCTCCCGGCAGCGAGAGGCTCAGTGGTTCCTTTAATCGAACTCTTCCGTCCGGAAGGAACGTAACGTCGACTCGGTTGATTGTATCAATATCGTACCTCATCGACGTCTACCTTACTACTTCGCGGCGGCCACTGTTGGTGGAATCTTCAAGTCACCCAGTTCACCTGAGCCCGCCGACATCAGCGGGTCAAACGTACCAGCGGCATTGAACAGCCCGTCAAAGGCTGCGACAGTCGTTCCCAACGCGGCGGACTCCGAAGAATTTCCGATGTTCTGAGCAATGGTGTACAACATCTGCAAACCTCCGCAGATACTCGCGCCGTCCACGAACAGGATAGTGTTTGGCAGGTCCATGCTGGGCATGTTCGAAATGTAAACAAGCAGCATGTCCAGAGCTTTGATGAACGTCCTTGCTCCTGGATTGCGGATGCGGCCTTCAGTAGGCTGCGCAAAGTCGGCGGAAGTCAGTCCTTCATAGTCGAAGGAGACTGTTTGCGCCATAATGAAGGACGGTATCTGGATGACATCAGCAAAGTTAGCGTTCTTGTCTGTCTCCGGTAGAAGAGCATCCATTTCTTTGTGTAGGAGGTCGTCTTGCAGCGTCTTGAGTGCTTGCTTCCTCTTCTCCAGGGAGGGCATTGGTGCGGACGAGACGTTGTCGACGTTTCGCTTAATGTAGTCCCGAGCCTCCACCAGCCGAGTCTGGATTGCTGTGATCATTGGCTGGGTCAGGGGAGCTGTCCCTCTTGAGACCGCAGCTGTCATCAACAGTTGACGCAGCGGTTTGTAGTAGGTGTCAATCCAGTGATGGATGAGAGTGTTTGGGAAGACAGTACGCAGACCTGTAAGCGTGTGCTTCATCTTGCCGGGATCGGCAACTGGGTTAAAAATTTGAGGATCAGAGGGCATCTATCTAACTCCCGAGATTAGGTCAGCCGACGCGGAGCGCTCTATTGCGTCAGCTATATTGGCATAGGGTACGTCCCTACCGAATTCTCCGGCTCTCAAGAGATCTACGCACCGAGCGTAGAGGTAGGCGACGAACACCTTATGGTTGAGGTTCTGGCGGTCCATCCTTGACCCTAAGTGGAATCGAGCGAAGGACCTATTCACCCACTCAATCATGGTTGATGATACAATCTGTCGCTCTTTTGGAGCTAGGTCTATCTCCCATGACTGAGGGTTCTCTACTGTTCTTTGAATCGCTGCCCACACTTCGTACCTATTCGAGCCAGAGTCAGTGCTCGCGGAAACAAAGCACGCGCTGTAATCACGCTCCAGTTCCGGCAACTCCAGCTTCTTTATCTCCCCGGTGGCAGGAGCCGGTCCGGAGCTTTGGGTCGGGCGGGTCCAAAGCTCGCGGAGCAGGTTCAGGGCTACGACCGCCACCGGGGAGCCTATGTACGCAGTGGCTACTGTCCCTGCGGCTACTGTGCACAACGAGATCATTTTGTAGAGCCAGTCGCTCGACTGCGCCTGCTCTATTACAGTCTCAGTGCGGAAACTACCTGGAGGTAATTCCACAGCAGCCATAATATACGCAATAAGGTCGACCATAACTACCCCTCTGGGGCTATAATCTCAATCGGGTCCATGAGACGCCGCTCAGCGTCCTCAGAGTAAATGGTCTTGTCTTCGCGGAGCACTCTAACAGGTACGACAGTGTTCCGAAGAAGGTTGATCGCGGCCTGTACTTCTTGGCCTGTAACGTAAGCCTCAAGTTTTTTGTCCACAATCGCGTTAACTTCCTCCACGGTAAGCTGCGCTGTGGGAGGCGTAGCTGTGGGAGGCGTAGCTGGCGCTGAGCCGGGAGGTCCTGTGGGTCCTGGAGGCCCTTGGCGAAAGGGCGGGAGCGTTACAGCCGCTACTCCCTCTCGAATGTACGGCCTAGGTGTTCTAGTGTACCTGCCCCATTCGTCGATTATAACAGTCGACGGGACGTAAACTGCGCTGTTCAAGTTCGGTCCCGGCAACTGCTGAGGTAGTGGTTGTGGTAGACCTATCTGAAATCCGAAGTTTGGGTTTGGGCAATTTGGGCCGAAGCACTGGCTGGTTCTGTCGGACACGTCTGAGGCGGCTACTACGATACCTACCAATTCTCCGTTAGCTGTTACCACAGGCGAACCACTGTCTCCACTGTTGGGGGCCGCGCCGTAAAGCCTGTCTGGGACGTTTTTGAGTGGTACAACTCTGCATGTCGACCCATTCCTGCTCCCGATAAACACCTCACTAGGAACCTGAGTCGTCAGAAGTGGGTAGACGTTTGGCTTGTCTATGCTCACGGGAACGAGCATGAACGCGAGGTCGTCGTAGGGAGCCACGTACTCGACGCTTCCTCTCTCCCACTTCCCTCTCACTGTCGCGTACGCCTCGTACTCTCTGCCCATTCCAGTTACAACGTGAGAAGGGATAGCTAGCCACAGACCCACTCCTTCCTCGTACTTAATGGACACTCCGACCCCTGACGAAAAGAATCCTCCTCTCCCCTTAACATGAATGAGTGACTGCCCGGCTTCAGTGAGGCTAGTGAGCAGCAGCATCATCGTTACAATCATCTTCATAGTCGGTCTCCCTGAAGGTCTTATTGATCCATCCGCGCGGTTTCGCCTGCGCGACGTGGACTACTATCGGAGCAGCGAGTGCGAGCCCCGTGTCTTCGTCTGTCCACAAAACATCCGGGTCGCAAAAGCATGCACAGTCGGACGCCATGCACTCGGTAGAGTGCATGTGCCCGTCTACGGGGACGACGTGTTTTGTTATTGGCACTAGACGGCCCCTTTTGTGTTTACCTTAGCTGGAAGCTCTCCGGCAGTGCAGCACTCTTCGTGAAGCTCCTCTCCTTCCGGTAAGTCGGAAGGGAAGTCATGACTCAGCACCGTAGTGTTAATCTCAATGGGAATGCCCTTTCCCTTCAAGTACGCCACCCTAGACCTCAGAGTCTCTAGCCCGTGGAGGGATATAATCCCCTCGTCTCGGATGACTGCCTGTATGCGCACCACGTCCATGCCTGATATGGCTAGGGTCCGGACCGCTCTCCCTACAGCCTCGTCTGGGAGGTCTCCGGTATGTAGGTAGCACATCAGGAATGCTTCCTTCGTGACCGGACCGCCAACAGGAGGGGCAGTGTACCTTTGACCCTCCAGAAAGAGGCCGGGGCCGTACGCTCCCATCATGGCCCCTTCTTTGCCGAGGATATAGAACGCGATATCCTTCAATGGCGCGTTGGCCATAGGCGGCGGTCCCATCTCTTGGCCACAACAGCAGCACGGTTTGTCCTGTCCATTAACCTGCCCGATCACCGCTGCGCACATGAGCATAAAGAGTGCCCACGAAACTTGCCGCCCGATCTTAATCATCTCTTCCTCCATTGGGTTAGGTTCTTGGCTTCCAGTATTCAATCCAGGCCTGAACAAGCCTGGGGATGCCTATGGCTATAGCCGGCTCCGCCAGCTTAATTGCCGCTAGGCAAGTAAAGCTGATGGCTCCTGATGCGCCCACAACGGAATCAGGGGTGTATCCGATTCCTAGATGGAACATAAAGAGGGGTGCCGTAAATGTTGCGATTAGGATGGACGACACCAGCTTGGCTGCCTGCTGTCGCCGCGTGTCACTCTCATTGAACGCCAACTCCTTAGCTAGTGAGCCGAGGATCGCTCCAGCTAAGCAGTACAGCCTAAGGCTTGGATCTCCCCAGATTGAGACGGACTGCTCCACCGCCACCGGGTGCATAGTCCATGTAGCCACCGCAAAGGCTACCGCGGTCATTTCAAAGACGTGCATGCTACTTAGCTTCCCCTCTTGGCGCTCGGTCCTGTAGCTCAGTTGGTGGAACCTCATTTCTCATCGCTCCCGGAAGTTGCGCAGTCCCTTCATTAGCCTTACCGTTAGTCTTGCCGTCCGTAGCGGAAGGCTCGGGCTTATCCCTAACAAACGACACGTCGGCTGCGTCGGCAATGCGATTGGAGTCAACCACTGTCCACGGATCAGAAGTCTGTTGTAGTACAGTGGTCAGCAGGTTGCGTGCGAAGGTGAGATCGCTTCGCGATATGGGAGACGTGGAGAGCTTCGCGTTGCCGCGCATGTCTCGGTCATTCATCATATACACAGCGTTTAACAGACCCATCGATCCATTAAACGAATTCATCATGTCGATAGCGGACTGCTCTATGATGAGCATGGCCATGTCGCCCGCTTGTGAGGCGTCACTACGAGAGCCCTGGGAGCCTTCTGTCGCTGACCTCTCTGGAAGCAGGGAGGCTCGGATAAGCTGCGTGTCACACGAGCGCAGGCGATCGCGAAATGTCTCGCCGACGTTACCGTGGTCAGTCATCAGCTCCATTGACCACGCGCCGTCAGTGGAATTGTCCACCCGCTTGACGGCTCGCTGCCCCGCGATGTCTGGGTCGATGGGAATAAAAGCGCGGGAGGAGGAGGTCATCTCCCCGAAAATAGTTTGCGCGATTGTCAGGTTATCGGTCATTACGCCATTGAATCGCGTCTTACCGACAGGGTACTTAATCACCCAGTGTGTACCTGCCGCTCTCTTAACGTACCTCCCGTACGCCGCTTCCGCCTCAAGGTAGGCTGCATACGCTATGAAGGCGTTGGGTAGGATTCCCTCTCCGTACGGGGAGTCGACGTCTGCGTTGAGGGTGCAGACAGCGTATTCGCCGGGACTCAACTCGGCGTCGCCGTTACGCAGAATAAGATCGGTGTCGAGGGTGGACTGTTTATAGGACAGCCGCTTTAGCTTCGGTATCCATATCCCGCCCTCCTTATAGTCCGGCTGAATCTCCCAGAAAGCGCTGCCGTAGTCGTAGCACGACCGAGCCATGTGCAAGACCACGTCGTCGTGGAACGTCCGTAAAGCCTCACATAGGGCACGGTCCTTGGCTGTGTTTGCCTGAATCTGCCATGAGGCCGTTATAATCGGTGCCTGAAATAGAGCCCGGCCAACCGCGACAGTAGGGTGCTTCCTGACGACGGGCACTAGGCTCATGTCAGAGTAGCTCATCTTACGCCAGATCGATTGCTCTACAGATTTCATACTCTCACTACGCACTAATGGGGGTACATAGTACCCGGCCACTCTTGGAATGGAGACGATTCGTCGACTTGAAGCACCACGGAGCCGGTAGTCACCCTCCGGTCGATGTCCGTCTCGTGCCAAGCGAGGTAGCGAAGCGCGTCCGTGAGGTGTCCCTTGCCCTTAGGGTACTTCACCTCGTGAGTGGCAGGGTCGCGATAGGCGGACTTAATGTCCTCTATCAGCTTAGAGCAGCTTGGGTCGATGTAAACCCTAATTACTCCGTGGTAGTTGCGGAAGCCCACATTTAAGTGGCGCACGCTGTCCTCGATGCCAGGGTTAGAGGCCTCGAACTTCACCTTGATAATGTCTAGGGCGTCACATGACCGTATGATGTCATAGTCTGTCTGTGTCGCCGATGTACGGCGCTGGCGCGAAGCAGCGTCGCCCAGAAAAATGAAACCCGCCGTGTGGTGAGAGTATCGAGCGGCCAGCGCTTTGAGCGTGCTGGGTGTGTCTGTGTTACGCAGCACCAGCTCGTCGATCACGTGAACCTCGTAGCGATGTGGCATCGAATCTGGCATCTCGTGCACTTGCGCGATCAGCCAGCACATTGGGTTTACGTTGAAGTCGCACGCTATAGTCAGAGGCAGGTCAGGGTTATATGGCCGCGCTAACATGTTGTCGGTGGACAAGGAGAATACCCCTGCTCCTAATTCGAGCCACTCAGCCCCAAGCATCTCCTGTGCGTCGTCCTCGGTCATACTTGCCCTGAGTACATCCATCTCCTCCTTGCTCTTGTGTCCCGTCTCGGCCGAAGTCCAATGGAGGGCAAGCCCGTCCGGGTCCGTCATTGCCCGCTTGAAGGCGGCGCGGAACCCCTCTCGACCGATACCAAACCTTTTCGGCACTCCCATTTGCCAGATAGGTGCTCTGTACTCCTGACACGCCGGAATGAGAGACCGTTGGATCAGCTCGTCGCGCTGATCGCTGCGCTCGTCGACGAATACGTGAGCGTACTGCACTCCCTCCAGTCTGTGCGGTTTCTCCGCTCCGGCCACTATAAGCATTGCGCCAGTCTTGGTGGTCATTGTACCATATGTGGCATTCGTCTCGGCCAGCCACTCTGGTCGGATTAGGCGCCGGAAGTCCTCCCAAGCGACGGCCCTCGCTTGAGGGAAGGTAGGAAGCACGTACAGGACTTTCGGCATTGGGTTGCCGGGGTGGCTGCGGAATAGCTCCCGTACCGCCCGCCGTTTGGCGTAGGTTGACTTGCCCGATCCGCGGCCAGCCACTACGATGACGTTGCGCTTAGTTGTTGTGTACAATAACTGCTGTTTCCAGAACGGCTTGAGTGGTTTCCACTCCGGGGTAAGGAGTTCCATTGTATGCTCCGAGGGTTACTTCGTCCATTGCCTGCATAAGCGTGATCGCCTGCGTGGCGGGGCCAGGGACGAGGTGCCCGTCGCCTGTGAGGTACTTGTTCTGGATGCGCTCGACGACCGCCGCGGCCTCTGGTTGGTTAGAGGCGAGGAGGTTGTTCAGGATTTCCCTGAATACCTCCATGACGCGCTCGGCTGTCCAAGAGGAGGACTCCTGCCGCCTGTGTTCTACGGCAGCGACGGATGCTATGTTCTTGACCTTCTCTTGCAGGTCGGGTGCTACTAGACTGAGCGCGACCATTCTAGCTGCCGGGTCTTCGTGTTTCTTGGCAACGGCGTGCGCTACCTCGACGGCTGGCTGAGCTAGGAAGCGCAGCAGTTCGAGTTCTTGGGAGAGGTCGGTTCTTCTGTGTACGGCGTAGCTCATGTATGCTCTACGCGCATGGTGGTCGTAGGGGTACCCGCCGAGTTGGATATTTGAGTGGCGCTGGTGTGGTGGTGAGGGTGTTGGGTGTGGTGGTGTTGAGTGTGGTGAGTGTGGTGGTGTTGAGTGTGGTGGTGGCTATGCGCGCTATGCGATTGACGGGTAGGGCGACCGACGGGTTAGACGCCCGGAGTGCATCATTTTGATACACCCGGACGTTCCCATCTTCGAGAATCCTCTTTCTCAGTTGTGATAATATGCTAGAGCGGTTTTCAATCGTTCGTCCAGCGTTGCCCTCGTCGCCAGCCGTTTTGGTCTGGCTTTCCCGCTTGTGAGAATCTCGACGTTGTCGATGACTTCGCAGCGTTCCGCTTCCCATGCAGCGAATTTGAACTCGTCGATTATCGCGAAGTCTCCAGTCTGAACATTGACCGAAATGCCCAGCTTCTCCGCTTCCCGCTTTCGTTTCATACGATTCCCGTCCTTGAGAATCTCCGCGAGCTTCTCAAGTCTGGGATTCCCGCATTTCCCTAGTGCTTCCGTCAACGCCACATGCTCGCTACGGATCGTCGCAAACTCAGGCACATCTTGATTTTGCGGCAAGTTAAGCCGCACCATTGCAACGTGAGAACGTATCTGTCCGAGTAGCGTACGGCGGAACTCGCGTGGACGCGTCCCAGTCTCAATGTACTCTTGCTCGCGATATGTCTTGCCGGACTCCTCGCATCGTACGTCGCGGTCATCCTCGCTAAGCCTGCAATCAACAATCAACGGACGCTCAAGCATCAGCAGTGCGGTCGTATTGATGACACTGTCAATGTCCTCCCGCGATGGCGACTGCCCCGTCAGCCGTCGCCATCGTTTACGGATGATCGCAGCCGGATGAATACGGACTTCCTCTCCCTCTGGAGTAGTCCATCTGTAGGCGGTATTGAGATCGTTCAGCAACTCCAGACTTGCCAGTTGTAGTTCCGCGACTTGCCGCCAGTCCCTTCGATACGCCTGTCGGATGATCCTACGTTTCTGGCGGAGCCTCCGCTCAGTACGGCGAGACTCTGCGGCACGTTGTCTCTCCGCAGCTTGTTGCCTTTCTGGGCGTTCCTCCGTCCGGCGGATATGCTCGCCAGACTTACCGGCAGCAGATACGGAGTCTTTGTTGTAGCGGTAGACTCGAAACATTGTTGGTCCTCTTTGGGTTAGTGGTCTCCCTGCAGGATTCTAGAGACTCTATCGGCACTAGTCAAGGCTAGACTTGAAGATTGTTTGGCGTCCACGATTCAGATGAGCGAATCGGACGTCCTATCATACTGGCTACAACCCTCACGCCAACGTAACAAGCTACCTGGCGTCGCACCTGGCGTCGCACCTGGCGTCGCACCTAGAGCGAGTAGAGCGAGTAGAGAATACTGTCAATGGCCAGCCGATGCCACACTTGCGGGTCAGCGTTACGCCATCGTGAGGGTTGTAGCCAGTATGGTATACACACTCAACACACTCAACACCACTCAACACTCACCATGAAAACAATTTGGATAGCAATCGCACTCGTGTCTGTCATCTTGGCAATTGACCTATTTCGGCGACCGCCGAAATGGCGGCATCTGAAACGCCGGCCAAAATGACAGTATAGCCCAGAGCCTATTCTCGCGATTGAGAATAAGCTCC
>ERZ761584.588-NODE-588-length-10553-cov-7.300819_pt1 | contig 10553 bp, 8 predicted proteins | sample MGYA00512168_ERZ761584 | MGnify/ENA primary metagenome ERZ761584 (study PRJEB28899, sample SAMN03785564) | bioreactor sludge metagenome | biome: EBPR Sludge; feature: EBPR Bioreactor; material: 0.22µm filtered reactor supernatant | place: Saint Lucia: Queensland...
CCCCGGTATTGCCCCAATCCCACCAGCGCAGCCTGACCCCCTGTACCGGATTCACCGGAAGCGGGTGACGGAACTCCATGGGCTGCCACTGCTCGGTGCTCCCGGCTCGCCGCTCCCACATCGCCTGTGGGGTCAGAAAGCCGGCGCTGGCGATGGCACTCGACTGGATCTGGACCTCTCCAGCGGTGAGCGTCTGCGCGGCCGACATGAAGACGGCGTCGGAAGCGTGGGCAGTAGCGAGAGAGTCGAGCATCCAGCGATTCGCCATGTTGATGAACGACTGGATCTGCTCGCTCTGGACGTTCGATACCGGAACCCCTGGCTTGGTCAGAAGGGCCCGGACCTGGATCCACGTCTCCTCGTAGCTACCTTCGGTGGCCATCGCCTCTCCTCATTCCGGAGCGTTCCGAGGGCCGAACTGCCCGGTAGCGGTTTCGCGGCTGATCTTGTCGGCGTCCACGAGCATCGCCACGAGGCGGTCCGCGCGCCCCTGCAGGGCAGTCGCGTCCTGGCCGCGAGCGAGGACCGCGTACGCGGCGGCCTGGACCGCAATCGCGGTCCCGGCTCCAGGCACCGCGATGCGCGTCTGCGGGGTCAGGAGCGGTCCCGGCTCGAACTCGTAGGTCAGCTCGATGTCGGTATGCACAGGGTTCCCGCCGAGTACGCCAGTCGCCGGGAACAGGAGCTCGCCGTTGCTCCAGCGGTAGTACCCGCGGTACGTGTCGCCGATTTCTTGAGTTCTTGCGTTCGTCGTCCCGATCCCGCTCAGGCTGATCGGCTCCATGTGACTCCAGCCGTTCGCCGTCATCCCGCCCTGAACAGTGTGCTGCTCGCGCACGTACAGGGGCCGAATGAAGTCCGCCGGCAGCGCCGGTGTCGTGTCCGGGCCAAGGCTCGTGTTGGTGTTGGTGACGTTGAGGATCACCTCGGTCTTCACGAGGTACATGGTCCGCTGGATCCGGAGCATCTGGATGATGTCGGCGTAGGCTGCCCGAACGTGCGTCATCAGCGCCGCGTCCGATAGCGCCGGCATGTCGCGCCGCTCGTTCACCAGCCCCGAGCACACACGAAGAACGCTCTGGACCGTATCAAACGCTGCCTGGTCCTGCGGGCCCCAGCGCCCACCCATCGCCTGCTTGAGTCGCAGCTCCGAGGCCACGAGCGCAGAAACAGCGTCTTTCGCCTTCGCGTCGAGCTTCGACGAATCGACGCCGGATCGCGTTGAGAGCGCGTACGAGGCCGCAAGGTAGGCGACCGTGTCGTGCGAGTCCGGGATCAGGAGGAGGTCGGACGGGCTGAGAAGCTCGGGGAGCGCCGCCTCGTACTCGATGATGATCTCGACGGCTCCGGAGGCGCCGACGAACCGCAGCGCGTCGTCCTTCCACTCCCATTCCTGCATGAGATCGGTCGCCGCCCTGTCCTCGAAGAGCCCTTCCGACTGGCTCATGCGGGTGTAGGTGCCGGTGCCGCTCACTCGCTCCATGACCTCGAGCGGACGGATGAAGTCCGCAGGCAGGTTCGTGGTCCCGCCCGTCCTGCCCAGGAGCTTGACGCCGGCCAGGATCTCGATCGGCGCAGACGTGCGATGGAAGACCGCAAGCCCTTCGGCGCGCAGCCGCCGAGCGATGTCGCGGTAGGCGGCCCGGACGTAGGGCACGAGGTCCGCGTCCCCGAGGGGCTGTTGCCCCTGGGGGAGGTTGTCGTTCACGAGCGGTCCCGCGAACCGGAGAACCGACTGGACGGACCCAGGTTCACCCTGGTCCTGGGTGCCCCAGCGACCCTTCATCGACGCCTTGGCGCTGAGCTCCGACGCCACGATGGAAGCGATGGACTGCTGGGCCGCCGTCTCGAGGGTGGCCGCCAGGTCGTCCTGCCCGCCACGGGAACGGAGTGCCCTGGCCGCGGCCAGATAGGTCACGGCGTCGTCGCCGTCGGTGATGAGGAGCGTGGAAGACCCGGAGGTGAGGTCCGCGAGCGCGGCCTCGTACTCGATCACCACGGCAACGTCACCCGTGGCTCCGGGGAACACGATCGCGTCGTACTTCCAGTCCCACTCCTGCATGAGTGTGGTGAGCGCCCGGTCTTCCATGATGCCGGCCGACTGGCTCATGCGGGTCAGGGTCGTTCCGCCTGCAGGGTTGATTCGCTCCGCGACCTCGACTGGTCGCACGAGGTCGGACGGGTAAGCCGTCGGAGAGACAGGGGAGACCCCCGCGGCGCGCTCGATGCGGGTGATCCCCGCAGCGAGAACGATCGGGGCCGAAGTCCGGCGGAACATCGTGACGCCAGCCGCACGCAGGAGCCGCTGGACGTCTCGGTAGGCCGTGAAGATGAACGGATCGAGGTTGGCGGCCGTAGCCCAATCGCCCAGCGAATCGGCGACGAATCGCTGGATCCTGGTCTCGATCGTGGCTACGGTCGTCGCCATCTACTACGCCTGCTCGTCGCCCGCGTCGTGCGCGCTGGTCCAGACGCCGCCCGCCGCCTTCGCCTTCTCGCGCAGCCGGGTGAGCTCCTTCTGGTTGAGCAGCTCGCCACAGGCCCTGCACTTCGCGAGGCCCGTCTCGATCTCGGTGCCGCAGAAGGGGCACGGCGCCTTCGCCTGGGTCGCCGGCTCCTCGTGCCACGGGGCCGAGAATCCGAGCGCCTCGCACGCCTGGTGGGCGAGCTGCGGAATCCTCGCCCGCACCTTCTTCTCCTGCCAGAGGAGCTCGGCCTTGTTGAACCACTGGAGCCAGGTGCGCTTCAGGGTCTCCCGGGCCTTCTCCGCCTGCTTCTCGATGTCCGCTCCCTCGGTGACGGCGAACACGCCCAGGTGGCGGTAGCGCCCGAGGAAGTCCGCGACGATCGAGTCTGCCTGGACGACGTGGGGCACGTACTTGTAGTTGCTCTTCCCGTCGAGGTCACCCTCGTAGGTGAGCCGCTTCTGGTCCGGGATCGGGAGGCTTGCCCACCCATCGCCCTTCGGACACGCCGGGATCTCGCGGTTGCCGAGGCTCCCGTGCTTCAGCCGAACGGGGTAGGGGTTGACCGAGTAGATCATGACGTAGCCGAGGTCCGGCTCCGTCTTCGGAGTGATGGGCCGGAACGGCTTCAGCTTCTGCGGGGCGGCGGTCTGGACGGCGACGGCGCTCAATTCGGGGCCTCCTCTTTCGGGGCAGATTCGCCGGCCGGAAGGGCCGACTGCGGGACGTGCAGCCCCGCGTAGGACACGTAGTCGTTGTGGTTGAACGGCCGGTTCTTCGCCGAGAGCTCCTGGTAGTACGCCTCGATCGAGTCCAGCTTCTCCTTCTCCCGCTGCGCCGCCAGCTCCGCCTCGATCTGGGCGGCGGTCCGTTCGGCGCAGATGCGGTAGACGCGGAGGAAGTGCTCGAGGTAGGCCCGGCTCGGCTCGAAGCCGATGGTCCCGGCGGTGCCGTCCGGGTTCCGCATCTCGAGGACGTCGATCGACTCGTAGCCGCCGCGGGTCGGGAACTCGCCGAGGGTCTCGCAGGACTTCCCACCGACCCACTGGCGCGGCCAGTCTTCGGGGGAGCCGTACCACTCCGGCGGGTGCCAGGATTCGATGTGCCAGCGCTCCAGCGCGTAGCCGTACTTCGGCACCTGGCGGGCCTCCACGACACGCTTGATGAGGACGCCGGAGTCCGGGTCGCGGTCTTCCCACTCCCCGGTGCGCCACGTCATGCGTGACGCTCCCCAGACGAGCCGGAACATGGGCTCGCCATGGGGATTGCGCCCCCCCTCCTGGCGCAGGTAGCGCTGGAGCTCGGGGGGCGCGATCCGGTCTCTCTGGATGCCGGCGGTGAGGGCCGTCACGCCCTACCCGCCGATGATGACCCTGCCGCTCGTGAGAGCGACCTTGTTGGACGCGGAGCTGGTTCCGCAGGTGGCGTTGATGCTGAACACCTTGGCGGCGGTCAGATCGACGGTCACGGCGGCGGTGAGGGCGGTGCTGATGCCGGTGGCGAGCAGCACCGTCTGGTGGTAGACGAAGGAGCCCTGCCCGATCACGGTGCCGGTGGCGCCCGTGGTGACGGTGACGAGCTGGCCCGAGGCGTGCCAGGTGCCGCTGCCGGTGATGGCGACGGAGGCGAAGGACGCCGTGGTCCAGACCACCGTCGAGCCGAGCGCGATGTCGAAGGTGAAGTTGGGGGTCGCGGTGTTGCCGATGTACCCCCAGAGGTCCCACTCGATGTAGCGACCGATCTGGTTGAGGGCTCCCGCCGGGACGGTCCCGGCCGTGCCGGAGCCGGTGAGGGTGGCGCCGGTCATCATCGAGGCGCGGGTCGTGAAGCTGGCGAGCTCCGTCCCGTTGAAGGCGGTGAAGAGCACGCCGGCCGGAGCGCCGTTGCCGTTGAAAAGGACGCGCTTCGACTTGGAGCCGATGGTGACCGCGTTGTCCGTGGCCGGCGTCAGCGTCAGAGCGGACTCGTCCCAGACGAGCTGCTGCTTGTCGCTCGCGTTCAGGAATCCCATCCGGTTGAAGGCCATGTGACTTTCCCCTTCTCCCCCGCAGGGGAGACAGGCGGGAGCCCCCGAAGCGTCAGGGGCCCCCGCGGTTGCGAACTAGTCGTTCAGGTCGGTCCGCTCGGCGAGGTCTTCGATGTGGCCTCCGAGCCGCGGGTTCTCCATGCCGAACTGCATCGCAGCCGTCACGTAGAACATGTAGCCGCCGCCGTAGGCGCCGGTCTGCGAGACCCGGGCGAACTTCGTGGAGTTGCCGATCGGGTGGAGGCCGACCTCCTTGTAGGTGCCCCGCAGCCAGACCGCGAAGTTGATGAGGTCCACGTCCGTCCGCGAGGCGTGGATGCTCTGGATGACGGGGATGCCGTGGATCTTCGCGAGCGCCTTGCGCTGCTGCACGATGTCCACGTTGCCGTTCGCGGCCCCGCCGCCGTTCAGCGTCATCTCCGAGATGGTGATGTGCTGCTCCATGTACTGGAGGAGCTGGCCCGGGTGCATGTACCAGGCCCACTTGCCGCCCTCGAACATGTCCTGGCCGAGGGCCATCTCCATGCGGGCGATGAGGCTCTGGACGTGCGTCTGGGTGAAGATGCTCTGGTTCGCGTCCACCGTCGGGGTCCGCGCCTGCGGGTAGGTCGCCCGATCGACGTTCAGCCAGAGGCCGGACGTCGCGTTGCTGTGGTGGTAGCGCAGCCCGTAGGGGCCGACCGGCGGGGTCGCCGTGAGCCCCTCGGCGCAGAGCACGTCGCCGGCCACGAGGCCGACCGCGGCGGCCTGCCCGGCGGTGAAGGTGCCCTCACCGTTGGGGAGGTCGAGCGAGACGAGGTCGATCGTCCCGCGGTAGACCGTCTGCGTCGAGTTGTAGACCGAGTAGGTCGTCCCCTCGCGCAGGTTCTGGGCGTAGAACGGGGTCGTGAAGGTGACGGTGTTGCCGCCAGCGTACCCGGCGTCCACGTAGGCGAAGATCCACGTCCCGCCGCCCTGGAGCGAGGCATCGACGTGGTTCTTGAACTCGTCCATCGCCATCGCGACGGAGCGGTTCACGGCGTTGACGGCGCTCTTCTGCGGCGAGTCCGTCGCGTAGATCACGCGGTCGGTGATCTCGTACGCGAGGCCGAACTCGATGGGCGCCATCTTGGCGACCTCGAGCACCTCGCCGGACCCGAGACCGAAGTCTCCGCCGTTGAAGTTGATGCTCCGGAACTTGCCGCCGGGGCGGATCGGGAGCGGGATCCGGAGGTCACGGGTGGACTGCGAGACCCCGGGGGTCTTCAGCATCCGCGAACCGAGGGAGTCCTCCCGCTCGTAGAACTTGGGCGCCAGGGGTCGGACGACCTCGAGCTGCGCCGCAACGAAGTCTTCGTTGGTGAGGGCCATGGGTGGCTGCCTCTCTGCCTCCTACAGCAACCCGGCTCGCCGCGAATGCTCGTTCAGGAGCGCCTCCATCCCCTTCCAGCCGGGAGCCCCGAGGCTCGGATCGGATCCGGACGGCTGGCCCGCGGCAGAGGGCCGCGACACCGGGGACGGGACGGGTTTCCGCGCCGGGGGCGCGGGAGCGGCGGGACGGGTGGCCGCGGGGGCGGCCGGGGCGGGCGAGGCCGTGATCTCGCGGTACTCCGTCAGCTTCTCGTGGAGTAGGGCGGGGATCATCGGCTTGGCTCGCGAGGTGATGAATGCGTACGCCTGCTGGGCGTGCGGCTTGTCCAGGCCCCCCTGGCGCAGGGCGCGGCCGATCTCGTTACGCCTGACGGCGTTCCCGGCCATGGCCCGTTCGAGCGACTCGAAAGTCTCGTTGACGACCCGGGCGCGAGCCGCTTTGCTGAGACCGGAGGGGTTGACCGAATCGAGGGTCCTCTCGATCTCGGCCCTGATGTCGTTCCGGGCAGCCGTGACGACGGTCGTCGTGAAGGCGTTCTGCCTACCCTCCGCCATCCGCTTCTGCTCGTTCTGGATCCTCTGCTTCTCGAGACGGAGCTCCTCGCGCTGGCGGTCCAGCTCGGGGTCCCCGGAGGTCGGCGGCTTCGCGCCGCCGGTCCCGATGGCGCCGAAGGCGTCCATCTCCATGAGATCGACGGCGGCGGCCAGCTCGGTGTTCCCCTGCCTCTGCGCGTTCTCGCGGGCCTGTTTGAAGTGCCACGCGAGATTCGCGTCGTAGGTCGCCTGTGCCTGCTCCCGAGCGCTGATCGGGTCCACCTTGGGGGCGATCGGAGCCGCGGCCTTGACGACGCCCACGAAGGCGTCCGGGTTGAGCTGGTAGAGGTTCTGCAGGAAGCGCTGCGGGTCCGACTGGAAGTCCTCCACGAACTGCTGCGCGCTGGCCGCCAGGTTGACGGCGGTCTCCTCGTCCTCTGCGGTCGGGAACCTCTCGAGGGTGCCGCGGGCCCGCTCCGGCGTGAAGCCGGACTCCTTGTAGAGCTTGGCGTCCTGCGGCCTGAAGCCGTACTGCTTGAACTGGGCGTCCCGGAAGAAGGCACCACGAAAGACGCGGGCCTGCTCCTTGTTGAGCCGGCCGAACGCCGCCTTGATGTCCTCGGTCGGGGCCCAGTCCGCGGGCGGCTCCTCGCCGTCCGGGAGCGGTGCGGCCGGGGCGTCTGCCTTGGCTTCCGCGCCGGGCTGAGTCTGCGCGGCGGGAGTTTCGGCCTCCCCTTCGCCTGGGATGGACGGGAGCGGCGCTTCGCCGCTGACCGCATCCGCCAGGTTCGCGACATGCTCGTCTCCGGAGAGCCCGAGGCCCTCCATCTCGGCGATGTACGCATCCTTCCGTCCCTCCCCTGCCAGCGTCGCAGGATCGGACAGGCCACCTACGTTTTGCGCCCCCGCTTGCGGGGCGGTCTCGATCGAGACGTCTCCGATCATCCTTGCTCCTTCTCCCTCGGCTACCAGTGGTTACGGGTTGTGAGCCCGTGCCGCAGGGTGTGCGGGCATGTTAGGTTTCGCTGTTGCGTCCCAGTACCTCGGGACTAATAGACCGGCTCGCCGGACCGGCTGATGGCCGTGATGCAGAAGTAGATCGAGCCGGCCGTGTAGGCGCCCGTCGGAATCCCGACCCTGACGAAGTTGATGTTGAGCGGGATGGAATAGGAGATCGCCCCATTGGCCGGCGGGTTCGTGAACGTCGCCACGGTCTCCCACGGGCCGGTCGCCAGCGGAGCGATCTGCATGACGGGCGCCGCAGTGGCCCCGGCCGTGCTGATGGCGGTGATCGTCCCGGTCCGCCCCTGCTTCATGTTGTAGGGCGAGCTGTAGGTGTTCTCGGCGGTGAAGACGCCGTAGCTGCTCGCGTCGGTCCCACCACACACGATCGACGTGATCGACGTGCTGGTCGGCGCCGAGCTCTTGAGCATCTTCGTGGCAGCGGTCGCCTCGCCCGCCGCGAGAAGAGCGAGCACGAGGACGCCGTCGATGATTCCCTGGCTGAGCTTCTTCATGGGGTTAGCCCTCCTCCTTCGATGGGTGCTGGTCCGGACGCCGGGGGAGGGCCAGCCTGCGCGGCCTCCTGGAGCCCGATAGGTGGTGCTTCTGGGTTGAACGGCGGCGGCCCCTCGAGTGGAGCCCCGCCCGCTGCGTCCACGGGTGCCTCGGAGCCAGGGGGCGGCGGCCCGCCCATCTCCGGCGGTGGCATCGGGGGAAGCGGCGCTCCCGGCGGCGGGAAACCGGCCTGCATCGCCTGGATGGCCGTGTAGTGCTCCAGCCCGTGAAGCCAGACGTTCTTGAAGCCGAGCGGGTTGATGACCTTCGCCTCGTCCGCCTCCTCCGACTGGAGCCACTTCTGAACGGCCGTGAAGTGGGCCGGAGAGTCATCGAACACCGGATCAATTGGGATCGAGGAGTGCAGGACCGGCTGGCCCATCGGGTCGAGGGCCGGCATCCCCATCGGGTCCAGGGTCGGCTGCGGCTCGCCGCGCAGGAGCTTCTCGATCTCCCGCCGCTGCTGGTCGTACGCCTTCTCGCCGGGGAACTTGAAGGCGAGCGGGCCCAGCGCCTGCTTCGTCACCCCGTAGTTGTCGGGGTCGAAGAAGGCCGGCTTCATGTCCGGGTTGTTGGCGTACCCCATGACGACGTCGCGGACGTCGGACGGGACTACCGGGTAGCCGTCATCGGACTCCGGGGCCACCCGGAACTCCCCTTGGAGGTCGGCAAGGCGGATCAGCTTCGACATGTCCCCGGCGGTCGCGAGGGTGTCGGACTTCCGGTTCTTGATGAAGGCGATCACGCCGCGGTCGTAGATTTCAACGAAGAAGTCCTTCAGCGCCCGGTACGGCGTCCCGATGCGCCCGAGGGCCTGGTCCCGCGCCATCGCGAAGCCGGCCGCGGTCTTCAGGTCGGCGTCGCCCTGGCCCATGACGGCCGGTAGGACGCCGGTCACGAACTGCGCCGTCTCGTTGATGAGCGTCTGCTGGAGCTGGACGTGCTGGGCCCCGACGGTGGACATCGAGGTCTCGAAGAAGGCCGAGCGCATGTCACCGCCGCGGGGCGCCTGGGTCGGGAAGATTTGCCCGGCTCGCTCCCGGGCATTCCGCATCGCTTCCTGGTTCACGACGTCCTTGTCCGCGAAGACCTTGGAGGAGCTGTGGCGGCCAGCGTCGATCGCCGAGGAGAGGAGGTCGTTCGAGGCGTCCTGGCAGTCCAGCATCGCGTCCCCGACGGACTCCCGGAACTGCCCCTCGCCAGGGTGGGCGTGGCAGACCACCCACTCGTCGTCCATCGAGCCGGCCTTCGGCGCCCCCAGGATGGTCGAGCCGAGGAGATCGAAGGAGACACCCTCCGGGAATCGCTCGAGGAGGCTGTCCCGAATCGGATCGCCTCCCGGAAGCCCTTCGCGGAAGAACGTGTGCGGACGGAGCCATACCTTCGAGAGGGTGACGTTCGCGTTCCCGGGGTCGTACGGCACGCCATAGGACCCGCTGACCCCTCCGGTGCGGCTCCGCAGGGTCATCCTGACCCGCCGCTGCAGCTCGCTCACGGCTCCATCGGAGCCGACCGTCGAGGGCGCCCTGTCCACGATGTCGCCGTGAACGGCCCGCAGGAGAGAGCGATCGACTTCCGTCGAGAAGTGGAGGTAGGGGAACTCCGAGATGTCCCCGGGCATGGCCGGCGTCCGTACCTCGAGAGCGGAGTGGATCGTGACGACCTCGGCACCGTTCGGGGTCCGCTTGGTTCCGGTCACCTTGGGGACGATGGTGGGCTGCGGTGGCTGCGCGGGGATGAAAGTGGACGGCCCGAGGGGCGCCTTGCAGATCACGCAGGCCATCGCCTCGGGCGGGGAGGAGGCCCCGCACTGGGCACAGACGTGCGTTGCCGGCTTCCCGGGAAGGATCTCCGGGACGTACTCCACGATCGGCGATGTGGTGTAGCCGAACTTCTGGGCCGACTCCTGGTGCCGGATCCAGGCGTAGCAGCGCCCGTGGGTCCAGAGGAGCTTCGCCGCCAGGGCGAGCTTCGGCTGGAGCTTGTTGTTGCGCCGGAAGAGCTCGGCCACGAGGCCGGCCGACCGGCTCGCCGCGATGTCGTCCCGGCTCTCCGGGTTGAGCGCGGTGAAGCGGACTCCCGGGACGCGGGCGGCCACGACTGCGATGAAAGACAGCCCGTAGGCCCGGAAGTGGGGGATGTTGTAGATCGCCTCGCCGTCGTCCTGCGGGCCTTCGTCGTCGCTCGCCATGAGCCCGGTCTGGGTCCCGTAGGCCAGCGTCGCGTCGGCGATCTCGCCCTCCTGGTACATGTTGTTCGCGAAATACTCGTCCGCCTTGGTGCAGCGGAAGAGATCCTGCCGGTAGGCCCAGGACCCCTCCAGGAGGTACTGGTCGATGAGCCAGAAGAGCGCGTCCTTCTCGGCCTGCGTCACGTCCGTCGGGGTTCCCCCGATGTCGTGCGGGACGACCGTGAGGGACGTGTTCTCGGCGCCAGGCTGGCCCGGCTTGGCGAGCGGCGGCTCCGGGGGCTCGTTGTCGGCCTGCCCCCCGCTACCACCCAGGAAGCTCTTGACGAAGTCCTTCAGCCCCATACGTCACCTCACCAGAGAGACGCGGCGACGACGGCGCACGCGGTTCAGTTGGATCGGCCGGAACTCGGTCGGATCCGTGGATTCAGGA
>ERZ761584.589-NODE-589-length-10542-cov-25.668256_pt1 | contig 10542 bp, 19 predicted proteins | sample MGYA00512168_ERZ761584 | MGnify/ENA primary metagenome ERZ761584 (study PRJEB28899, sample SAMN03785564) | bioreactor sludge metagenome | biome: EBPR Sludge; feature: EBPR Bioreactor; material: 0.22µm filtered reactor supernatant | place: Saint Lucia: Queensland...
CATTGGATACACCCTATCAGGTACGCCGATTCATGTCAATCCATGCAAGTTTTGTACCGTCAACTTTTCTTCGCAGTTTGTGTTAGCATCCTCCCATGTCGGAAGAGAACACCAGTGAACAGCAAAGCAACACGGAAGAGACTGCGTTGGTTGAGGCGAGTCCGGTTGCCACTGGTGAACAACCGCTAGACAGCGAAGAAACCGTCTCTCAAGACAAGGAAAAGTTGAAGGTAGACGCGCTAGCGTTTGCTGACAAGCTCTATCCTCTATTCGCGAACATGGCGCTTGACCCGTTGTGTCAAGCAATCGGTTCGTCGTATAGATGCGATGCTGATAAGCGCAAGCTTCCATGCGCCATTGCGGTATTCGTTGACCACGGGAAAGAGACTGCAAGGCTTGTCGAAAAGCACCCTCTAAAGGTTGTGCTTTACGGCATCGCTAAGGTGTTCCCTGGCGTGATGAAGCTAGGCGATAGTGAGAGAATCGAAACCATCATGACGGTGATGTTCTCTCTCAATGCTCTAGCAGCACTGTCAATGGGCATCTATGCTGGCATGATGCCGGTTGAGACTCCCAACACGGTAGAGACTCCAACTGAGCAACCGCCAGTTGAGACGCCAAAGCGCAAGCGTAACAGGAAGAACGGCCAGTGAACATCATTGACCGCATTCGTTCCAGGTTCGCAGCGCCGCCTTCATGGCAGTTGAGCGATGAAGTTGACGCTTCATTGAGGAACGATCCACGCATTGCAGCCGCTACTATCGCCTATGTGGGTCCCGGCGGTTGCGGAAAGACGCGAGCATCACTGGACAACGCTCTAACGTGCGGCTTCCTCTATGGACTTCCGGTGTACGTTCTGGACTTGAACCGGGAACTCCCGAAGGCTAAAGAGGCATACGCCGCGCACTATAGAAGCGCAAGTGTGCTTGTATTCCTACAGCGTAGAGTCATCCAACTGTCATCCCTGGAAGGCTTTGAGCGCAACCTCCAGGGAATCAAAGCACGCAATCCCGATGGTGTCTATAACCCTCAATCGGTGTGGGTTTGCGATGAAGGGCTACTCTTGAGAGAGCGAGGCGAGGAAGGTATCGTAGCACTCTCGCTTCAAGCGAGAAACCATGGTGTCACGTTGCACCTTGCTGGACAACGCTTGAAGGTAGCTCACCCTTCAACCGCCGAGACCATGCGGGCTGTAGTAGCGTGGTCTGGTGGCACGAACCCTCCGACAAGACTGCTGGGCGTTGACGTCACCAGGGAGGAATTGGCACAACCTAGAGCCGATAGGCTGTTCTATGTGCTAGGCGCCACTGGCGAAAAACTCACATACGATTCTAGCATGGAACGACCATTGACACTGGTAGCGCCGTGCTTTCCCAGCAAAACCCCGCCACGGGGATTCATGGCAAAGGTAGTCAATCAATGACAAGCAAGCAAAGGAAGATTGTAGCGGCAATCGTGCTTCCCGTCGCAGTTGGCGGAAGTGCAGCATTGCTAGCATACATCGCAGCCGAGACCGGACGTAACCCCGTGGTATGGGGCTTCTCTGGTATCGCGATCGGTGGTTCCCTGGTTGGTATCGGTGATGCTCTTATGAGCGCGGAAGGATAAGTGACAATGAGTGATCCCAATAAGTCGGTCGGTCGGACGTTCGATGCTGGCGGTATGGCCGTCAAGACAGGGCTCTTCGGAGGGTGGGTTCCGGTGAATCCCAATGGTTTCGCCGTTCCCGCTGCTGGCGGTAACATCGCCATTCAGCCTAGCAACCAGCCGATCGCAGCGTTCCTGAACGACGTCAAGACTCGCGGTTTCCTCATGAACGCCAGGGCAATGCGAATCCGAATCCCGATCGGGACCACGATTGCGGGCGCTGGTACGGACGCCAGGGCAACCGAAGCACAGCTAGGATGCTGTTTCGCGCTGGAAGCGATGGCTCACCCGGCCCTTCACCAGAGCTTCACCGACCGTGCCTACTCGCTTTCCCAACTGCGATTCGAGGTTGCCAACCTGCTAGGTGGGCCCCGCTACAGTGAACACCTGCGATACACCGACCCGCGCGCAACGTTCGGCCTACCGGAAGAGTTTGCCGGTGTGATCGACACGGTTGGCGGGTTCACGTTCGGCAAGGGTTCGTACCCCGGTGCGCGAGGTGAACTGTCCAGGGACTACAAGGTTTCGTGGTCGCAGACTTCGCTCAACACGGTAGCTATTCAGCGTGCCGCGGTGGGTGCTGCTACCAGCGCGATCATGCTTGAACTGACCATTCCTCTCTGTGACCATTCGGGCAACCCCGATAACGACGCGCTTCCACTGGAAGCCTTCGTTGATCCCAACAACCCGATGGTGTTTACCCTGTCTCACCCAATCAATGAGATTGGGACCGTGTTCCCGGTCGGAGCCGCACAAGCGACGCTCGTTGCGTACGGCGCCATGGAGATCGACTTTTACTGTACTTACACCAAAAAGGGTGACCCGCGCCCGGTTGGAGTGCCTTGGCAGGTTCGCAGGATCACCGTTGCGAACCAGACTAACTTCAACGTGATCGCACTGCCTTACATCGCTATCGTTCACTCGGCGCTGTATCAGGCTAGCAATCCCATTCTGGCCGATGCTCCCATGACCAGCGTGGTGTACCAGCCTGCCCTATACAACGGCGTGGACGCGCTACAGTTGGAGCATTACAACAACTGCGGCAACAGGGTGTGGCCTTCGTCCAGCAACGCTCTTTACGGCACTTTCCGGCAGTTCCTGCAGGGATGGAACCGTGTCGCCAGTGAGAAGGCTCGTTTCCCGATGATCGCTGAACCCGTGGACATGACTCCCGGTACGGCTGTGATCGGCGGTGTCTCGAATCGCTGGGCGCGTGTCGGTTCCGCCATCCCTGGTATCAGGAACTATGATCCCACCGATGGACGTAGCCTGATCTTCGGGCTTACCGCGGACTCCATGCCGTTCTGCCCGATCGCCTATAACGACCTGGCGTCCACTGGATTCCCGATGGGCTTCGGGAACTACCGCGGCACTGGTGATCTACAGATCAACCTCTCTGGTTTCACTCTCCCGAACAACGACCCCGCCGGGACCAGCGCCAACTTCCTGACCCTATGCGCCGCCCCGGATGAGAAGCCCGGTTCGCAGGACAGTGACAGGTGCACGCTTGCGAACTATGCGGCCTTCGGTCGGTGTTCCTGCGTTGGACAGCAACGCGCGGACGCAACCCCCATCGTGGATGGACCGAGCGCATACGTTCAGAATGTGGCGCCGATCGTTCCGTGGGCTGTCAAGACTGACCGATACGTTGGGTAACGGAGAATGATCCCTGGTAGCGATAGGTTCTGGAGTGCTTTGGGTGCGCCGCGGCTCACTAGCGCACAGCTCCGTAAGGCACTCTCGCGCGAGGATGCTCTAGCGGTTTCTAGGTACGAAGCACTGGAGAACGACCCATGGGCAACCGGAACGTGGCTAGACGAAAACGGGAAGGAACATCACGGTTCCGTTGGAGAACTGCTACGCTGGCAACAGTCTCGCTACCTAACCGCCAGGGATCTACTCCGATCAACGCTGGAAGAACTGTTGGCCGAAAGGATCGTAAGTGTCAGTGACCCTGGCACTTACGGTCCCGACGCCAGCGTTTACGCGGAAGGTATCGGCAACCTGCGATCGGTAGCGGCTGCTAGCGGTGGATACGACCCGAGGTTTCAGGACCCTACGAAGTTTCTGGCGTGGCCCCGAATGGATCATTGGGCAATTCCGAGGCCCTATCAGGTGCCATCGGATATGCCCATCCCGTCTCGGGTGCAACCCGTGTTTCTCACGCCAAAGGCATTCGACCCTTCGCAGTTCAATGGTGATGCGTATAGGCGCACCATTGACAGGCTGGCTTCGGGACTGGTTGACTACGTTCGCAGCGTCAACGCGAACCCCGCACTATGTCCTGCCATGCTGTTCGGGTCGTCGTATCCGCATGAGATTGGAGGCGACAACCCTCCCTTCAATCCAGACGTAGCGATGCTCAAGAGGAACCACCCTACGGACTGGCGTGACTATTGGGTGAGGTATCTATACAAGGCGGTGCAGCCCCCGGACCCTAACACCGATCCTGCAACGACCACGTACACCACGCAAGGGTATGGCAACCCTCATTGGGAACTCTCCCTCGCGCGTCGTTGCCGCAGTTACTATCCCACCGGGCCGATGATTGGAGACCATTTCTCTTACTATTGCGCCGATGCCATGATGGACCTCAATGAGCTACTCCAGGTAGCGCGGTTCATTCTAGACACCGGCCCGAGCGCAACGTTCTACAGTACGGTTCAGTACCATAAGGTTCTGTATCGTCTGTCAAAGCAACGTCTCGGCGTTCGTGAGGGTGTATCGCCAGCGGGTTACCTCGCAATGCTGGACAGAGAACAGAAAGCGAGACAGCGCCGCGGGCTGGCAAACGCTACAGCACTAGTAACCATGGGCAAGTATGAACTGAAAGACTCCGATGGAGTAGAAGACGTCATCGCGCAAGGTTCGGTTGCAACCCTCGGCGCGGCAGTTGGCGCCGCTGGAATCGCTGCTACTCTCGGCGCTACAGCTGCGGCAAGCCTCGGAGTAGGTGCCATTGCAGCCGCAGTAATCGTAGGGATTGCTGTCCTGGTTGGCTTTCTCACGGATGACACCAGGGTTGTAATTGACGCGGTGGATACGTGGCCGTTGGATGATCCTGGAGCAACACACAAGTTTGCCAGCAACCCCCATAGGCCGCTTACCATGCGTCAAGTCATCCTCGCGAGACCCATCATTGATTGGAGGGTTCGCTAGTGAGTGAACTAAACAAGTGCAGTGAATCAGAAGCCGACCAATTCGAGATTGGTAGGTTCTTCGGTGAACTAGACCAGTGGCCCGGTGTAGGCAATCCCGCTGTTCAGGTTGAATGGCGGTTCAAGCCTGCCACTTACCAGCGATTCGTAATCGTCTCTGCAAGAGCTGGCGCCACTGCAACGGGAGCGTTGCTACTCGCTCTAGCACTCCCGGTGGATCATTCATCGGAACCTGATAGCACTGACGTTCAAGGGTTCCGATGGATGAATCAGGGCGCTGTATTCCAGAACGCAATCGCAACGAACCCAACCGTGGATGGTGTGTGGGATCAAGCAACCCTACAGATTCCTCCACACTGTTCCGGTGTCAAGCTCTCTTCCACGTACGCATGGGTCAACGCCGCGGATAGACTTCGCGGTGTCACTGTGACTCTGCTTCACTTTACTGTTCAGACAAGGGAAGAAAGGTAACGACAATGCAGACCAGCGCAAGCTTCCGTACCGCGAACCCTCCCCCCGTGACCGTGGCCGTGGCACTGACTGCCAATTCCACACCGAAGGTTACAACGGCGGCAGGTGATGAAGCTCTCAAGACTGCCGGTGCAGCAGGCTTCCCAGAAGTCGGCCTCTACGGTGCGGCTCCTGTTCCTCGTGCCGCGGCACCTGCCGCTTACGTGGCTACCGTGGTCGGTGGTGGCGGAACTGCGAGTGAAGCCGACTGCAATACCAACTTCACTGCAATCCAGACCACGCTAGGGGCGATCCGTACGGCCCTGGCTAACATCGGAGTCACTCTGTAGTCATGGACACCGGAACTGGAATCCTGCTAGCGGTGGGAGTTGTGGTCGGTGGAGTGCTGCTATACAGTGCAGTGTCTCCCTCTACCACGACGACCCAATCGACTGGCAGCGGGAGCACTTCAACGACAACGACCGCGCAGGACGTTGGAGATTTCTTCGGACGACTGCTAGAGGGCGCCATCCGTGGCGTCGGTGCTAACTCTCGCGCCAGTGCAGAAGCTTCGCAGCGTAGCGGCGGACCCGGTGGTAACCCTGGCGGAACTCCCGGTGGTTCAGGTGCGTGGCGCGTTGGAGGTACAGACGGGTGGGGCACTAGCTCTCCCGTCTCTTTCGACTGGTCCCGCCTTACCAGGGGTGACGCATGAAAACCGCGCTGCTAGTCGCTGGCGGTATCGCAGCGGGGTTGCTGGTGACATCCATCGTGGGGTACATGATGGCACCTAAGCCTGCAACCTCCAACCTTCCCACTAACCAGGGAGTGAACCTGCGATGAAGCCGTTTCTATATGCATTCCTCGCTACCACTACAATCGGGGTCGGTTGGGTGGTATGGAACAGCAAGGAAGAATCCGCCTTGAAGCCAGGGGAGATTCGCCGCAGTAACACCGCACTGGGCGAGTTTCGCTCCAATGCTCTACAAGTAGGATACACCCCTCGCGTCATTCGATTGACCGAGGCGGGCGGCACGGCTGCAAGGGGTTCTCCGTGAGACCCTATCTGTACTTCGGAGCCGGTGTTCTCTCGGCGCTACCGCTAGCGTGGATGGGTCTCTACGTTTTCAGACGTAGGGTTCACTCGCTGGCGGTAGAGCGCGGAGGGCCGAAACTTCGGGAGGAACTGGCTACCAGAACAAGTGGCGCTCTATCACTGGTGAACACGCCAGAGTATGAGCGAGTCACGAATGCACTGGTAGGCATCGGTGCCAATGCCGCAATGGAAACCATCGGGATTCCGAGGGTAGAGTGATGGACAAGCGAGTGAAGTACGCTCTATATGGGACGGCTGGCGTCGCAACGCTTGCTGGAACCTACTACGGGGCAAAGGCTCTAATGAGCACTAACAGCCCCGGTGCAACGCTGCTAACACCAGTGCAAGCCGTGGTGACTCTCGCAAGCGGTGGAGCACTAGCTAGATGGACTCGGAGCAACGGCCAGCCTCCAACGTCTCTGCTAGAGAAGGGTTCACCGACGTTCTGGCCCGATGGCACTGGCGCTTCTAGCGCCACTGCTACCAGGGACGTTCGCGGGCTACACACTCTCATTCAGCGAGTGACTACGGCCAACGACAAGCTAGCCGCTTGTTACGTTGCGCTGGCGGTGCATGAGGCCGGTGTAACCGCTAGTCACTGCTACCGTCACAACGCATGGGGTGTCCACTGGTATCGCACGATGGAACCGAGGCCCGGTTTCCTGTCAACGGATGCCGGTGTGCCTACGATGTTCCTGGCGTTCGAGAACTGGACGCAATCCGTCCAATATCTCCATGACACTCTGCTAGAGCGTTCCGACGCATACGCTAGCGCGAAGGCAGACGGTGCCGCGGGAGATATCGTCGGTTTCACTCGTTACCTCGGTCAAGGCGGATACGCTGCGATCTATCGTCGCAACCCGGAAGAACTGCGGGCGGTGTACGATTCCCTGGTGAACCGCGGTGCACTGGCGAGGGTTCTATGACATGGAACCCTAACCCCGAGGCGCTACGGGAAAGCCGTAACTGTTCACTACTGTTCGTGAACTGTACACGCTGGTATCCTCCGAAGTACCAGCAACGTTCGATGGACAACCGCGGAAGGTTCGTATGGCCTCCAGGGCTAGCAGCCGTTCGGGACCATATCGCTAGCGCCTATGGCGTCACAACGTTCTACGGGCGTGGACGTTCGCGCATCATGCTTCCCGGTGAACGTAGGGATGCACACCAGGATGCAAGGGCCATTGATATCAAGTGCTCGGTGGAACGTGGACATGAGATTGCGGACTTCCTGCTAGCGAAGTCTGCAACCATGGGAGTCATCCTGATTATCCATGACCGAACCCAATGGGGCCCTGGAATCAACGGTGGGAACCCGAAGGTTTACACCGGATCGTCGCCTCACACGGATCATGTCCATGCGGAGCTACATCCTAGGGCCCTGCTAGGTCTAACCGAATGGTTCAACGGTAAGGTCTCCAGCGAGCAACGCTCGGAGTATGAGCGTATCGTCGCCGGAGACCAGTTGCTGAATGGCGACGTCTCGTTTCAGGACCCTACGCCCGACAAGACATTCCCAACCGGTCTAGTGGTCGGTGCAAGTGCCGTTGCCCTGGCCGCGGGCGCAACCCTTTACAAGTACGGGTAGCCATGCCATTCCTCCGTCCTGGTAACTACCGTTGCGAATGGTGGATTGAAGTCCCCGCCGAGGGCGCACCATCGTTCAACGCAAGCCTTTGCGAGAGTTCCATTCGTTCCGGTCTGGAATCTCTCGCGAGGCTGAACGCACCTGTTCAATCTAGTGATCCTGCAAGCGCACGAAACCCGTTCGCGCGCTTTGACAGGTTCATTGGCTTTGACAGTGGTAGAGGCAAGTGCACCGTCTATCTCACTCTCGCGAGAGAGACGGACGAACATCAGTTGAACGTGGTAGCGGCCCGAGCGTTCAAGGCGGCGTTCGGGAGCTACTCGGTCGAATGGTCCGTCGATGGTGTGGCCGTAGCGTTTGACGGAGATACGACGCCAGCGGGATCGTCCAGCCTTCGCATTCTCGCTCATACGTACACGTTCGGTCTGGTAAGGCTTCCACCGATCGGTGATACAGAAGCAACCTTCACCCCGTACGTGACGCAAGAGACGGCACCGCCACCATCGACCGTCTCTTTTTTCGAGACTCCCGGTGACAGGGATGCTCCGTCGAGCGTAGCAGACCGTCTATCGGAGTCCCTGTCAACTGCCAAGAATGCGCTAGTGGGTCCGAACGGTTTGGACACTTCGCTACTACCGATCGAATACAAGATTGTAGGCGGTGTCATCCTGGGCATCGCTGGTCTCGTTGCGATCGGGTATGCTGCGAAACAGCTAAAGGGGATCATCTAGTGGCACGCAAGAACAGGCGGCCCGATGCTGACATTCACAACTACCAGACCGGTTCTACCGCGGACGATCCGTCATGTACGATCAAGTCTCGCGCGAAGGGGGGCGGTAAGGCGCAGGTTGTGAACGTGCGAGGCAAGGGACCGGACTTGAAGAAGTGCATCGACGCTTCCAATGCGATCATTCGGGACTACATTCCCGATGCTGAACGCAAGGGTAAGGCGAAGGCTAAGGCTAAGACGAAAAAGGCTAAGAGCAAGTGAAGCATCACCTGGTTGACGCAAGCGCCATTGCGGGGCTTGTAATGGTGGCCGTGTTCGCTCTTATCTTCCAGAAAGAGCATGGACACACTATCGCGCTGGCAATCCTCCCGATGATCGCGCAAGTAGCAGTGGTGAAGCGTGCGCTCTATGCTCCGCCACCTACTGACACAAGGGATCGTCCGACGACGATTCCGCCGGAACCGAAGTCAGCAACCGGGCTAATGCTAGCACCACTTGTGCTGCTAGCTTCCTACTTCAACCTATGGAGGCATCCGTGACAAGCAATAAGGCACACGCTACTCTCAACCACCGTATCAGCGAGTTGAGAAGCGATCTTAACGAGGATGTTTACGAGCTTCGCAAGCGCGTCAGCAGTCTCGAGAACAATACCATCCTCGCGATTGCTGTACTTACCGCATTCGTAATTGTTCTAGCAGTGAGGAATCACAATGCGTAGAACCATGCTCGTTTTCGCGCTGCTAGTGGCGTGTTCAGGAGCAAACGCCAACGTCGCAGCGTCAACCGTGGAAAAGATTGTGCGCGCAATCTGCGGCACAGTTATCACCATCCCGAACGTCTTTGACGCGGGGACCGAGGATGCAAACACCCGAGAGACCATTCGATCACATTGACATTCAACCTCCATGGTGAACAATGACAACTCGCAACGTAGAAAGACTCGCGCGCCTAGCATTCGAGGCATACAACGACCATGCTGGTGGCAAAACGTGGGATGGAAAGCCTATCCCTACATGGGATGAACTCACCGAACGGAACTCTCCTGTCCCTGGACACTGGAAGGCTGCAATCGAGAGGGTTCTAGGGGAAGTGAGTTTCTAGCGTGGACAGCGTAGTCAAGCTTCATGCCTATGCCGTGTATACCCTCCGTCAACACGGAGCGGGTTCACGGACCATCGGCAAACTGAACGATCTACTCCGAGCTTGCGCGGAGGAATGCGCTGGCATGACTACTCGCCTTGACGCGCTATCCGCCGAGGTAGGAACGCTGCGCGCGGAACGGGATCTACTACAGTCCCGACTATCCGAAGCAACCAACAAGCCTGTCAGCGAGCCTTAGCCTACTCCCGAAGCCGTTGTGCTTGACAGCAAGTTGGTTGTGACGGAAGAGTCTGTGACCGAGGCTATCGAGGCAATCGAAGCAATCGAGGTATCAGCCCCGCCCGAGGGTTGACAGTTGACAGACTCGAAAGGGCGGTGCAAGCTCTTTCGTATGGCAATCAAGATTCTGCCTAACTTCTCAAGAGGACATACTATTGCCATTGGCAGCATTAGTGCCGATGGCGTGTTTATTCAACGCTTTGACAGGCTTAGCGTTTACGAATATAGTTCGGACTACCCGCCAATATACTTCACAGACGATTCGCTTATCAGCGTTTCTAGGCGGGAATGGATTGCCAAGTTCAAGACCTATCCAAAACTGAAAGCTCCGAGCTATCAGAAAACAGATTACGATACGTCAACATGGTGCCAATGCGAACGATGTAGACAGGAATACTGAAAACGCTTTGGAAGTTGTGAGCTTTTATGGCGCCTACACCCTAGCAGGGACTACCCACCCTCGAGTTCCACCCATGTCAGGTTACAGGGTGGG
>ERZ761584.590-NODE-590-length-10542-cov-5.320111_pt1 | contig 10542 bp, 8 predicted proteins | sample MGYA00512168_ERZ761584 | MGnify/ENA primary metagenome ERZ761584 (study PRJEB28899, sample SAMN03785564) | bioreactor sludge metagenome | biome: EBPR Sludge; feature: EBPR Bioreactor; material: 0.22µm filtered reactor supernatant | place: Saint Lucia: Queensland...
CAATGTGCCAACATCAAATCAAAAAAATGGGTTGAAAATAATAAAGAGATACGTTCTCAAACAAACAGCAAATATTATTTTAATCATAAAACAGAATGTTTACAGAGATCCGCACTTTGGAAACAAGAAAATTATGAAAAATTTATTAAATCTCGCCGTAAACGTAGAAAAATATCTAGATCTGAAAAATTTTCAAAATATCCATTTAAGAAATTTTCGCATAATTTGCGAACTAGAATCAGACAAGCATTTAAATTATTTTCAAAAAATGGAAAAACTTTATCTTGTTCCGAATATGGAATTGATTTCAAAGCGATATACTCAAAAATTGGACCTCGTCCATCTAAAAACTATCACTTAGATCATATAATTCCATGTTCAAAATTTAATTTTGATATTCCTGAGCATGTGAAATTAGCACATTTACCTGAAAATCTCCAATGGCTTACTCAAAAAGAAAATAATAAAAAATCCGATAGTTTTGATACTGAGAAAATATTGTGCTCACTTTCATTAACATACATTTCTAAAAAAATTGGATTGATATGAGTATTGAATTTAAATTTACAAAAAAACAGCAGGAGTTTTTATCTTCAAATGCTGACATTTGTATGATGGCAGGAGGCGCAGGCTCCGGAAAATCTTATGTTATGTTATTTGATGCGTTGGGCTTGAATGATACCAAATTTGGTCCAAGAATCAAACTTCCATATTATAGAGCCCTGTTATACAGAAAACAATATAAACATCTCAACGATTTGATTGATAAATCGCGAGAAATATATCCAAAGATTGATTCTGGAGCAGTATTCACTTCAACAAATTCAACTTGGAAATTCTCATCCGGCGCTGAAATTCAGATGATGTATTTTGAAGATTTTCTTCAAGTTGAATCTATTCAGGGAAGAGAATTGCATTTTATTGGATGTGATGAACTTGGTCAGTATCAAGATGATAAAATATTTCGTTATTGTTTATCAAGATTGAGGTCTTCGGAAGGTCTGAAATGTTACTATAGGGCTACATCCAATCCATCTAGGTACAAATGGCTCAAAAAAACATTCAAGATTGATTCTACAGGAACATCAACAAAATTTGATGAAACATATACACTATCAGATGGAACTGTAGTAACAAAAAAATTTCAATATATTCAAGCCATGCTTAAAGATAATCCATATCTTGGACATGAATATGAGGCACAACTTATGCTTTTACCTGCAGATGAGCGAGCTGCACTTTTATATGGGCGATGGGACGCATATTCAATTACTGATGCTATGGTTTACCGTACAGAATATCAGCAGCTGACAAAAGAAAATAGAATCACTACTGTCAGATATCAACCAGGGCATACAGTATATGCGGCATTTGACCTTGGATTTGGTGATTACACATCCGTAATCATCTTTCAGATATGTGGAAAGGAATACCATATTATTGAATCGTTTGAAAACAACGGAATTCTTATTGATTGGTATGCTGAGCAAATCAAATCTAAGGGCTATAAGGACGCGGAAATTATTTTACCACATGATGCAAAGCAACATTCCCTTCAAACAGGATTTTCAATGGAAGAAAAGATGAAACAATTCTTTTCCACAGTACACGTTTTACCAAGAGTTGGTATTGAAGAGGGAATATCCACAACTAAAGCCAAGATGCCATATGTGTGGATTGACAAAGAAGCAAATCCAAATTTGATTGACTGCATAATCAATTACGAAAGATCTTACAATCCGAAGATTGATATGTACGGAGATCCAATCCATAACAAGTATTCTCACATGGCAGATGCTCTAAGATATGTCTGTTTATTCACACCTCAGCAGAAGTTTGACTTCAACATAAACGATTTTGGATTCACCTCAACTTTTTAATAAATATACAATATAAGGACTGTTCAAAATGGAAGAATTCTCAGAAGAGTATACATATGTGTCAACAGATGTCTTTACAGAAGCTATGGAGCGTCTTGAGCTTTCCAAATCGGCATTCTCTGAGATCCATCAGAATTACATTGATGATATTAAATTTGGACTTCTTGGTGAACAATGGGATGCTCAAATTCTCACTGATCGCCAGAATGAAAAAAGAACAACCTCCACATTCAACAAATTAGCACCAATGATCCGTAATGTTGTTAACACAGCATTAAAGAATCCTCCTGCTATCAAGGTTCATCCAATATCTAATGCCAATAAAGAAACGGCTAAGATCCACGATGGTCTTATTAAGCACATTCAATCAGAATCAAACTCCGAAGCTGTTTACAATTCAACTCTCCAAGATGCCGTGGCCGGAGGAATTGGTATATTTGAAATTGTAACAGTTGACAACATTTACAATGGACAGACTGAGATTCAGATTAAGAGAATTGTTGATCCAACTTCAGTATTTCCAGATCCAGAAGCTATTGAACCGGATTTCTCGGATATGAAGTGGTTGTTCCATGTCAAAACTATGTCCAAAAAAGCATTTGAAAAAGAATATCCAGGTTTTGACTGTATGGCAATTGATTCAAGCAAACAAAACTGGTTCTCAGAAGATTCAGTTTCTATTGCCGAGTATTGGGTAAAGAAAGACGATGGAACAGTGTGCTGGTATATTCTTAATGGAAATGAAATAATTGATTCGTCTGATTCAAAGACTGATGAGTTTGGAAATCCGACACCGTATCCTGGAAAATACATCCCTTACTGTATTGTTGTTGGTGAAGATGTGTATGTGGATGGCAAGCGTACCATTAAATCATTGATTCGTGATGTCAAAGATATGCAAAGAACTCTGAATTACATGCAGTCTGAAGCAATTGATTATGTTTCAAAGAATGCCAAAGCGCCGTATCTGGCTTCTGACAAATCAATTGGACCATATAAAGATCTGTGGGCTCAAGCAAATAAGAGAAACATTCCATACTTGACATATGTTGATGGTGCCAATGTTCCTCAGAGGATGGATCCTCCTCCTCCACCAGTCGGATATGTTGAATCAATTTCAAGATTGGATACTGATATTCGTCAGTCTATTGGTATTAGAGATCCGCTTCAGGATATTCCAGCAACTCAGTCTGGAAAGGCTATTCAACTTCAGCTTTCAGAATCAAATGTGTCCACATATATTTGGCATGACCATTTGAATAGAGCCATTAAACTTGCTGGCAGAATCATAATTGACCTAATCCCTTATTACTACAACTATCCTCACGTCCAGCAGATCTTGGGAATTGATGGTTCCGTTGAAACTGTTCAGATCAAACAGCCATATTTTGAAAATGGTGCAGTTGTTTCGCATGATCTGTCTGGAGAATATGGAATAACAATATCAACTGGAGCATCTTATACAGATCAGCGTAAAGAAACGTTTGATAATCTTATGGAATTGGCTAAAGTCGATCCAAGAATCCTTCAATTTGCTGGAGACATTATCCTCAGAAAGATGGATTTCGCAGAATCCAATGAAATTGCCGATAGATTCCAGGCACTTATTCCTCCTCAGGTTCTGCAGTCATCAAAGCTCGGAAATGAACAGCAGATGAAGCAACATATAATGGCTCAGACTCAGCAACTTGAGCAGGCTATGGCGATGATTGATAAACTTACCCAGACTCTTAATATAAAGAGCCAGGAAGTTGAATCGGTTAAAGCCAAATTGGTTGACAAATCTGATGCTGCCCAAATCAAAGCTCAGACAGATTTGCAGAAGCAGGCTATGGATAATAGAAATGAACTTGAAAAGACTGAGATTCAGTCTAGAGCTGCTTTAACTGAAGCAACAATCAATGCAGAAAAAGACTTGAAGATAAAAGAATTGGAATTGCAGATTGAAGCTCTGAAAGCAATGAATCAGCCTACATTTTTATAAGTAAATATTGTTATTAGCTCGTCCCATGAGACGTTAAACGGAGAAAAAATATGGATTATGAGTATGATCCTGAGCTTCAGCCTCAGGAAGATGTAATTGAGCCTACTGAAATAATTGAAACGGAACCAGTTGATCAGGAAACTGATACCGAAGTTCCAAGTGATGATGTTCCTGAGACTAAAGAAGAACCTGAGTTCAAGCCTTGGAAAGATAAGAAACTTCCAGAATCTGTTCCCTATGATAGATTTGCCGAAGTTAATCGTGAACGTAGAGAGCTTGAACGCAGACTTACTGAACTTGAGAATCAGAGACGTGAATTTGATGAATTGCAGAAACGTGCTAAGGAAATTAATACAGAAGCTGATCTGAATGCCAAAATGTCAGAAATGACTATTGAGGAATACAATGCTCATCTTCTGAGATTGGCCGAGAAGCGAGTTGAAGAAAGATTTGAAGCTAGAGAACGTGAACGAATTGAAAGAGAAGCCAATGAAAAGTTGGTGCGTACTTATTCTGAAAATGTCAGAATTTATGCAGAACAGCAGCCGGAAGTTGTTGAGGCCGTCAATTATCTTGTTGGTCTTAATTTACATCCTATGGTTCAGCATCAAATTATGAAAGATCCGAATGCCGGTGAATTGATTTATAAATTGGCAACATCACAAGCTGATCTTACAGCAATTACTGGAGATCCGATTGATGCAGTGCGCCATCTCGGTGTTGTTTCTTCAAGACTCGGAGTTAATGCGGGATCAAAGAGCGTGCTTTCAACAGCTGTACCTAAACCAGTTCAGCCGATGAAACCTGCAGGTTCTCCAAAGCCAGTCGGAACTCCTCAGACTGCTCGCAGAACATACTCAGATGCGGAAATTGCTAATATGTCTTCTGCAGACTACGCAAAGTATCGTAAACGTATCTAAACATTATTTTCCGATATAATGGAGCACAAGAAACCGGTGTAATAGCCGGTTTTTCTGTTTCCAAAATAACTCATATAAATACAGATATCGACTACGAACAGTCGTTAAACAGTCGTTGAATATTCCTTATGGTTTAGCAGATCATACAGGAAGTAATAAACTGCTAACTGGTGTTGCTAAAACAAATCGCTATACGCGAAGGAAAATAATAAAATGCCTCTTCCGACTAATTCCAATCTTCTGACTACCAGCAAGATTACCAAAGAAACTCTTTATCAGCTGAGCAACAACATGGTGCTCGCTAACAAGTGCGACTGGTCCTATTCCGAACAGTTCGCCAACGCCGCTCAGCAGATCGGTGATCGTCTATCCATTCGTCGTCCGATCCTTGTTGATGTCCGTGAAGACTCCATGACCTGGACTGCCAATCTTCCTTACGAAGCTGTCTCAACTCTGGTTGTTGACAAGTCTTTCGGCGTTGACCTGAAGTTCCAGGATACTGACCGTACCCTGAAGATTGAGAACTTTGCCGAGCGTTTCATCAAGGCTCCTATTGTTACGTTCGCCAACAAGATCGATGCTTATGTTTATGGAAAGGTTCTCAACTCGGTTTCCAACTCGGTTGGCCAGTACAGTGCATCCATCACGACCGACACCATTCTGGAAGCTACCGAAAAGCTCCGCGCTTTCAACTGCCCAGATGACGGCGAGATCTACGGTGTTCTGACTCCTAAGCAGCAAAGATCACTGGCTAACTACCAGATGACCCTGTTCAATGCTCAGAAGCAGATTGCCGACATCTATCTGAAGGGTCGTATCGGTGAATTCGCCGGTGTTGAATGGGCCTGGTCCAACAGCTCGCCAACTCACGTTGACGGCACCTGGGCTGGAACTCCTACCGTTTCTGGAGCTTCTTCAACTGCTCTCTTGACCTCTGGTTGGGCCGAGACCGCCACGCTTTCCGTTGACGGTTTCACTGCCGGTGCAACTCTTGCAGTTGGTGACGTGTTCAGCATCTCAGGAACTTATGCCTACAATCCTCTGACCAAGTCAGTGCTCCCTTACCTTCAGCAGTTCGTTGTGACGACTGCCGTTGCTTCGTCCACTTCCGCAGCTCAGGCCGTGGTTGTGTCGCCAGCTCTGATCGTCTCCGGTCCTTACAAGAATGTTGATGTCTCAGTCAGTGGAACCACTCCTCTGATTAAGTACTCAACCTCTGGAACTCAGGGTCAGGAAGGACTGGTCTTCCACAAGAAGGCTATCGCAGTTGCTTCTCCGATGCTGTTCAAGCCACCCATGTCCGTTAAGGCTGAATCCATTAAGGATCCGGACACCAACGTCAACATCCGTTTCATTGAAGGTTTTGATCCAACTGGAGCATACACGATCAGCCGTGTTGATGCCATCTTGGGTGTCAAGGTGCTTCGTCCGGAACACGTTGTCCGTATTCGCTAATCTGAAAAGATAGAGTGAAACTAAAGGATGGTAAGCAATTACCATCCTTTTTTGTTTTAATAATAAATATACAATATAGGAGTATCCAATGCTTCAATGCAGAAAACTAATTTATTTGGCACTTTCCAAGATAGGTGCTATCAATTTTGGAGAAAACCCAGATACCGCTACTGCTAATATAGCTTTAGATAATCTAAATCTCCTACTGGATGAATGGTCTATAAGATTCAACAATTATAAACTGTTTGCAGAAATAGAAACGGCTAAAAGCCCAATAACACTTGGAACAGATTATTCAAATCCGCTGGCTCCAATTGTCGGAGATATATCTGCTAGACCTGCCCAGATTACTGATGTTATTGTTAAGATTGGATTGATCAATTATCCACAATCAATTAAACCATTTGCTGAATACAATAGATTGCCGATCACAAACATAAATGCAATACCGACTACTGTTTACATTGATTACGGTTTCCCATTTATAACAATGAATTTCTTTCCTAATTTCAGTACACCTGCTATTGTACAGGTAATTGGTAAATCATACCATACAAATGATGAACTTGAATTGAATGATTACGTGGACATCCCTAGAGAATGGAATTCAGCAATTGTATCAAATCTTGCTTTGAGATTAGCTCCAACATTTGGTATAACCGCAGGTCAGGATCTTGTTGTTCAGGCATCTGCAGATCTTAAACATCTGAAGCAGAGACAGTTGATTGAATCAATGCGAACAATTGATAATGATTTCACTGGAAAGCAGGGCTTTAACATAATTGCAGGCCGATAATGATAACAACCGTTAAACTTGGAAATACACCATACGCATCTCCATATTATTCCGTTGGTAAAGAGGAATGTGTTAACTTGTATGTGGAACAAGCAATTTCCGAAACTTCAAAGGTTCCATACTACTATGTCTCTATACCAGGTTTGAAATTGTTTTCCGCAAAGACAAGTACCAAGGTGAGCCGAGGATTGTTTCGTTCATCAAACAATAGATTGTTCAGTGTTCAAGGAAATGAACTTATTGAAATTCTTTCAAATGGTCAAAAGCTATCCAAAGGAACAATTGGCACATATTCGGGCACAGTTTCTATGGCAGATAATACATATCAGCTAATACTTGTTGATGGACAATATGGATACATTCTGGACTTTGCATCAAATGTGTTCACAAAGATTGATCCAGAAACATTTCAGAATGGCGCCACACACGTTACCTGTATTGATACATATTTCATTGTCAATAGACCAAATTCCATATTTTACAATTGGTCTAGTCCAAATAATGGTCTTGTATGGAATCCATTAGATTTTGCATCCAAAGAAGGAATGCCTGATGATATTGTTGCTTTAAGAGAATGCAGTAACCAGCTTTGGGTATTTGGATCGTATTCAACGGAAGTCCATTACAATACTGCAGATACAGCTACACAAGTATGGCAACGATATGAAGGTGCAGTTATTGATGTTGGTTGTACAGCTCCTCATTCAGTATCTCGTCTGGAAACAAAGATATTCTGGTTGGGAACTGATAGAACTGGTAATGTAGCCGTATGGTCAAATGCTGGTTTGATTCCTGAAAAGATCTCCACAAGAGGCATTGAACAGTTGATCAACCATGAAACTGGATCAAAAGTATCAAATGCAATAGGATACACATACTCCCAAGCTGGCCACCTATTCTATTTGATAACATTTCCAAACTCAGATCTGACATTGGCTTATGATATAACAACCAAAACTTGGCACCGAAGAAGCTCATTGGATGAAGCAGGTAAAGATAGAAAATGGAGAGCACAGTATTCGGCATTTGCATTTGGAAAGAATTTATTCTGCGATAATCTATCAGATGCCATTTATGAAGCCGATGTGGAATATTACACAAATGATCTTCCGGAAGGAGGAACTGCCGCAATCAAACGTGTCAGAACATCTCCCATTCTACAGTCTAATCAGAAACGAGTTCGCCATAATTCTTTACAGATTATATTTGAACAAGGCGTTGGTCTTAATGATAACATAGCTCTAGGTTTTGGAACCAATCCAAAATGTCTATTATACATCTCTGATGATAATGGAATATCTTATGGCAATGAGCGTGAATCAGAAATCGGACAGATTGGTCAATATGAATACCGAACACGATTCTTGTGTCTCGGCCACTCCAGAAATAGGGTCTACAAGGTTGTTGTAACAGATCCAGTCAAAATTATACTTGTTGGTATTGTTGCAGATATGGAAGAATTAAGAGCATGAGATTACAACCAGCACCACTAACCACAAAACTGACAAATGAGGACAGTTTGACTCAGCCTTGGTCAATGTGGATCCGCAATGTTTCATCAAATCTTGTGGAATCTTGTATAATCACATCCGCTACCAATTACAGTTATGGTTTAAATGGAAATATACTAACAATTGTATATTCCGGTAATGGTAATGAATCAATCAATCTGCCATTTGCAGTAGCTGTAAGCACCGTATTGCCATATTACAAACAAGTAAATTCAGAATGGATTGTTGATTTGATAGAATTGTCAAAAGAACAAACGTCTGTAACAATTCCCAGTGGCATTATCAAGATCAATTCAAGTATTTTGATCAGTCCAAAGAATCGATAAATATAATCAAAGAGGTAATTTTACATGATCCCAGCCGCATTAGCCGTACCTGCAGGAGCTGCCCTTGTTCAAGGAATTGGTAGCTTTCTTGGCGGGCGTTCTCAATCAAGAGCAGCTGAGCGTGCTGCTGACGCTCAGACAGAAGCCCAGCAAAGAGCCCTAGATTTTCAGAAACAAATATACGGAGAAAGCGCACAGCGACTTGATCCATATCTTCAAGCTGGACAACAGGGTCTTCAGCAGTTTCAATCAGAGATAGCAGGATTCAATCAGCCTACTCTGAATTATACACAATCCGACTTCAATCTGGCAAACTGGAAGGATCCAGGATATGATTTCCGATTGGCAGAAGCTCAGAAAGCAATTGACGCATCCACTGCTGCCAAAGGAATGACTCTTGGATCAGGTGCCCTAAAGTCCCTACAGACTCGTGGTCAGGATATGGCATCTCAAGAATATCAGAATGCCTTTGATAGATGGCAGAAAGAATCCGCTATGCGTTATGGTCAGGCGTCTGATCAGTATGGAAGAGACTATGCATTTGGACAGAATAAGATTGCCAATCTAGGTAATCTGGCAAATGTAGGATTAAATGCCGCATGGACACTCGGAAACCTTGGATCCGGTTTCTCAGGATCTATGTCCAATCTTATGACCGCACAAGGTGATGCCAGAGCAAATGCTGCATTGGCACAAGGAGGTGCAAACGCTGCAGGATGGAGTAATCTTGGAGCAGGTCTGGGAGATTTTATAACAAATGCAGGCCAGTATTATTCCTCAAACCCTAGCATCAAGCAATATACAAAATAAGGACTGAGCAATGGCAATAGATTACAATTTACTAAATTTGAAGCCTCCTACACCTACTGTCAGACCTCAGTCGGCTAAAGAGTTTCTTGAAGGCGCAACAGGTATCCGTGAACAGAGACGCAAGCGTGCTGTTGAGGAAGCAATGCGCTCAGGTCTCTCTCAGACCGGAGAACTTGATACCGAAGCTATCCGCAAGTCACTAACAGAACAAGGATTCGGAGAAGATGCCGATAGAGTTGTCCGGGAAATGTCCATGGCAAGATTGGGAGATGCTGCTACAACTGCTAAAACAGGAGCCGATATTGCAGCGGCGGTTGAAATGGGTCTTATTGATCCCCAAAAAGCAAAAAACTTATTCGGAAAACAAATTATCGAGACTGAATTAGAGCCAGCGTCATCTTCAACGAAATCTCAAGTTTTTGCAGGGGTTCCTGGGGAAAGATTTCCAGGTGAACAAGGATATTCTACTAAACCTGATGTTGATGCTGATGGAAATATTATTATTAGAGCGGCTGGAGATAGTTCTTCACCACTATCATCAATGGCGCAGCCACAAGAACCAAGACAATTTTCAGCAACAACTAGAGTGGCGCAAGCAGTCCCTGATTATCTTTCCGATTTTGTAAGATTTGGAGAATACCCAAGTTCAAAGGCAGAAACTAGCGCACAATCTCAGGCATCATTTTCATGGAATCTGCCTTCTAATGAAAAAGATAGAAACAGAATACTCGAAGTTGCTCAAAACCTTGGATTTTCCGGATCGGTATCAGGAATTGGAGCTTGGATTTATGATACCGCTGATTCACTTGTTGCTCATGAATCACACGTTCCAAAAAAACCAGGGGCAGAAGGATATTATG
>ERZ761584.591-NODE-591-length-10540-cov-3.278588_pt1 | contig 10540 bp, 11 predicted proteins | sample MGYA00512168_ERZ761584 | MGnify/ENA primary metagenome ERZ761584 (study PRJEB28899, sample SAMN03785564) | bioreactor sludge metagenome | biome: EBPR Sludge; feature: EBPR Bioreactor; material: 0.22µm filtered reactor supernatant | place: Saint Lucia: Queensland...
CCCACATACAGGTAGTCCGTGGACGCGGCGAGCACGGTGGCCAGATTTAGGTCCCCTGTCGTCGTGTTCGCCGCTGCGCTCGTCAGGTCGCTGTAGGCGCTGGACGTGTAGCCCAGCACGGCATCGGCCACATGGCGCGTGCGGAACCGCTGCGGGTCGAAGCCGGCGGCGCGCAGGTGCGGCCAGGCCCAGTCATCCAGCACCTTGGCGCGGAGGTCGGCCCAGTCGGCGACCCCGAACTGCGACAGGATGCGCGGCTCATACGCCACGAGGTCGGCGTCGGTGAGTAAGTCTGACGGATGCCAACTCATGCCAGCACCTCGGCATGCAAGCCCGCATCAACCGTGGCTGGGGCGCCAGCCACTGGTCGCGTGTTCGGCGGTGTGGCGCGCATGGCTTGATAGGCCGCGCGCACTTCCTGCGCAATGGCCGCCTCAAGGTCTTCAGGGCGGCGCACGCGCAGCCGGCGCGGCTTGGCGCGCCCGCGAATCTCTCCAGGCCGACCCGCCAGGGCGTACTCGTATTCCCATGTCCCCACATGGTGCTCAAGCGCCATGTCGTAGAACGGCCGCGCCAGCGCGTGAAACTTGTGCGCCGGGTCGGCGTAGCGTGACTCGAAAATCTGCACAGCCTGTGCGTACAGCCGCTGTGCGTCTGTGGTCATCGCGCCATGCTGCGCCACGAGGTCAGCGGCGCGGATAACGCACTCGCGCAGCTCAATGACCCAGTTCAACTCACGGTCTGGGAATCGCTGCCGCGACCGCAGCATCAATGGAAAGTTGCGCGCTGCCCGATGGCGCCGAATTGCCTCGGTGCGGTAGCCGTAATGCACGATGTTCACATCGGCCAATTGCAGGGCCGGCGTAATGTCCGTGTTGGCATCGCCCATCTGCGGCTGCTCGTGCACGCATCCGTAGAACCGAATCGACGGCAGCCGCCTGAATAGGCGCACGGGTGTGTCCGTGGACCGGTCGGCGTCAAACATCAGATGATGCTGCCGAATCACATAGCCGTTGAATGGCCCCGTATAGAGCAGTTCCCGCAGGTGCCGTGCTCCCTCGAGCACTTCGTCGGCATCGATCCACAAGAACCACTCGCCCGTGCAGGCATCCAGGACGTCGTTACGCGGCCCAGAGAACCCATCGGGATGGTCAAACACAGACGGCAGATGCAGCACGCGCACTTTAGCGCCGAACGACTCGGCGATGGCCACCGTTTCGTCAGTGCTGCCGGTGTCGCCGATCACGATTTCGTCCGCAATGGCCCAGACCGACTCTAGGCACCGACGCAGATCGTTGGCGGCATCCTTGACAATCATGCCCACCGACAGACGCGGAAAGGGACGGATGCGCTTTGTCCGCGTAACCACATCACGCTGCCCACACGGCACGCCGCTTGTGGTGTAGTTGACCACCCACGCGCCGACGCTGTCGCCGCGCAGTGTTTCGCCATAGTGCAACGTCGAGACGTGTAAGTTGGCCTTGCCGCCGACCATCGCGAGAATGTCGTCGATCTCGAAATGGTGGACGTGCCCTTTATGCACAACGGCCCCACGCGGCAGCAGGTCCGTGAAGGGACCGTGCGGCACGGTGAAGCACACGGTGGCGCATGGCGTCAACAGCCGTTCGACCGCGTCCAGCAGCGCAGGGGCTTGCTCGAGGTGTTCCAGGATTTCGCCAAGAAACGCCGCGTCGTAGTCAATGCCCGACTCGCGCACGATGTCGAGGTCGGCGGCGGGGCGGTGCGTGGCAAAGTCATACACCGGCATGGCCACAAAGGCCGTGCGCTCCGCAGCACCGATACGCTCGGCCGCCGCACGCGCCACGGCAATGTTGCCCTCGGCATAATCGAGTCCCGTGACGCGCGCCGCGGGGAACTGCCGCGCGAACAGCAGCGCAAAGGCCCCATTCCCGCAGGCCACGTCTAGCACATGCGCCGCCCCTGCGAGCCGTTCCGCCGCCGCATGCAGCCGCGCTTCCTTGTCGCCCTCGGCAATGGGATCGGCTAGCGCGTGCTCGGCGTATTGCTCGGCCGTCTGGTCCTCGCCGTCAATCACCCGCTGACAGAATGCTAGTTCTGTTGCATAGGCGGACGGCTCTGCCACGCGCAGGATCGCCACCTTGGCCGCAACGTGGTCGTCTTCCTGCATGAGTGCCCGCACGATGCCTGCGGGATGCGCCGCCGCGCGTGCGTCCATTGCCGCAAGCGTGTCGCGCTCCCAGTAGGCCGCGACCGCGTCGTGGGTGTAGGCGTCCATGACATGCGCACGGCCCGCCGCCACCATCGCAAGATAGGCTGGCGTTTGCTGCGCCTGCGGCCCCAAGCACGACACCACGGCCGCAATGCTCTGCGCCTGATACCCATCCGTCCAGGCATCGCCGTCAATCAAAATTGCGGCGGGCGCGGTTTCTGGCAGCGCTCCGGTGTAACTCGCCACAAGCGGCGTCCCGCACGCCTGCGCCTCAATCGCCGCGATGCAAGACGTTTCGGCGAAACTGTCAATGCCCGGATACCACATGACCGCCGCGCCGCTGATGGCGCGGTACAGATCCGGCTTGCTCAGGCTCCCCAGCCATGTAATCCCACCGACCTCGGCATTGACGCGCGCTACTTCTGCGTCGTAGTCCAGGCATGACTGCCGCACGGCTGATCCTTCGCCGTCGTACATCGACTGGTAGCGGCACAATGCCAGCGTGGCCTGCGGCACACGCGCACGAAGCGCCGGCCACATCGCCAGCAGTGGCCCCAGCCCGCGCTCGGGTCGGCTGATATGGATGATTCGGTAGGGGTCTTTCTCAACTGGCGCGTTTGGCAGATCCGCCGGGTCGAAGCTATTGCGCGTCACCCAGCCTAGGCTCGACGCATCTGGCATCGCCCCTTCCCATTGCGCCCGGTGATACTGGCTGACATACGCAAGCCGGTCCACCCCCCACAGCATCGACATCACGCGCGCCGGTTGGCCGCGGTACTGCCCGCTGTGAATCAGCAGATCCTGATTCCAGAGGATGCGGTAACGCGCATGCGGCGGCGATTGGAAGAACTCGACGATGCGCAGGCCCACAAAGACATCCCACGTCCAGTGCAGGTAATCCCCTTTCAACTGGTCCAAGGGATGCCACTTCACGCCGGCCGAGTCCAACTGCGGTGGCGCCTGCAAGTCGGCAGCAAACACATGCACGTCATGCCCACGGGCCACTAGCGCCCGCGCCAGCCCAAGGCAGGCCGACTCGGAGCCGCCTAGTGAAGATTGCCCGTCGATTACCGCCTGCGTAAACGGCACCGACTGCACCGCAAACGCCCAGCGCATCGGAGCCGTCATGCCTTCACCGCCTTGCCCTTGGCTTGCTGTTGCTCGGCCAGTTCATAGGCGATGGCCTTGTCGAGCAAGGGCTGGATGCGGTACAGCAATTCATCCTGCCAGCGGCGCAGGGCGTGACGCTGGATACTGGCGGGATCGCCTACGCGGCGGATTTCCTCGATGATTGGGTCCATGTCGTGCGTCTCCCCCCTGAATGTGGGCGGGTGGCCACGAACGCGGCGAGGGGGGGGGGCCCGCCCGCGTCCGTGGCCGATCCGCTGCCTGCTGCCCGCGAGCGGGCCAGCAGCTAGTACTGGGCAGCCGCCACGCGGCCCATCGCCGACTCGTGGTGGACTTCCAGCGTGTACTCGCCGACGAACTGCGTCTTGACGTTGTCGCCCTGCGGGGCGATCACCTGCCGCTCAAACGGGCGATAGACCACCGGCACGACACGGCCACGCGGGATGAGCAGCAGTTCCTCGGACTTGAGCGCCCGCGACAGGAACACCGGGGCCGACCCGAACGGGCCGGTGTAGGTGCGAATCTGCCGCTGGAACAGCGTCGATGTGTTGCTGTCAGTGACCTTCGTGTCGTTCAGGTTGCTGATGTATCGGTAGTAGGTATCGCCAGCGATAAGCGCCCAGTCCTCGCTGTCGCTCGCCCCGTTGCGCCACACCTGCTGCCACAGGTCACCGATGACCAGATGCGCGTTCGCAGCCATCGAGCTGGAGAAGTTCGACGAGTAACTGTTGACGGTCGTCAGGAACCCCTTGATGCCCTTCATGGTGCGGGTCGTGGACGTGGTCGCGATGGAGTTGGCCGAGTTGAGCCGACCGCGAATGATCTCCATCTCGAGCTGCTTGGGCAGATCCACCAGGGCGTTCGATTCTGCCTGGGCGAAGTTTTCGCCGCCCAGTACGCCCTGCCGCAACTGCGACCCAGACGCAGCCAGTTCGATGCGGAAGTACCCGACCGTATTGGCCGTGCGGGTGCCCAGCCGCGCGGTGTGCATGCCGCTGTGGTCCTGCCCCTCGGGCGACCCCATCGCGCGCACCACCAGCGTGCCGCCAGCCGCCAACGACCCCGTCGCCACGCCGTCGAAATTGCGCGAGCACAGGATCGAGTTCGGGCCGGCGATGCTGGTCACCTGCATCACCTCGTACGTGGTGTCGTTCTCCAGCAGCGTGCCGACCGTCAACGCCTCGCCGAGTCCATTGATCTGGAACCCGGTGGCCGCCGTCGCCGACGCAATCGCCGTCGAGTTGACGATGGCATTGGGGAGCCGGTAGCCCTGGACGTACTCATGCACGATGTTGCCGGTCGGACGGAACCCGCGCCCTGCCGTCAACCACTCCAGCACCGGAGCCGCCTTGGGCGTGATGCGCGCGACCTGATCGGAAACGTTCTCCGCCGCCAACAGGGCGGCGATCATTTCGTTGGTGGTGTTGCCCGTGAATGCCATGTGCTGCTCCTACCTGCGTCAGGTCGTCTGGCGCACTGCCGCCTTGGCCGCCTGCATCGCTGTATAGTTTTCCGCCGTGGGGTTGGCCGCCCATGCCGCCGTGGCGGCGTCATAGCGCGCAGCAGCGTCAGAGACAAACCCCGTGGTGACCGTCGCCCCGCCACGCGCCCCGCCGCCGCCCGTGGGGGCTGGGCGGTGATGCTGATTGGCGTCGAGATAGCCCCTGACGAGTTCCGACACGGTGAGGTCGGACGGCTTGCCGTCATCGCCCAGCACCCGCATCGTCAGTGTCTCGTCGTCCAGCGTCAGCCGCCGGGAGAGGAACACTTCCAACTCCGCCAGCGATTCCTTCCGCGCCCCGTGTTCCGCCGCTGCCGCTCGGATGTCGGCTTTCGCGGCCTCGCGCAGCCGCAGGGTGCGGCGCTCGAGTTCGGCCTTGGCCTTGGCCATCTCGGCCGCGTGGTCATCTTCGCGCATCTTGAGGGCCTTCTCGTATTCGCCCTTGCGCTCGGCTTTCTCGCGTTCGATTTCAGCCAGTCGGGCCTTGGCCTGTCGCAGTTCCTCGGCTTCAACCGGTGACGGCTCGGGCTTGGCCCGCGCCCGTCGTACGGCTTCGGCGATGCTGGAATCAAGCTTCCGCTGCAACAGCTCGGGCAATGCGCCAATCGTGCCGTCGTCATTGACTGGCACAGTCAGCACGTTCGCGGTCGTCGTCGTGGTCGTCGTTGGCTCGCTCATGGTGACGTTCTTCCTGTGCAGCACTTACGCCCGCTGCGATGGGCTGGCCCGGTTTCACGCCAACCGGGTGAGGCTATCTAGGTTCACGCCACCTAGGGGGCCATGCGGGCGACTACGCCGAGCGTGTCACCCGCCGGTCCAGCGACTGTTGCAGCCGGGCAGCGATGACATCCGCATCTGCTGCCGACAGGTCGAAAAAGTCACGCACGACACGGCGCTTACCGGCCCCGATGACGGCGTGGTAGATGGCCTTTTCCTCTGGCCCCTTCGAACGGCTGCGTTGAATGAACGTCTGCCGCGCCTTGATCTTGGCCATTACCGTTTGAACCCCACAGTGACCCTGGTCGGCGTGGCGTCGATCACCGTCATGGCGTTCAGCATCTCTCCGCTCACGGTCAGGTTCACGCGGCTGGTGCCCACCGCCTTGCGCTTCGCATTGGCATAGCCGTCGCTGTAGTCCGCAAACGCGCCGCCGTCGGCGTCCTGGCCGCGCATGGTGCGCTCGCGGATGCGCTCGATGATTGCCTCGCCCACCACGTCGCGCATGTCAGCCGCCGTCACGATGTCGATCTCCCGCAGCCGCACAAAGTTCTTGCGCACCGTGATGCTCATGCGGCCCGCGCTTTCTGCCGCTTCACGGGCTGCACATCGCGCAATGCCTCAACTACGACGGGCGCACGCTGGTCGGTGCCCACTAAGTCGTTCAACTCGCTCAGGCGCGACACGGCCATCCAGACGTGGCGGCAGTTGTAGCCGCCGCCCGTGCGGAACGGGTCCGGTAGCTGGCCATTGTCGAGTGCGTCAATCTCGGGCCGCGTGTAGACACGGCCGATGTGCTGGGCGCAGAACGGCCGCATGACGGCATCGACCGGCCCCATGTAGGCAAACGCGCCATCGGCCCGCGCCTTCATCGCCTCGATTTCCCGCCCAAACACGGCCGTGCTGGTGTCGTACAGCGTGCGCGCCTCGGTGATTTCGATGTCCAGCGCATCCGCCAGGTCTTCAACGATGGCGCTGACCGGCTGCTGCCCATACAGGCCGCGCACAAGCGTGCGCCACAGGCTGATGGCCACCTCGTCGCCCTGGTTGAGCAACTCCCCAAGCCGCAGCGTGCGCAGGGCCTCCAGGCCCGTGCGGTCTACCGTGGTGAACGCCTTCACGGCGCGTCCGACGCGGGTATTGGCTGTCAGTTCAGCCACCGCACGGTCGAGTGACTTGCGCGTCATGCGCGTCACTACTTCGTCGTAGCCCGCCTCGGTCAGCAGCCGCCGCAGTTCCGACCGTAACTGCCCGGCCCGCACGGCCAGTGCCGTCGCGGTGCGGCTGCCCGCCTTGGCCTGCGCCACCAAGCGCACCAGTGCCCGGTCCATTTCGACCAGCACGGCTTGTAGTTCCTTGGCCATCTCGGCCGACAGCGTGTCGGTGAGACGGGCGAACCGCTCGGCCTGCGTCATGAGCCGCTGGTCGTCGGTCACTGGCCGCCCTCGTCTGCGTCGTCAGGCGCATCGTCGGGCGGCACTACGCCGCGCTGGCCACGCGGCCCAGCGGCGAGCGCTGCGGCCTTGGCCTCACGCATGGTGGCTTCGTGGGCTGAGTCATCAGCCGCCGCCTGCTCGATTTCCTGCGTAATCTGCTGCTCGTCGGCCGGCGTCTGGTTCGGCAGCAGCTGCTGCGCCACCTTGGCCTTGAGCCGCGCTGTGGCCGTCTCGCCCAGCCCCAGCCCAATCGCCAACTGCGCCCGCGCAATCAGCGTGTCCAGGTCGTCCGCATCGAAGCTGCGCGGATAGGCGATGGTCACGTTGGCCGCGTCCCATGCCGCCTGCCAGCCGTCGCCGTGCTCGGCCTGCATCCACAGGCGGGCAATCATGCGGTCGGCCTGCTCGAGTTCGCCGGCAAACAGCGCCAATGTCTGGTTCAAGTCCTCGCGCTTGATTTTGCGGGACTCGGCCGATTCGGCGTCCTTGCTGTCGCCTTCCCACGGCACGCCTGATGCCCGGAACATGCTGCGCCGTAGTTCCTGCCGCTCGGCCTGATACACATCCACGTTGCTCGTGTCAGGGCTGAGAATCTGCGCCGTCTGGGCCGAGAACAGCACATTGGTCGTGCCGGTCGTGTTGCCCAGTAGGGCCTGCGCATCGGCCAGTGACTGCGCGGCATCCCCGGTGCCGAGGGGAATGTTGATGACGCTGAACGTCTGCTTGCGCAGCAACTCCCTGACCTCACTGGTCAGGTTGTAGTCATCGACGTACAACTGCGGGTCGCCCAGCACGGACTGGCCCAGCAGCGGCACCAGTGGCCGGCGCCTGGCATATAGCACCACCACCGGCAGCACGCCGGGAATGGCCGACGGCCCCGTGCGGGGCAGGCCAGATGCGGCCACGACCGTCTCAGCCCCAGCCAGCGTGTAACCATCGGCCGTTAGGTGCCGCGTATATATGCGCTCGGCAACCGCTTCACCCAGCGTGCGGCGCGGGGCCGCTTCGGCCAGCGCAATGGCGGCCAAGCCGCCCATCTCGTCGAGCACCCAGTCAGGCACGTCCAGCGGCGTGTAGGCCCGCAGGTAGAGACGCGGCGCATCCGCACGGGTCGCGGCCTCAGCCGGCGGCCGGTCCATGACGAGGAACATATGCCCGAACGTCGCCGCAGCCGCCCACTGCCGCTGCATGAACACGTCGATGGGCGTGCCCAGCCCGTCTACGTCGTCCCACCAGTCGGCCAGCGGATGCGTCACCGTGGCCGATGGGTCGCCTGCGCGGCGCGTGGCTGACGCACGAAACAGCGCCCCTGACAGCAGCGTCAGCAGCGTCAGCGGCCAGTTTTCGTAGCGGGCGAGGCGGCGACGCTCCTTGAGCTTGGCAGTCGGCTTGACCGGCGTGGCGGCGTCATGGTCCAGGTATTCACGGGGATGCCCAATCAGGTAGGTGCCATCGCCGAATCCGCCAATGCCCTCGACGGCATGGGCCAGCGTCAGCCACTTTTGGGCGAAGTAGGTGTACAGCGGGTGCTGGTTGCCCGCGTGCGTCGTCCCCGTGGTAGGCCCCGTCACCAGGGCGGATGCCGCCATAGACACACGCCGGCCAGTTGGTTGGCCGGTCGGTTACAGTGTCAGGCCGCCGTGCGCGAGGTGTATTACACGGCTAGCGCATGCGGAACGCAGCCGGGGCACAGGGCGTGTTGACGGGGAAGCCATCGGCAACCGTCTCGGCATAGTCAGCGACGTAGGTGCCCACGGCTTGCCGAAACACCGATGCGAGCGGCTGCTGGTTCTCAGCGGCGATGGCGCGTGCCCATTCCAGTTCCCGCTCGGTCACCCGGAAGCAGACAATGCGCGTGCGTTTACTGGCCACTACCATCCCCCGAAGGTGCCGACGCCCACGGCAATGCGGGGCTTCTGCACGGGAAACTCCACCGCCACCAAGTAGCCCAACGCCTCTGCCGGGTGCGTGTGCGTCTCACCGGCTTTCTTCTCCACGTCGTCTGACCCGCTGCGCTTCGTGGTGCGCTGGAATGACCGCACCAGTTCGCGGGTCGGACACTTGCGGCTCGGTTCCGTCTTGCGTATCCACAGCCGCGTGTGCCCATTGGCGTCCATGAGTAGCCGATTGACCGCATTGATACGCTCAGTCACCGGCGGGTTGCTCATGGGCACCTTCTCGGTGAGCGCCGCCCAGCCCTGCAACGTCTCGCGGATGATCTGGTAGTTGCTTTTCAGGCTCTTGACGTGCCGCGCCTTGCCTGTGGCATCGCCGTAGATGATGGCCCCCGCAGGCCAGCCGTCCGGATACCGCTGCCGCAGCAGCACACAGCACGACTCCACGGTGGCCCCGCCGTATTCGCTGATCCAGTCCACGACGCGCAACTCCGGCCCGTGTGGCCCCGGTGCAACCTGCGCCAATCCCAGCGTCATCGGATTCACGTTGAAGTCGAAACACAGCCGCAGCGGCAGGGCCGGCTCGAGTGGCACATGTGGCGTCCAGTGCAGGGCGTCGTTGAACGGCGGATGCGCCAAGCTGCCCGTCAGGTTGACGAACTGCCCATCCAGATACGACTGGATTTCCGCCTCGCTGGCGTTCTCGCGCACTTGGTCGAGGAAGCCAGGATTGTGCCGCAGCAACTCGGTGTTCTCGGTCGTGCGCATCCGATACACCTTGTAGCTTTCGGGCCGGTCAGGGTCGCCAAACATCTCCATCAGCCAGTTCAGGCCCTCAGGCGTGCCGCTGGCCACTTTCTGCCGCAGCTTGGCCCCCGGATGCCGCACACGGGCGACCGCGTTGCGCCACGCCTCATGACGGATACTGCCCGGCTCATCGACGAGCAGGGCCGCCACGTTGGGGCCAGCGATGCCCTGGAAGTTCTCGGCCGTCATGAACCAGAAGGGGCCGCCCCCATGCCATGTCAGGACGTGGTTGGTCTGGTGGTAGTGGTATTGGCTGGGCGACAGGAACCACGGCATGCCAGACTCTGGGTCGGTGGCCGTCAGCGCCGGGATGATCGTCTTCTGCACATGGTCCCAGTTGGGCACGACCCAGATGATGGGCAGCGGCGCATTGATAGCGGACAGTTTCAGCCCCTTGGCGCACAGGCTCGAGGGCTTGCCGCTGCCCCAGCCGCCGGGAAATAGCAGGTTGGCCTCGGGCGTGTCGTCGTCGAAGAACGCTTCTTGCGCTGTGCCGGGGATTGGCCCCCACCAGAACGTCAGTTCGTGCGCGGATTCATTCATGGCCAACGCGCCGCGACGTTGCTCACGACCTGCACGTCGCATGGGTAGCCATGCCCGTCGAGCACGTAGCATCGCAGCCCGTCTTGTATGGCCATCTTGTCAATGCGCCGTTCCATGCGATGCGTGGCATTTTTGGTCGATGGGCCTGGGCTTGGCATGCGCACAACCGGATAGCCGCGTGTGCCCCAAAACTCATAGCCCAGTGGACGTGCCCCCTTGCGCGTTCTGCTCATAGCTGTCATTCATGCTCAGGCTTGTACCGGCCGCCAAACACGACACGCACCGCGCCGCAGTCTGCGCCGGGCACGCTGACTTCCTGTGG
>ERZ761584.592-NODE-592-length-10539-cov-4.467570_pt1 | contig 10539 bp, 17 predicted proteins | sample MGYA00512168_ERZ761584 | MGnify/ENA primary metagenome ERZ761584 (study PRJEB28899, sample SAMN03785564) | bioreactor sludge metagenome | biome: EBPR Sludge; feature: EBPR Bioreactor; material: 0.22µm filtered reactor supernatant | place: Saint Lucia: Queensland...
ATGCATACTAGCGTGATTCTGAGTCAGTAGATGCTCACTAACAAAATCGAATATTTCTTGTAGACTAGCGTCAGACATGTCTCTTGCTTTAGTCATTTTTACCTCGGTACGTTGGAGAGAATTTGTATTGCCCAATACCAGAAAACAAGGAAGCCGATTGTATAATATATGTATTTCATGCGGTTTCCCCTTTCAGACACAAGGCCGGTTTGTGGTAGCATTGCGGCGAGAATGTGTCAAGGATGGGCGGAAGCCAAAGGGGCTCTACCTCACTTCTAGTTCTTTCTTATTTATCTTTTTTCTATCGTATCTTTTCTTGGATTTGAATATTTTCTTTTTAAAATGCCGTAAAGCATACGCTGCAATATTACGTTTCATTCTGTTAACGCTTTCCAACTGTAAGGAAATAATGCCTCAATAATATTTCTTACTTGTTCAGCTAATTCGTTATCATCTTTTTGCGCATGAGAATCTGATCTTTGATTATAGTAACGTGCAAATGCTGCAAGATTACCTGTCCATCGCCAATTCACAATAACTCCTTGAGGCAGTATATATCTTGCTTCTTCTGGTGCTATTCCTACATTTATCATTTCTTCATATAAAGAAATTGCACGCTTACAACTATGTGTATAGCGTTTAATATAGTAAGAAGAATGTTCGCTAATATCATTGCTTGAGCCTTGTTTTATATTTTTTGGTCTTATATGAAATTCAGTAGGAATATATAATTCAGGAGTAGAACTGATATATCTTCTACTTTCTTCACTTTCTACAAATCCAATTTTATGCTTAAAACAATGTACTCTAATTGGAATTGGTGCAGCCATCTTCAGCTTTATGCCGTTATGTGCAAATGGGACCCAATGCGTAGCTGTCCTAGTCAATTGATTTACTATCGTTTTGACGCGGGCGATATCAACTTCCTGAGCCAAATCAGCAATCAATTCTTCAAACTCTTTGCTAGGAATTCCTCTAGCTAAATAATTGATAAGAGCAATTTCTTTTTCTCCTACCTCAGTACTAGCTTTAGCAAAGCTTACCTTAGCATCGTTAACTACGTCTAAATCCGATCCAAAATGATCTATATACTCTGCTTTCATTACTTATCGCTACCCCCTTGGGCCATTACACTAATGGCAATAGCCAATAAATTGTATCCTAATGATAGGACGTGTGATGGAGTCATACCACCATGCACAAATCCCTTTTCATCTAGGACAATATTAAACTTTTTACAGAATTCTTGAAGCTCATCAAAAATAAGCTCTGCTGCATCGTTGTATTCAATGTCATACGGCATTTTTCTTCTCCACATTAAGAATACCAATATAGGTCTTATCGTAGTCTAGTTGCCCATCAAGATAGTGAGTACCTGCTGAACACTTAAACCAAAGATAACCATCGTCATCCTTGAATACTTTACGTTTGCCAGCCGTACAGCAAGTAAAGCCACCATCAAGTTCAATCACATCGCCTTCATTAATTTCACCAAATTTAACTGGCATAGTTTATACCCCTTTTTAATTATGTCCGCAGTCCTTGGACAAAGGACACTTTGTATCACGTGCGCGCGTAAGGGTCAATAGAGGAAACTGTGTCTAAAATGTGGCGTAGATTATCCCTTGCCTTTTCCGATAATCGCCGCTATGGTATCTAAATTGGCCCACTAAACGGTTAGAGGGTCTATATATGGGAGCGGTGAGGTATTATCATGAAAATAAGCGATCTTTTTGAAAAATACAAAGAAACAAGAGAATTCCAAAATCTATCATTTAACAGTAAGCGAGCGTACATCGGTATGATGAAACTTGCTCTGGAAGATTATTTTCTAGTCAGCAATCATACTAAACATATAACTGAAAATTATGTGGATACTCTATACGAAAAGCTATGTAAGAATGGTAAAAGTACCGTAGCTGGTATGTTTATGCGTGTCATGCGTAGAATATGGAGTGTAGCTAAACGTAAGAAATGGGTAAAAACCAATCCATTCAGAGAAATGCGTATCAAGGTGGATAAGCCTAGAGAAATCGTATGGACTAAAGAACAAGTTAAAAAACTTCTTGACGTGGGCTTAGTCAATCACAAGTATGGAGTAACTGCTACAGTAGCTCTATGCTATTATCTGGCGCAAAGGCCGGGTGATATGATGTATCTTACAAGAGATGCATTTAATGAAGACTTTACTGAAGTCAATTTTGTTCAGAAGAAAACTGGTAAGAAAATGAAGCTACCAGTCATTCCAGAATTGATAAAATATATTAAGGCGGCATTTAGCACAAATGGCGATGTAATCTATAATAAGACAGAAAAGTCATGTAATGTAGAATTTAGGGAGTTAAAGCGACTATCTTTGACCCCTATCAATCTACAGATCAGAGATTTGCGTAGAACTGCTCTTGTAGAATTCATGGAAAATGGCGCTACTGATGCTGAAGGCCAAAGCTGGTCTGGACATGCGAACCGAGATATGCTCAATACGTACGCCCCTCCTACGATGCGTATGGCTAGAAGCGCCATGCAAAAAAGATTTGGAAACAGGGTTGACACCGATTGATATCCGGTCTATAAGCGAGGCGCTTTAGGCCGAGCTAAATATACACATAAAGGAAAACTAACATGCGTATACTTTATCCTAAATTCCATATTACCTATTTTCCTGATGACATTTTTGTCATCGATCAGGTACTATGGCCTTCATTTGATAATCCAACTGAAGAAGAACAAAAACATATGGAAGAAACCTCTCATAAAGCTGGTGTAATTGCTTCTCAGATAGTTAAGGCTTCATATATACCTATAGAGCCTATAAAGACAGCTACTGGCTATGATCTTTTTGCTGTAGAAAAAGACGTACCAATTATGCGATTTTCATCACAACTACAGATTGATGCAAATCTAATAATTCCAATTTCTATTATTTCAGGCCCATGTTTTGATGTTGGTCTGATTAAGACTAAAAACGTAACTGTCCATTAAGGAGAATACACATGGACCCTCCACTTCTGAAATCTATTTCTGAAGCCAAGACAGATGGCACTAAATATGTCGTATACGATCCTGTATACAATAAAGGTACTGAACTAGATGATGGATGGCTTGTTGCGTCATTTAAGAAAGGTAAATGGATTTCTTTTGTGCCAATTGGCATTGAACTAAATCCTACTCATTTTGTTCCTTATTACAGGGAGACTTGAAATGGATGACTTTATAGAAAAAAAGGTAGGGTATGCAACAATGATGATTTTATCTATTGTTATAGGATTAGCTATCTGTGCAATTGCAGGTATTGTGATAGGAATTATTAGTTAATGGGATATGGTAGCCAATTACACATTGTGCAACGTCTAAAGGTTCCTGAAGGTATATCTAGACGCTATGATTGTCCATTTTGTGGCGGACATAACACGTTAGGCGTTTCTAATATAGCAGGTACTCTATCATGGCACTGCTTCAAGGCATCTTGTCATGCTAGAGGCATCAATGAACAAGGAAGAAGTATCAATGGTATCAAAACAGCTTTATCCAGAACTAGTAATGATTCTAAAGGCGTTGGGATTGGTGCTGATATTCCTGACCTTCTTAGCTATAGCTTACATGATGAACACGTAGAATGGCTAAAGAATGTAAATTCGTATGAAGCATATGATAAAAAGCTAGTAAAAATAGCCTACGCTCCTAGAGTAGAACGTCTATTGTTCAGTTCTAACAAGGGTAAGGGATGGATTGGCAGGAAATTCGGTAAATACGGCCCTAAATGGCTGAAATTCGGTGATCTGACCCATCTTTTCGCTTGCGGTACTGGAAAAACTGGTGTATTAGTCGAGGATGCTCCTTCGGCATGCGCTGTGGGTGCGATACCTGAATACACAGGGCTAGCTTTACTTAGTACGGCCATGACAGTTCAGCATACACTTGATCTTGCACCCTATGAAAATATATTGGTTTGCCTTGATCCTGATGCGTCTGTTAAAAGCTTAAGTATAACAAAGCGTCTATATGGTATCAAACCTGTAAGAACAGTTCTTATACCGGATGATCTGAAGTACTATACTCAACCCAAGATAAAGGAAATCTTAAAATGAACTTCTCTGAAATTTCTGTGGACCATAACGACTATATCAGTACTGAAGGTACTGCTGGAAAGACTTTTACTGTGTTTACCGTTGATGGTGTAGAAGGTGAGTTTATCACTTTTGGGGGCGAGCATTTTGACAATAAAGAAGATATGGCATCTATTCAGAAGAACTTTGCCCATTTCTTTAATGGCAAGCTGAATGGTAAGACTCATACTCTTACTAAGGACTTTGTTCCTACTCATACTTCTGAAAATCGAGACATGCTTGCCGTACTCATTAGTGGCATTACTACATTCTTTCACCAGAAGATTCAGTAATGATCAAGCCAAGTGCCTTTCCAAAAGATAATCCGCTTTATACACAAAATTTTGTAGTTGATGAAGATATCACTGCAATTGTGTTTGAAGATGGAACTAATGATTATGTTATTTTTGGTCTACAGGTTCCAAAACCTGAACACAAAAAGGAGATTGAAAAGGCAATCAAGCTTATTGAAAAGGCATTCGGTATAACTAAAACAGACAGAGTGTATAAGCTGAAGAAGGGATCACAGTTTATCCCAACAAACATTCAATACTCACTTGATTCTATGGATGTATTGTTGATGGATGGTGATCCATTTGAGTATGCAATGCTAGTAAAATGATCAAGAAACATAGTTCGTATGAAAATGAGAAGAAAAACTTAGTAAAAGACTACGAAGATGGTCTGATTACTAAGGAAGAACTGGAAGCAGCTATGAGACACCTTCATGCTGCATACAAAAAGGATAAACAAGATGGTAAAGAAGCTTAACAAGTATTATGTCCGTGATCTTGAGGATCGGAATCGTGGTCTGAAGAAGCGTTTGGCACTAGTAGACAAGGCCAGTAGGACTAATCATCATGGTTTGCATTACTGGAAGAATAGAGCACTTGATGCAGAGAATGATCTTGCTGCTATCAGGATTCTCGCAAATGGCGAACTAAAACGTAATGAAATCGAAGTATACCCAGTATGAACTAGATGAAGACGACTATGGATTACTAGTAGCAGCTAGTAAAGGTCGTATAGTGCGGTAAATGGGAAAATAATGGGCAGACAGTTGAAGGTAAAGCAGAACGTATGCAATTTGCTTGGTCTATGATCGGTAAAAAATACGGTTTTGATTACTGGACTGTTCTGCCTATTACCTATAAGACGTTTTTAGCATTACCATTGGAGAAAAAGAATGAGCAACCATAATTGGTATTGGGGACGGTGGTATGGTTCCATCTATAAGGATGGAGATACCGCATTCAAGGTTAGGTAATTGAGTAGTGGCCTTAGTAGGTCTGGTCCGCATCAGTCACCCATTCCTCATAATTCCCCACGTTGGCATCAGTCTCAGAGAGATAAGAAGCAGTATATGGAAACAGGGCTTCCTGTACTTACAGTAAGGTTGTAATGGACACACAATTAATAAAAAATCTATTAAAGCATGACTTTTGGAGCCAGCATAAAGACAAGTTGCTGGCTTCATTATTTTCTGACGATCTTTCAGAATTCTTTGAAATCATTAATGATTTTCATACAAAGCATGAGACTGACATTCCTGCTACTGCCTTGCCTGCTATGTGGAAAGATAGATATCCAGTAGCTACTAGAGCAGAGTTTTCAGTTGTTGAACAGCTTGCACAAGAGATTAATAATCAGGAAGACTTACCAGAAGAATTGGCTGGTGAGCTTATCGATGGTCTATGGAAACGCGAGACTGGTAGAATAATTGCTTCTCTAGGACTAAGTATTTCTGAAGGCAAGATGGATTCTTTCCAGAAGCTAAAGGAAATAATTGAGCGTGTAGATAGCGGATTTCTACCTGATGATTTTCCTGAACCGATTACAGACAATATTTTTGAGCTATTAGAGCTTGTTAACGAAAAGAACAAGTTTCCATTCAATATCAGACAGCTACGTGAAAAGGTGTTTGGCATTGGTGGTACTGATTTCGTGGTTATCTTTGCTAGACCGGAGACTGGTAAGACAGCCTTCTTGGTATCCCTCATGGTAGGCCCCGGTGGCTTCTGTGAGAAGGGAGCTAAGGTGCTTTACCTAGGCAATGAAGAAGCTGTAGGAAAGACCAAGTTAAGAGCAATTCAAGCATTTGGTGGATTTACTAAAGAAGAAGTAAATACCAACCCACAAGCCGCTATAGATACATACGATATTGTTCGTCCTAACCTGATTATGCAAGAAATATCAGGGTGGGATTTGAATAGAGTTGAAGCATATATCAAGAAGCTAAAGCCAGATATTGTTATTATCGACCAACTAGATAAAGTTGATGTTCCCGGTAAATTTGAAAAGAGTGTTGAAAAGCTAGGCGAAATCTATTTAAGAGCAAGACAGATAGCCCTAAAGCATAATGTAGCTATGATTGCAGTAAGTCAAGCTTCAGCAGAAGCTACTGGCAAGACTATTCTTACTCCTGATATGATGGAAAATAGCAAGACACGCAAATTTGCTGAAGCAGACCTTATCATTGGTATTGGTAAAGCTCCTGATAATCCTGATGGAACTCAAGACCCATCGCGCTTCCTTACCATAGGAAAGAACAAGCTTACAGGCTGGCATGGTACTATCGGGTGCAAGATCATACCTGAGCTATCTAGATATTCCGATTAAAGAGTAATAAATGAAAGTATTAATCTGTGACTTAGAGACTACAGTAGAATGGGTAGAAGACCTAGACGAAGAAACTGAAAAGACTACTATTGTTATAGATAATAGCCCATTCAATCCTAATAATAGAATAGTAACTGCGCATTGGAGAAAACTTGAAATAAATGACGCTATCACTTATGACGATATCATTAAAGGACTTGGCGATGCTAAGCATAGCGTCTTTTATCATAACGAATATCCTACATCAGATTCTAGACAAGAACTACAAGAAGCACTAAATTGGGCCGATGTATTTGTAGCCCATAATGCTAAGTATGACTTCATGTACCTGAAGGAAGCAGGGTTTGATGTACCTGATACTGTACGTTGTACAATGATAGGAGAATATATTCTAGCTAGAGGCGTAGAGCTACCCTTTAGTCTGGAAGAAACTGCAAAGCGTAGAAATATTGAGCAACAGAAGCTTGATATAACGAAAGAGTTCTTCAAGAATCGTATTGGTTATGAAGCTATGCCATTAGATATTGTATTAGAATATGGTGATGCTGACGTATTGGCATGTGCTCAAACCTTTATTCAACAGTATTGTGAGTTTCTGCAAGAAGAAAACAAGACATTAAACAATATTGTAGTACTAATGAATGAAATGCTACTGTTTTTAGTTCATATTGAACAGAACGGTATCATGATTGATAAAGAGGCCTTGGCAAAAATTGAAGAAGAATTCTTGGCTGAAAGAGAACAATTAGAAGCAGACTTAAATGCATTAGCTGCATCTGTGATGGGTGATGAGCCGTTTAGTCTTACTAGTCCATTAGATATCTCAAAGATTGTATACAGTAGAGAGGTAACTGATCCTGAAAGACATAAGGATATCTTTAAGTTAGGTAAGGACGTATTTGGTAAAAAGCAATATCCTCCTTACATGACTGATGCGCAATTCTTTCAGGCTGTAAGACTGACTACAAAGATAATCAAGAAAAAGACTGCCAAGCATTGCTCAGTATGTAATGGGTATGGAAAGCTAAGAAAAGTAAAAAAGACTGGTGAACCGTACAAAAATGAGACTACATGTAAGGCATGCGACGGTAGAGGCTTCACCCTACATGATGGGGTCAATGTAGCTGGCTTCAAGCTGGTGCCAGAAAGGCCCGCAGATGCGTCAGTTCACGGCTTCTCTGTATCCAAGCTGGAAATGTCCCGCCTCATATCTCAGGCCCAACAGAAGGGAAATTTGGAGGCTGTCGAATTCCTTACTAAGAAAAAACGTCTAAATGCTATCAACACCTACATAAATTCTTTTGTTGAAGGTATTAAGCGTTGGACAAGAGCAGATGGATTACTGCATGCTACATTTAATCAGACTATTGCAAAAACTGGTAGATTATCTAGTAGCAAACCTAATTTCCAGAATCAGCCTAAAGAAAAGAAATTTCCTATTAGAAAATGCGTAATCAGTAGATTCAAAGACGGTGTAATTACTGAATGCGATTTCTCTGGTCTTGAATTCGTAGTTGCTGGCGAACTATCTCGTGATCCTCAGATCATTGAAGATATTCTGAAAGGTAAGGATATTCATGGGCAGACTGCTGCCATTGTTCATAAGAAAGTAGGGGAACCTATTGACTGGAAAGATGATGACCATAAACATATTCGTAATGAAGTAAAGCCATATACCTTTGCTCCTTTGTATGGTGGACAAGGTGCTAATGAGCCGGATCATATCAAGAAGTATTTTCAAGAGTTTTTCAATATCTACAAGCGTCATGGTGAATGGCAAGTAGAGCAGATGGACTCTGTGATGATAAGAGGGTTCATTAGAACTCCATCAGGCAGAGAATACAGATTCCCCGGTACTAGAAGGCTTAAGGGGAATAGAACTACCAATGCTACTGCTATTGTTAACTATCCGGTGCAAGGATTTGCTACTGGTGATATAGTTCCTCTAGCTTGCATTCGTGCTTATCAAGAAATGAAAAGACGTAATTTGAAGTCAAAGCTTATTCTTACTGTTCACGATTCTATCGTTGTGGATACTCATCCTGATGAGAAGAAAGAAGTATATGAAGTGCTTACATGGGCTACTACTGGATGTCCTATAGAGATTAAAGAACGTTGGGATTACGATATGGTACTTCCATTGAATAGTGAAGTATCGCAAGGTGTTAATTGGATGCACCTAACTACTGTACATGGGTAAATTAAAATGATTGATTTAGATTCGTATGTTGAAAAATTTGTACCTACAGATTATCTGATTCCTGTTGGATGGGCTATTCTAGATAAGAATACCAAAAAAATTAAACGTACTTCACAAGGTACAGATTGGCAGGCTAGAAAAAAATCAGCCTTTTATATAACTAAGGCTGCTGCAAAGGCTCAATGCAAAGACGGTGAAATTATTGCAGTATTATATGCTATAGATGAGGAGAATTATTAAAAATGAATGATATATTAGGCGTAACTGTGCATACACAGACTCATGTGACTGTTAAGGAACAAGCTACTATTATGGGGTTTATCGACCCCGGATCATATATAGAAAACGATTATATATTCTATAATGGATGGATTAGAAAGAATGAGCTAGAGAAGCTGCACATATTGAATAAAGACGCTCAATCTTATATAGGTGCCAAGGTGCTACAGCATTTCTTCTTGACATGACGCCTGAACTGCGCTAGGATGGCCCTTCCTCCTAGAATTGGGGCTACTTAAATCTAACATAAATACAAGGACAATAATGACAACAAATAATCTACCGACTACAATTGACTTAAACGAATTTCAGGCTTTCATTGAAAGCACTAAAGTATCGCAGGAAGACCTTAACGGTGGTGGAGATTTCTTACCTCAGTTGAAGGTTAACTATCAGGATGAATTAGAAGTAGACGGCGTTAAGAAAGAGATTAAGCCGGGACTATTTACTCTTACTGGACAGGAAATTCCATCATTTGCTAAAAATGTGGCATTTAGACCACTACTTATGAATTATCAGTACATTGATTACGATAAGGCTGCTGATAAGGTAGTTAATCGTAGTATCATCTTCAATGCTTTCTCTGATGAAGCTAGAGACGAACTTGGTACTGTACGTTGTGGTAAGCCGCCCTCTAAGGAATTAAAGGAAAATGCTGACCTAAAGAAGCAGTGGGAACATGTAAGCCTATACCGCAGCATTGATGGTCTAGTGTCGTATATTGGAACTGATGCTGATGGTAACGAAGTAAAGGTTGAAAATGTACTATGCACATTTAGAGGTAAGGGTGTTAACTTCTCTCCATTCCAAGATGAATACCTGAAGCTTATGCCTAAGGGTACGTTTATTTGGGACTTTGAACTAAAGCTTGGTACTACTAAGCATAAGCAGGACCCAAAGAGTGCTGTAAGCTACTATGTGGTTCATTTTGAAGCTGACTTCACTACACGTATCCCTCTTACTCAGGATGTATGGGAAAAGATCAAGGAACTGAAGGCTAGAGTTGATTCCACGAACAAGGAAATCAATAATAAGTATTATGAGGCTATTGAAGCTAGAAATAATGCGACTACAGCAGCTATAATTGATGCTACTGATACACTTGATTCAGAATTTGGAGAATAATGGCTCATACAAAGTTTAATGAGCTTCAAACACTTATTCATATGACTTTGGACAGGCTTTCTAATGGGGAGCCTGTCTCTATCGATGATAAATGGATTGATGAAGCAGGAGAAGCCGTTAAAGAGGCTTTAAGACGCCAGTTAACTCCAAGGGACCCTACATTCAGACCTGTCTCTTATACACATCTGACGCTGCCGACGAAGAGGATAG
>ERZ761584.593-NODE-593-length-10518-cov-10.541527_pt1 | contig 10518 bp, 3 predicted proteins | sample MGYA00512168_ERZ761584 | MGnify/ENA primary metagenome ERZ761584 (study PRJEB28899, sample SAMN03785564) | bioreactor sludge metagenome | biome: EBPR Sludge; feature: EBPR Bioreactor; material: 0.22µm filtered reactor supernatant | place: Saint Lucia: Queensland...
AGATCGGCACAGAGAGTTATGAACGGCATCAGGTGGTAAAGGCGCTGGAATATCTGGCGACGGAAAACGAGCGGCTGAAAGAACTGATGGCAAAGCGCACCCGTGAGCACCAGCAGGAAATGACGAGCTTTAGGTTGCGCGTGAGGTCACAGGATGACGCCACTTTTGCAGCATTGCGCGAGGAAAACGAGCGGCTGCGGAAGGATGCGGAGCGGATTGACTGGTTGTCGCATCAGGACTTTGACGCATTGTGTCTCAGTCTTGTGATTGATGCGCCACATTGCGGCGAGTATTACGTTTGCGGGGACAACAATGATGATGGCTACGGAAGCACATTCCGCGAAGCCATCGATGCGGCGCGGGGTGTGAAATGACACCTGACTGGAATCAAGCACCAAAAGGCGCGCAATATTTCAACGCTAACAACGGGCTTTGGTATCGGCGCAAATTTTTTGAAGTTCAGGTATGGCGTGATGACGCATGGAAATATACGCACACAACTCCGCTAATCCTGCCGCATTTTATTGAAAAGCCCGACGATGCTGAATCGTCAGGATGTGATAAATGACCATATTCTGCCGTCTGTTCGGATGCCACCGTTTCCGCACGGTGCGCGTCTACAATGGGTTTTCCGCTCGCCGCGTAGCCTGCACCCACTGCGGGCGAAACTACGTCATGCACGCGCCAACGGAAACATTCTTGCCGTGGGATTCTGAGTTTGCCGATATGTATGAGGATTGGACATGACCAACGAAGAAATGCTCCATGAAATGCGCAGCAAGCGCGGTTTCCGACAGTTTGGGCCGTCGAAGGTGCAACGCATGTTTGGCTTGCACTACAACCGCGCCGTTGAATGGATTGAGTGGTTGGTTGGTTTTGGACTTGCCGAGCGCATCGAGGACAGGCCGTGGGAGGTGAGGCTGTTGTGAGTCCGCATCACCTCCGGCAGTCGCCATCACCTGGATGCCGAGCGCAGTACCCATCCCAGCCATCAGGACCAATAATCACGTCACCCAGAACCGGGCGCAAAGGACTGCACCCGCCGAGCATCACGACCAGCCACGCAACTCCCGCCACTCGCCATTGCATAGCATTGCCTCCCATTCGTAGCCCAGCATCATCGGCGATACCGGACGCTCTTGCGCGTTGTCCAGGATGAACGCCCCGTCATCGGTATCGACATAAAGCACGACATGACCGACGCCGCCGGGCTGACGGCATGTCACCAGCGCCATGCGATCAGACGGCCATCCAGCAGCCAGCAGGCGCGCCCGCTTGGCCAGTGCGTAGTCCTCGCAATCGCCACGGCCGGAAGCTGGCTCCCAATGCTCAGGGATTCCGTATTGCGCCGAGTCGGAAACGTAGTCAGTAGCCGAATTGACAGCGCGGTGGATCTGAGCCGCCAGCTCAAACGAGCACGGATGGTTCATGCTTCATTATCCGAAACCCTGCCGTCGCTATCAATAACAGGCAGCACAAAGCGACCCGCTGACGGATACGCAGAAGGCCAGCGATACCCGGCCACGCGGGACACGGCGAACGGCTTGATATTCACGGCATCGCCCTGATTGCCGCCCAACACCATCAGGTTGCCCGCCTTGTCCACGCCGACCACGAAACCGACATGCCCGCCGCCCTGCCGCGTGAACACCACGATGCAGCCATAAGCAGGCCTGGGAAGCGATACCGGCAGCGTCAGCCATGCCGTTGCCCGATACCATTCCTTTGGTGGCTTCAGGCCAGCATCGGCCACGCACATGGCTGCAAACGTTCCGCACCACGGCGTCGCATCGTCAGCCCACCAGGCCTTCAGCTTGGAAAGCCACCCGGCGATGACGCCGTTTGTCTTGGGGCCGGGAACCTCGCGTAGGCCGATGTACTGGCGGGCGGAGGCGATCCAGGGGAGTTCAGGAAGTTTCATTGTCATTTGCTGCTCTCGGGTATCCAGTCGTTCATCCATTCCATGCCTTTTGCTGCTTCATCCCTGGCGCTCCAGTTCTTCCCGCGCTCGCGCACCGTCTTGCGCAGCGCCCGGCGATTGATATGCACCGGGTAGAGCTGGTTCTCGTCGTTCCATGCCCGCAGGCGATTGTTTGCCGCATCAATGGCATCCTGATCACCAGACTCGTAGGCGTCGATCAACGTGTTACGGATCTCGGTTCTGGCCTGCGCCTGAATCGCCTCGTCCTTGAACCTACGGCCGCGCTCGCGCTGGATGCGCGCCACGCTGGCCGGCTGCAGGTCCAGACCCTTGATCAGCGCCTCGGCCGGGGTGACGGAGCGGACCGTGCGCCCCTTGCTGTCCTTGTACTGACCGGTTGCTGTCATTTCCGCAGCCTTGGCGATGCTGGTCACGGCGCGCGGGCTGGCGGTGATCAGTGCCTGCCCGACATTTCCGGATGCGGCTTGGTTGTAGGCATCCACAAACTTGGACGCAAGGCCTGCGCCAGCACCCAAAGCCTGAACGGCCTCATCAGATCGCGCCGCCCAGGTGAGGCCGGGGTTTGCGACGGCGGTCGCCGGGATCATGTTGCCCATCGACATGCGGCCGAACATATCAGCGCCCATGGGATTGAACAGCAATGAGTTGACCGGCCCGTTCATCAGCGGCTCGTACAAGTCCTTGCCCAGCGCCATCTGCATCTGACGCTCGACGTTGACCGGCTTTCCTGCCCACGACATCCCAGATTCAATCAGGTCTATCAGGTCATCCGCAAACGGCAGGCCCATGCCGCCCGCCATCATGAACAGCGCACCAACCAGCATCCAGAAGCCCTTCCGGTAGCGGTCGTCGCCGTAGTGGTTGGAAGCCATGCGGCCTGCCATTTCCACCCAATTAATCGAATACTGCTTGAATACCAGCAGCACGGCCCAGACAGGGTTTCTTGCCCACGCCGGGCGGTTGCCCTTGTTGTAGACGCCCTGCGTTTCGGCCACGGCCCGCGCGGCAAAGTCGTAGGCATCGGCGAATCCCTTGGACTTCAGCCATGCGTCACCCTTGGCGCGGGCAACGTCCAGCGCGGCGATCAGGGTCAGCTTGCGGTTCATGGACTCGGTAGCGGAGGCGATCAAGCCCATGCCGTGCGCGACATTGCGCCAGATGTTAGTACCGACGCCGGACTTGCCACGCTCCACGCCTTGCAGCATGAACACGTTCTGCGGGTCCACAATGCCCTCGCGGACGGCGCGGCTGTATTCAGCCTCGTACCCCTTGGGGGCCTTGCCCGACGCCTGCGCGGATGCCGCCAGCTTGGCAGCCTTGGCCATGACGCCAGCCGCAGATACCGGATCCTGGAACTGCGACAGCCACGGCAGCGTCATCATCCAGGGTTGCGTCAGGTTCAGGACGCCGAACGCCACGGACGCGCCCATGTTCCACACGAATAGCATGTTACGGATACCGACCGACCAGTCGTTCTCGTCCGGCTCCAGCACGAACTCGGCGAGCTCGCGCGCCTTTTCCGCAACGCCACCAGCGTTGATGTCCTCGATGGCGTCATTGATCGGGCCGCGATACAGGTCGCGCGCCGACTTGCGGGCATTGCTCAGGACGAATGACGACAGGACGCGCGGCAGATCAGTGCTGAATCCCTCGATGCCTTCGCCCATGTCGCCCTTGCGGTGAATCTTGCGCTTCAGGGCGGACCGGCCGGGAATGGCCAGCTTCAGGTACTCCTGATAGGCGGCATCCTGATCCATGCCGGTCACGCTGGCGAACAGCGCAACCGTTTCCGGGGTAATGCCCTTGAACTGCTCGAACCTGCCTTCGTCGAGCACGTCGCCGACCACATTGGCGACGCCGTACTTCTCGCGCAACTTCAGTTCCAGTGCTGCCTGCTCCCGCTTGCTCTCAAGCATGTGGAAGCGCAGCGTCTTGCCGTCCACCGGGTCAATGACAGCCACGGTGTACTTGCCCCAGCGCATCAGCGGCGCGTAGCCTTCGGTCGCCGACTTCTCGACAATGGTTTGAATCTCGCCGATGGACGCCAGCGCAGCGGATAACTTCTCCACCTGCTTGTCCAGCCTCTTGATTTCGGCCTCGTTCGTGGAGTTTTCGGCCTCCATCTTGGTTGCGGCGATGCGGGCGTCAATCAGGTCGCTGACTTCGCTGAACAGCACCTCCGGGTCAAGATCCATGTTCACCAGCCGCTCGACGGTCGCCCAATTGATGGCTTCGGCGTTCATGGCCACGTTCAGCGCCTGCGACTTCCCGGCGTTGCCCACGGACTTGTCGATGGCGGCACGCGCCTGCCGGTAGATTTCCTTCTGGTCGGCGGTCAACTTGAAGGCATCGAGCTCCGCGTCGGAATAAACCTTCTTGTCGAAGCGCGTGCCCTCGAACAGCACTTCAGCGGCTGCCGCCATGTCCTTCCGGCGCTTGCTTTGCTGCAAGGTCAGCGCCGCACCGGCCTCCTTGGCGGTGTTGGCGATGTCGCGCTTGTAGTCGTTCCAGTCCTCCAGGCGGCTCAGAACGTCCGGAGCCGCGTTCAGGCTGTCGTAGGCGTCGTTGTTGACGTGCTGGATCAGGCGCTGCGTCAGGTCGTAGACCTTCTTGAAGGCTGGATTCTTGAGCGCCGCGTTCAGTTGCGTGCCCAGCGTCTTTTGCCACAGCGTCAGGTCGCGCTGCGCCACTTCCTTGCTGAGGACGCGCTTGGTGATGCGGCCCTGCTCGGTGATCCAGTCCTTTGGGGACGGGCTGTAGCGGGTGTCGGTGTCTGAGCCTTTTCCAGGCCCGCCGTCCGGCGTCATCCCGGCGTCATTGGTCCGGCGCAACAGGTTCTCCACTTGGGAGTCCGTCAGTCCACGACCGAACATCCGGTTGATGATGCGCTTCACCGCCTCGATGAACCGGGCAGCGGCCGACTTCGCACGCGGCCGGATCGACAGCGGGAAGTGCAGGCCGTACTGCTCCTTGATCTGCTTAACATTGCCGGTGCGCAGTGCGGCGTTGATTTCTGCCAGCGCCTCCTCGGCAGCCTCTTCCATGCTGACGTGGTACTTCTCGTCCAACTCCTGCCGCGCCTCGTAAATCTTCTTCGCCAGATTCTTGACGTAGGGGTTCTTCCCGGCGCGCTCCAGCTCCGACAGGTAGGCCTGGGATTCAGCAAGATTCGCCACGCCCCGGTGCGTGATTTCGTGGAAGGCCACCCACTTCAGGCGCTCCTCGGCCGACATGCTGCCAGTGGCGCGGATGTTGTCGGCGAACAGGGTGATGCGGCCGTTGTGGTAATAGCCCTCCTCTCCGAAAGGCTCCGCCCCTTCCGGCACACCTTCCTTGCTGCTGCGGATGTCGATGTACGGCAGCGCCTTGGACAGCACGGGATCGGCTGCAAGGATTTCGCGGGCGCGGGCAGGGGTCAAGCCGGGGGCTGACACGGACGGCGAGGCGCTGTAGAAAGGACGACCCTTTTGGGATACCTGCATCCCTTTTTCTGCGGCAGAATCACCGCTCTTGTAGCTGATGGCGTCCACAACATCAATGCCGGATGCCGAAAGCATCGCGGATGTGTTTTTCCACTCCATGCCATTGCCAACGATGGAATCCGCCACCGAAATGATGGCGCGTGATGCGTTTGATGCGTCGATGGCTGCCAGCAAACTGCGCGTTGACTCCTGATTCTGACGCATCTGGTTCATTTGTTCGGGCGTCATTGCCCAGAACCCGAGAACATCAAGCTGCGTATCCATCAAGACAATGCCCGGCTCATTCCTTCCGGTGACGTAGGACTTTGCCACGCTAGGACCGCTGATTTTTACGGCACCGGGACCACGCTTTGTGATGACGCGATCAACAAGAGGTACGGAAGCCTGCGGTCCAATTGCGGTCTTGTACAGGAATATGGACGCCTTTTCATCATCGCCAAGATACTCGCCTGTGGCGTCGATCACTGAATACGCGCTGCTGCCAAGAATTACATGCCCATCAATCTTGATGCCGGCAGCAGATATAAGATTATCGACAACAGCCGTAATGGATGAGTCTGCCGCAGACTTTCCAGTAGAGCCGGACGGGTGATTGTGGGACAGCCACACCGACTTGATGTCCGGGTTGCGGGAAACCATGCCAGCGACAGTTCCGGGATCGACGCTTGCTGAGTCCTTTAGGCCGACGCTATGCACCGCCACCTCAACAACACGTCCGTTCTCGTCAAGACCGGCAACAATGAACCGCTCCTGCGAGTAGTCCTTCCACCGAGAAAAGATAGCAGCAGCATCGGCGTGGCCGGCGATGCGCTCGGGAACCTTTACCTGTCCGTGTTCGATGTTTTCGGAGACGGTTGTGAAGTGCTTGGAAAAGTCAGTACGGTTTCGCCTTGCTTCAGGATTTGTGGGTGATACGGCGGCGGTGGCGAATAGGTCGTCATGGGACTCGGCCGAATGGCTCCCATAAGCACGCTTCCTGCTTTGTAGACTGCCGGCGTTTCGCTCATTGATGCCTCCTGTGTTTACGGAATAATCGCCGCTAACCAATCCTTCGGCAACACCTCCTGTCGGGCCGGCTGCGCCGTACTGGCTTCCATCGCCAACTTCATCCATAAATGCCTTGCGGGCCTGCTCGCTCTCGAACTGGAATCCGGGGATAGCACCGTTCTTGTCGAACTTGCTGTAGTAGCCGCCATGGCGCTTGGCAATACGGCTGATTGCTGTGTAGGTGTCGCCATCAACGCGCCGCGTCAGCGCCGCCACATACAGCGGAATCTTCTTGATGGCGTGCGTGGTTTCCTTGGCCTCCAGCAGCGCGGAATCCTGCCCACTGGCGGCGGGAGTTGCATCGGCCGCAGTAGCGGCACCGGCGGTAACGCGCTTGGGGACCGACACGTTTTCGATGCGGTTGAACAGCGCGTTAATGTCGCCAGCCTGCGACAAGTCGATGCTGATGGAATCAGCGTTGCTCCTGGCCGTGTCGTCTTTGATGCGGTCAATCACCACGATGCGGGTGCTGACGGTAGTTCCGGCGCGCTCAAATGTCGCCGCAGGCAGGCGGATGGTCGCTCGGATAGCAACATCAGGGTGAGCCGGCTTACCCTTCTCGTCCTTGGCTTCCAGCCACTCCTCAAAGCGCCGGTCAGCGGACGGGCCTTCGGGGATCAGCGCCACGATACGGCCGCCGTCGTTCAGGTGGCGGAACGCCTTGTCAACGTGCTCCATGGCGGTCTTGCCGCCAACGCCAAACGGCGGGTTCATGGCAATGCCGTGGTACTTGTTGACGATGCTCAGGTTCTCAAACGTGTCGTTGATCTGCTTGGCGTTGGTGTTCAGCGCCGCGCGCGAAATCAGCTCAAACGACGGCTCGACAATGGTGTTCTCGGTGTTGTCCGGGAACCAGCGGGAAATGGCGCCATGACCGGCGGAAGGCTCCAGCGCCTTTTCGCCGCCTTCCAGCCCAAGCCACTCCACCATCTTCATGCCGACAGGTTCCGGCGTGGCAAAGTAGTCCTTGCCCTCGCGGGCCTTGGTTGCCTGCGTCTTCTTGAGTTGCCCGAAATAGTACGACTTGGCGCGATCAAACGGCGATGCCGCCTTGAGCAAAGAGCGATCCTTTTCTTTGCTGCCCTTGCCTTCGTCCAGCGACGGCTCAAGGATGTCACTGTCCTCAAACGCCATGATGAAGGCGTCACGCAGCCCGCGCGCCTGCTCGCCCATGGCAAGGTTTTCAGCGGTCGATGCCCGGCGGGCAATGGTTCCGGCAAAGGCGGCGCGCTCCCAGGATGTCCCGGTGTTCATGTACACGAACATGGAATCGCTTTCTGGATGCTGGCCCTGCCGGTAGATGCGGCCTTCCTGCTGGATGGCCTTTGTCGGCGCCGTCGGCATACCGAGATTGATCAGCACGCGCTTGAACTTGCCACTCTTATCGTGTGCGCTCCACCCGGCATTGGCGGCAGACTGCACGATCAACAGGTTGGCGTCCCTGTTGTCGTCGTCGTTGAAGGCTTCCATGTCGGCGGCGCGCTTCTTCTTGGAAACGCGCCCGTTGTAAACCCCGGCATTGGGGAAGGCTGACAGCAGCGCCTCCAGCGGCGAAGGAAGCTCTGCGGTGTTCAGGTCTTTCAGGTCCGGCCTTGCCGCGTAGAAGTCCTGCACAAGCTGCCCAAAAGCCTGCGGGTCTTCGCCGTCTGGCTTGTAGTTGCCAAGATTGAACGGCGCGAAGCCGCCGCCTTCGTTGAAGTCATAGAAAACCACAACTTTTTTATCAAGGTCGTGCCACTTCTGGATCATCGGGATGGCAGACTCGGCTTTCATGGCCTCCAGCAGGCGCTGGCGGCTCAGATAGTCAAACCGCTTTGCAATGACCTCGTAAAGCTGGCGATACTTGCCGTTGTCGGCCTCGCGCAGCCAGTTCAGACCTTCGTCGATCTTGGTGCCAAGGGCGTTTGGCGTCAGGGCGAAAGCGCGCTGGTAGTCGGACGGGACATCAAGCATCCGCGCAGATAGGGAGCCCGACTTGCGCAGCGTGGCGTTAAATTCGCGCTGCATCAGGTCACGGTCGACCTTGGCATCCGGCTCGGTCAGCTTGTTGTGGCGCATCCGGTAGCCAAAGTGCTGGATCATGAACCGCTCGTAGTTGTCCGGCTCATTGTAGGCGCGAGTCCGGTTCTCCTCGCTGGGCTTTCCTTCATTCCAGTCAAACAAATAGCCTTGCGCCCAGACAACATTCTTCTCGTATGCAAATGGCGTGGCGGACAGGAATAGCGCCTTCGGACGTGGGCTGGACAATGCCTTGCGCTTGTTGTCCTCGTAGGCCTTGTTCCACTTGTCGCGCATTTCGCGCAATTCGGCATCAAGACGATCAGTCTCGACCTTCAGCTTCCATCCGTTCGTGCCGGATGTCTTGTTAACTCCGCGAAGATTTTCGCTGTTCTCGAAAATCTTCTTGCTGCGCTCTGCCATCCCATCGACAAGATCACGGTTCTGCATGTCGGTCAGGCGGCGAATGCCTTCTTCGTGCCGGGTGATAGCGCGTAGTGTGCTGAGTGCTGCGGTTCCGCCAGCATCGGCGTTTTGCATCAGATTGTGAGCCTCGTCCATGACCACAAGGTCATAGTCGCGGAACGCAATCGCGTCGTTCTGCCCAAAGTTGGCGTAGGTGGTGATGGATACGCCGGTCCCCTTGTCCTTGGTGTCGGCCAATTGGTTGATGGTCAGGCCCAGGGCCGGGGCGCTGGTGGTCCACTCCTTGATAACGGCGTCATTCGGCACCACGATCAGGACGTTACCCTTGCCTTGACGGGCAAACCGCTTGATGGTCCCAAGCGCAAGGAACGTCTTGCCGGTGCCGGTGCCGTTGGTGAACAACATGCCGTGCCCGTTTTTTGCGGCAAAGCGTTTCTCGGCGGTGTAAATGTCCTCGCGCTGGCCGTCCAGCAGGAAAGGCAGGGTCGCGTCGATATTTTCCTTGTCGCCGGGGGCAACCGGGATGGACTCGGCCTGTCGCTGGGCGGCAAGTTTCTTTTGTCGTGTTACTTCGGGGTCAACGGAACCAACAGCCTGTACAACTGCCGCGCTTCCTGCTCGGTCAACCTGTACTCGCGTGTCGCCAGATTCAGCGCCTCCTGTACGCTGACCACCTCCGGCAGTATCATCCGTAGGCTGGAATTGCCCGAATCCACTACGAACCGGCTGATTGCCTCGTTCTCCACCATCAGCGGGGCGAACACCAGATACGCGAGCGCCACCCGTGGCGTCACCTTCGATTTCTCGACCAGCAGATTGGCCTGCGAATCCATCGCTGTGTTCAGTTCGTCGCTGCTCATTGAGAACAACGCCTTTATTTGCGGGTGCTTCATTCCCTCCGCCAGACTCTGACGAAGTTCCTCCGGTATCCCGTGCATTTACCTGATCCTCTTGCGTGTTTCTGGATGGCCGCGAGCCAAACGGGGCGATGTCGCGCGTGCCGATAATGGCCTTGCGGATAGCCCCATTATCGACCAACTTAGCCGCTTCCGCGAATTTCTTGTAGGTGGCCGGGTCCTCCCTGCGATTGGCAACCGCCGGGTGAGCCTGCAAAATCTCCCCGATGGAAAAGTCGGTTGACTCCACTTCGCGGATTGCAAGCGGGGATTCTCCGCCGGGGAACTTGGCGCTCACGTTGTTCTGAATCTGCTTGATGACGTAATCCTGAAGCGATTCCGGAGTGATCACCCCATTGTTTTTGCTGTCGGCGATTTCCTTGTCGATGACAGCAAGCGCATCCCTGACTTGCTCAGGGCTGTCCATGCCTTCAATCGGAAGCCCGGCATCCTCGATCATGTCGCGGGCGCCGTTGAACCATGCGCGCAAGTACGGGCGAAGTTCGCTGACGGAAGAGTCAAGGTCGGCAGCAATTGCCTTTGCAAAGTCGGCGAATTTCCGCACCCCCGCCTCAATATGGAAAGCAGCCAACTCGGCGCCAAGAGCCAGTATCTCGGGATCAAACCCGCTGTTGAGTTGCGATCCGTTCAGCTTTGACTTCAGCTTGGCGCGAATCTCAGCGGCACGATCATTCGTGACCAACTTGTTGTTGCTTCCGTAGTCAGC
>ERZ761584.594-NODE-594-length-10512-cov-47.322655_pt1 | contig 10512 bp, 15 predicted proteins | sample MGYA00512168_ERZ761584 | MGnify/ENA primary metagenome ERZ761584 (study PRJEB28899, sample SAMN03785564) | bioreactor sludge metagenome | biome: EBPR Sludge; feature: EBPR Bioreactor; material: 0.22µm filtered reactor supernatant | place: Saint Lucia: Queensland...
GAATTATTCACGCCACGATCGGCGGGGACGTTTACGCCAGCGAATCAGATGCCTAAAGGCGACACGTATCAAGTGGTGGTGTATGCGAATGACGCGGCGGGCGGCGCGGCGGCTGGTGATGCATTCACGAAGAAATTGAAGGCGGAAAAGCGGAGAATGGGGTACTGATGCGATTGGTTAAATTTGCAACGAACAACGGCATCTATGATTTTCCAGATGCCCAAACAACCTTGGACGATAATTTCACTGATCTTGTGCCGACAACGGAGCGGGTGCAGGGGATGGATGGGGGATTTGATCGGCTATTTGAGCGCCCTGCACCGCAAAGTATTGGCAATATCAGCGTGGAATGGTGGCTGCTGCCGTCGTCCATTGAGAGCATTACTGATCTCAAAGATACCGTTAGAAAAATGGCGAGCTGGGGCAAGGGCAAATTGTTCGTGCGCCCGGAGAATGCCACCGACGATAACCGCGATGTACGCTGGTGTGAGGCACGAATTAATAATGTGCAGATCAGCGAGAACGTGCGGAATATGCCGCATGAACGGCAGCGGGTGAGTGCGGATTTTCAGGTGAGTAATCCCGTTTGGTATGGCTATGAGGAAGGTCCCGACGAACCCGCGCATAATGCCGACGGATGGTGGTACTTAGACGATGGTTTTGTGCTGGATACGGCGGGCTTGACGCTGGGTGGTCCACGAGTGCAGGAAGATGTTTTAACGGGCGATACGGTAGACATCACCAACGGCGGCAGCCATGCATTGTACCCGATCTTCCGTTTTCAGGCGTTGACGCTGGATACCACCTGCGGGTTTGGTCTGCGGCGGTTGTTCGGCGCTTCGGAGACGGTGGTGGAAGAGTGGTTCTGGGACGGGCGGCTGGTGGTAGGTGAAACAGTGGTCATAGATTGTGCAAAGAAAACGGTTACATGGGAAAGTGTAACGGGGGACTTGGTGGCGATTGATGATTTTGAAATTCGTAAAGGCTTCGGGTTTATGGAACTGCCACCCGGAACGCATACGTTTCAAGTTTTCACAGATTATCCAGATGATTATCTGGAGTTGCGGTTCACGGTAGATTTTTTTGATGCGTGGTATTAGCTTGGCAGAAAGGCGCTTATCGCTATTATGAGTACAAATCACCATACGGCAATTAGTGCCAGCAGCGGCGCGACGAGTTCCGTGTTAAACGCGCCGCTGGGACAGCTTGACAGCGCGATTAGCGGTATCCTCGCCGGCACGACGGCATTTTCGCAGATGAATCTAGGCACGTCGGGCGGAACAAAAACAATCGCCACCGGGGCGATTACGATCACGGCGTCGCGGCACCTGGTAGACACGGAAGGCAGCGCGGCGAGTGATGATCTGGACACGATCAACGGCGGCAGCAATGGGGATGTGCTGGTGTTGCAGATCGTCAATAGTAGCCGCACCGTTACGATTAAGCACAACACGGGCAATATTTATTGCACGAATGGCAGCGATTTTACGCTGGATAACGTGCGCGATATGGTATGGCTGCTGTACGATGGAACGCGCTGGTGTCTGTTTAATCTGCCAGCGGCATCCAGTGTCACAGCATCGCCTAGCGTGTGCAATTGTCGGCTGACGCTGGAAACGGGCGTGGCAATTAGCACGACTGACCAGACCGCTAAAACAACGTTGTATTGCACGCCCTACGGGGGGAATCAGATCGCGCTGTATGATGGGTCGTCAAGCTGGGCATATTCGACCATTAGCAGCGATTTAAGCAGTACGTTGGGCGGGCTGACAGCCAACCTGCCGTATGATGTGTTTGTTTATTTGCTGGCGGGGAATCTCACGCTAGAGCTAGTGGCGTGGACAAACAGCAGCACGCGGGCAACCGCACTGACGAAGCAAAACGGGGTGTATGTCAAGAGCGGCGACACGACCAAACGTTATCTGGGGACGATCTGCATCACAGGGACAACCGGACAATGCGAGGATAGCCTGACAAAACGTTTTGTGTGGAACTATCACAATCGGGTCGCCAGACCTATGCGAAAATTAGTCACGACGGATAGCTGGACGTATGCTACAGCGTCATGGCGGCAATGGAACGCGGACACAGCGAATCAGGTAGATTTTGTGATCGGGGTGGCGGAGGATGCAATCTCGCTCTTTGCAACAGTCCATGCAAATAATTTGGCAATTGCTGTTGGACTTGATAGTACATCAACGCCAGATGGATTACAAGCTTTCGCATCACTTAACTCTACCAACCCGGCGGTAGGGTATAGTGCTGTGCCAGCAGCAGGAAGTCACTCAGCTAAACTGTTAGAGTATGCAAGTGCGTCAACAACGGCATACGGTGATGCGGGTGTCAGTTACATTTTGTCGGGAGCTACAGGAGTAATTCTATGCTAACGAATATTCACAACGCACTCGTCGGGCTAGGTTTTGCCATCGAAGGCGTGAGCAAAACAGCGGGAACGATTAGCGCGAAAGCGAGTGATCCCGCGCAGCAGGTGACATTGAATGAAGCGCTGCCGGGGGTGATCGCGCAGGTAGAGGCACAACTGGCGGCGGTAGAAGCGGCGCAAAGCGCGGCGGCGGTGGCACTGAGCAGCGCGAAAAATATGATGCCCTTCGCCGGGTATTTCGGGGCGCTGCAAAAGGCAACACGCAAAAGCATCGTGGATCGGGACGCAGCAAAAGCGCACTGGGAACGGTTGGTGCTGCTGCTGGATGATGATGAAAAAATGTGGGGCGACTTCAAACAGGCGGTGCTGATCTGGCAGGGGGTGGATGTGGATAACCTGACGGAACCGATCCCGTATGAAGCGCTGAATTTTGCTGCGGCTATTTTCGTCGCGGCGGGAACAATGTCGGCATTGTTGCCATTGATGGCGGCTAAATCATGATTCGGTTGGTGGTGACGAACGCCAGCGGGACGACACTGGGAACGCTCGACGTGCAGGACGTGACGATTACCCGCGTGCTGGATGGTCCCGGAACGATACAGGTGAATCTGCCGGCAACGGATGACGCGAAACGGTTGGTTGCCCAGCGGCGGCGCGGGCAGGTCTGGCAGTATGAATTGGCAAAAGCGCCTGTCTTAATCGGTGAGGGCATCATTGTGAGCGCGGGGCGGAATGGCGGCGTGATTGCGATTGATATGGTGGACACACTGCAAGAGTTGCGTGATACGTCCGTGCTGCTGAATCGGCAATTTGATGAGGACACGCTGCAAACGGTGGCGGATGCACTCGTCGCGCTGGTGGACGGATGGACAGTGACGGCGGATGATTTTGATACGCTCATCACGGCGCGGTTTGATGGGGTGAGCGTGTTAAAGGCGCTGCAAAAAATAGCGATCCAAAACGGGCTACACCTGCGGCTAGGCGACGAAGCGCGGGCGCTGGAAATTGGCGCGTTTGGGGAGGGAAGCGGGCTGATTTTGACGCATTTGGAGAGGTCGCCTGATGAAGCCCCCACCTATGGCATTATCAGCGATATTCGGCTGATAGAGGAGAGCGAAAACGTCTATAACTGGATACTGCCAATTGGCGCGGGCGAAGGCGAAGCAGCGCTGACGCTGGCGAATTCCACGCGGGATTTTGTGGAGAGCATGACCGGGGCGGATGGGCGGACGATCTACTATATCAGCGATGCCACCAGCGTGGCGGAATACGGCACAATCCAGCGGACAGGGACGTTTAAGGACATTGCGCCCATCGCCAACAGCACCGCGGCAAAGGTGATTGCGGCGAATGCACTGGCGGACGCCGCTTATGCGGAATTGCAGCGGAATGCAACACCCCAGAAGACGTATTCTATCAACCTAAAATATTCGCCGGAGATTATACGACCGGGTGACAAAGTGCGGGTGCTGTATCGGGGTGATATTCGGCGGGATGATCCAGATGATTTGCTGGATACTGCCACGTATGCGCTAGGGGATACGATAGATGCACAATTCTGGGTGACGCGGATCAGCGAGAACTATAACGCGGGCGGGGATGTGAGTATCGCGTTAACCGTCTCGAACATAGACCAACTGATGAAGGATGAAGCCACGGTCATCATCGGGACGATTGAGGATATGCAGACGCGGAACCTGAAGCCGCAGACGTATCCAAGCAGCTTTGTCTACTGCTTATATGACATTGTAGGCGCTGGCACGACTGACGCGATCTTCCCGCTGAAGCTGGATAATTCGATTACCGATATTGTGCGGGTGACGCTGCAAATCTCCACAGAGAGAATTAAAAGCAGTACGATTTATGCGGGTGGTCCGGTGACAGGCGGCAGCGCGGATATTTACGGCTTGTACGATGCCCAGTATTGTGACCGATACCCGACGTGCAATGTGTACTGGTGGAATGGCAGCAGCTATGAACTGCTGGCAGAATTCGACGTGGTAGGGACGACGAGCAGCGCGGAAACGGTGCTGGTGGATGTGACGGATTACATCCGCGAGAATGACCTATACAGCACGCATTTATTTAAGGTGCGGAGCATTGACGAGACGCTAAGTTCTTCGCCCGATAAACAGCAGGTGACGCCAACGGGGGCGTTGGAATATGCCTCTGATGTGGTATTCGGAGGTGGACAGATCCAAGCAATTTTTACGGTGATCGCCATCAGCCAGGCGATTTTGCCGACATAGACCAAGGCGACGCTGCCTATTGAGGACGACATGACCGAATATGTTCCCCGCGCTGAATTCGAAGCGCGATTGAGCCGACTCCAAAATCAAATAGACGCGAAATTTGCCGGAGAGCGCGAAGAGCGGCGTGAAGACATTGCGGCGCTGCGGGCGATGGTTGAGAAGCTGGATGATTCTGCCTCGACGGTGGCGGTGAGCGCGGTAGAGATTGGCGCGTTGGCGCGGAATATGCTGGAAGATGTCGGACGATTGGAGCGAGCCACGCAGCAGGCGCAAAACGATGCGACACTGGCAATTAGTAATCAGGCGGCGATTATGGAAAAGATCGAAGCACACAACAATATTATGTTCGGGAATACGACGCGGAGAGATCAATATCCGACCGTATTCGGGGAATTGAAAGAGATCAAGGCGCTGCTAGAGCCGATGGCGCAAAATGCGACGTATGCGCGGCGGTGGATTGAGGCAGAGGAGGCGGCGCGACGGTCACGCCTGACGCATATTATGGGGCTGTTTAAGGCGCTAAGGGCGCTGATTACGGGTAATTGGCGGGCGTTATTTTTTGTATTGGTAGTATTCACGTTGATCCTATAGGGGGATGTGATGGAATTTGAACAGGCTATGCAACTGATTGAAAAGCTACTGCTGTTGATCGCGTTTTTTATCGCCTATCGCAGCGTGCCAGCGGGAACAGTACGTGATTTGCTGGCAGCGGCAAAAGAAGGGGCAGCGAAAACGGCAGATAAGCGGGATGATCTGGCGGTGGAGATTGCTACGCATATCGCCGGGCTGATCCTGCCGAAGCTGCACGATGTACCGAAGCCGGACGATAAGCCGATGGAGGCAAACATTTTTGTTAAGGCAGACGATCCGGCTGCGATAAAAGATGCTGTAAAAGATGCTCTCGCAACAAAACCTCTCTAAGCTCCGATCTACTCGCCGAATCAAAAAGGGGCAGGATTTGCCTGCCCCTCTCCGCGTCTTGCAAGACGTGAACCTCACCCCTGCCCCTCTCCGATTTCGGAGAGGGGTGAACGATACCGCTACTACGCAACGATAAAATGTATCATTTCGTTGGGCAGCCACAAAGGTGATTCATTGAATATGGTTTCTAATAGTTCAGCGGCGATAGATCGGTCAGTATCTTGCAGATAGGCGCCAAAGATAAAATGTGAGTTTTCTTCACGATAATCCGCAGGATTTATTTTTAGCTCGCCTGACTTGAACTGGTCAAAATAGCGGTCTTCCCAGTTTGTCTGAAAAACCATCTTCCACAACTCAGCTACTACAACTTTGCATTCGACTGATTTGTAATCAATCGGGAGATGCTCTAGTAGCTTTACATCTTCTGTGTATGCTTTGATATTCATCATGATAACCTCACCCCTGCCCCTCTCCGATTTCGGAGAGGGGTTCAATAACTGGTATTCTAGCAAGTTAGGGTAATTCCCACTCAGGGTTTATTTCTCCTTATTCAATATCTTGGCTGCCTGACGTAGATGACCCAACGTTAGATCGTCCCCATTGGCAAGCAACAGTGGTCGCTCGTCAAAAGATGCTACCATAAGCGGGCGCTCATCCTCTAAATTTTCTACTGCCGGAAGCCCCTGAATCAGTGGGCGTAACACACTCTCTAGGGCGGCAATCCGTCGTTCTAGCTCGTCAATAGTGACCCATTCATCCCCCCACGCCATTATATTATGCTCTGCGTCGGGGACTGTTCCCCCATCGTCTAGTGACTCCCAAAAAGCGATCACCTCTTGAAAATCACGGAAACGATTATAGTGTCTTCTTAATATCGCTTTACGGATGTTGAATCCATCTGAATGATCTTCCTTCCGTAAACATGTAGTGCGATATGACAACCTTTCAGGAACAGATGAGCCATCGGCATAGTGTGTCCCATTTTCAAATTCTATGGTGAATTCCACCTTATCGCAGCGGGCATTTTGCGCCCATCGTGCCATCACTTGACTGGCTTCAGCAAATGTTTTCACCTTTACCGGCTTGTCTACGGTTTCATAATCGCCTTCACGACGAATTAAGGTAATGTGTTTGATCCCCATGTTAACCCTCCCAGTACCAGATGCCCTGTTTGCCTGTAACTACAATTGGATTTTGAGGAACGCGCACGACTTCTAGCTGCCAACCGAAACGACCGGGTGAAAAATCCCCGAAAGAGCGTTCGCGCTGGTTGATGTTGGTGAGTGCTTCGGTCGGCAGGACGGCGGTCAGGCGGCACATGGCGACGATTGCGCCTAACGGGATCGCCATGCTGGTGATTTCGGGATATAGCTGCTGATAGGCGGCGAGCCAGCGTTTTTCGCGCTGCGTCCAGAGCTTGCCCGCGTGGATGGCGATGAGGTTGCCCACAAGGGAGCGCGGCGGCTGCCAATGGCGGGTCTCATAGTGTTTGAAGCCTCCGGCAATGAGGCTTGCCCAAGGTTGGTACACGGTGATGGCGGGAAAGCGCTTCGTGGTCATACACCGCCGCCGTATTGACTGAAATCATCTTCGGGATATTGTTCTTCGTCGTCCTCCCATGCATAGTATTCATCATCATCATCATCTTCGTCGTCGTAGTCGTCCTCATCGTATTCGCCACAGTCATAGCCGCATACTTCGCATGTCCAGCCATTGAAGCAGCAGCCGCCGCAATCGGGGCAAGAAAACGGATCGGATTTCCAATCGCGGGGAGTGTGTTCTTCGGGATCGTGGAGCATGAGATTATTCCTTTACTGGCTTTTCGCGCCCGAAAAAATCCCAAGCCCATTCGAATTTGATACTTGCACGAATGGCACATTCTTGATCTTCGGGGCGATCCCCTACGAATATGCTATTGTCCCAATCCACAACATAGCCAGCGTTAAACGCCTCAAATTCACAAACTACCAGCATCCCAATGTTAGGTTTACGCATCAGAGATCGGTGATTGAATGGAAAAACTTTGCCTCCCTCATGATGCCAACAACTTTTAACAACATGAAATGGTATCCGTTGGAAAAGTCTGAATGTTGTTTCCAACTCAGCACGATCTTGTTCGGGCGATTTAATCCCAAACGCTACTCCACCTTGATTCGTTACTCCGAAAATCAAAAACCCATTATCGCGGTATTCCCAGAGCTTAGCTTCAACATCAGGGAATAGTGCAATATCAGATGGGTCTTTGATAAATTTTCCTGATTTGCTATGACGAATTGTGCCATCAAAATCTAGGCATAGAGATGGCATAACCTTCATCGTTTGAACTGGTACTGTCGGTAAATTATCGCGTTGCATTGTGTTCCTCCAAGTTGATAGAAAGGGTGTTATGGGGGGCATGGCACGCCATGCCCCTACGGGATTATTCAACGATTTCAACGGCGGCGAGCGCTTTGAGCAGCCGCAGGGCAAGGATGGAATCGCCTAGCGCGTGGTGCAGGTCGGCAGTGGGGATTTTCATTTCTTCGCAGGCTTCAGATAGTTGCGCCCATGCATAGCCTTTGTAGCCGTATTGGTTGGGCTTGCCGCGATACTGGGCGTACATGAGCATGAGGCAGGCGGCGCCGGTGCTGGTGGCGTAGCCATCCGATACTTGATCGAGCATCCGCAGGTCGAATTCTAAATTGTAGGTGACGAGGGATTTCTGATAGAGCGCCTGCTTTACGCGATCTTTGATTTCATTGACCGGGGGGAACTGGCGCACCTGATCGGGGGTGAAGCCGTTGATGTCGCTGGCGGTTTTGCCATTCTTGCCGGGGCGCAAAAGATATTCGGGATGTGGCGGGCAGACCCGAAGATCAAGCACAACGTCTTCGTGGATGTTGACGAAGGCGAGGCTTACGGGGTGATCGTCCATCTGTGCGCCGGTGGTTTCGGTATCGCCAACGAGCAGATCAGTCCCGCGTGCGAGGAGATCGCGGGCGCGACGGATGATGTCTACTTTGGGTTTGTCGGTGCTTTTGACCCATAGTCCAACCTCACGCCCTAGCCCCCTCTCCGATTTCAGAGAGGGGGAAGACTCACCCCCAGAGGAGGCGGACAGGGCAAGCCCTGTCCCTACAGCCCCAACCTCACCCCCTGCGGCGAAGGGGTCGGTGAAGGGTGCAGGAAGGGTGAGTGTTCCGCCAGCGATGACGTGCATGGGCTTCCAGAAGGTATCGCCATCGGGCAGGACATAAGTAACGATTTCGCAGGTGGCAAAGTCGCCGGGCTGCATCTTTTCAAGATCGGGATAACCCGCATCGAGAAATAGCTGCTTGTTCGCCTGGCGAATGTAGAATTTGCGGGCGGAGGCGGGGGTTATTTCTGCCTGCCAAGTGATGTTGCCCGTGCTGGAACGCTTGCACTCTAGCGCCTTGATGGTGATACGTGTCCATGTGGGGTCAATGGTGAGGTTGGCGGGCTGGTTGAGATGGAACAGTAAATATTCGGCAAAGGCGGCAGTATCGTAATCAATTTGCTGTTCGCTTTTGGTGGCAAGGATGGCATCGCCGGAGATGCCCCATTTGAAAATTTCGCGCAGAGGGCTGCTGAAGTAAAGATCGGCAAGTTTGGCGATCTGGATGGCTTGATCTTTAGTAATCATAGTCTTCATCCTCATTGTGGAATACGGGTTCGCCTAGCGAATGATCCCAGAAATCATCTTCTTTGAGTGGGTCGCTAGGGGCATAAGGCTCCCACTCGTGATCGTTGTAGCCAAGTAGCATAGATGCGGTGATGCTGCGGGCATCCTGAAGCGTTAGTTCAATATCTGCATAAAAATGCACGAGGAAACGGGCGGATCCGCCTGCGTAGTTAGCCGTATGAAGAAAGGCATAATAGACATATTCGCGGGTGGCGAAATCTTGCGGGCGGGCAAAACAAAGGATTTGTTCGTGGACTGGATTGCCCTCCTCATCGGCACCATAAAGGCAAAGGACTGTCTCATGATCGTACAGCTTGCCTTTTTGCAAGCGCAGGGTGGCAAGATCATCGCGGGCGGCGGTGGTAAGGGCAGTTAGCAGCGTGGGATGATGGGAGCAAACGGGCTTGGGGTGTTTTGATTCGTCGTGATCGAATGGTTCGGCATCCGTCGGCATAGGGGCGCGGCGGTGTTCGGCAGCGGGACCAACGGCAATGAATTTAATTTCGGCATTGGTTTCAAGGCAGGTATCACAGATGAATGCCACTGCCCCATCGAGCGGTAAGCCGCACTGCATACAGCCCCAACCGTAGCCGGGTTCGGGTGATTTGAAGGGCATACACATGATGTTACGGACATCGAAAGTGCTGCCACAAGCGCAGCAGGGACCTAAATCAGGGGTTTCGTCAAAGGTGGGTAAGGTGGACATGGTTATTGTTGCTCCTTTTGGGCTTCTAGTGCTTTGCCATGATCTATGATTTCTTCAATTGCGGTTATGCTGGTAAACAGCATACGGGCTGTTCCGTCTTTGGCTTGGGCGATAATGCCGCTATCCCAACGCCAGCGCCGATTGTGTGCCTTCCAGTACAGACGACCAAAACCATAGCGCCGCCATGCTTTGCTGATGGATTGCCGCCGTGCTTCATTTGCATCTATGTGCTTCTTAATCGGCATTGGTTATTGTTGCTCCTTCTTTTGAATGCGTGCCTTGACTTTGGCTTCGCGGGCGTAAATTAACCGTAGCGTTGCCAGCATGTGATGCGCGATAGCTGCTTGATCTTTGGCATCCTCAAATTCTCCGCTTGCCGATGCCTTGATATAACCGGTGGGATCAAACAAAGGTCCAAAACTTTCGGCATAACTCACTGATCTGTCGCATTCGGCAACGTGCGCTTCGAGATCAGGCAACGGAATGAGCGCTAGTGTTTGCAGGGCGGATTGCAGCAGCATGATGATGGACTGGCGTTTTTCGTCGGGTAACATCGGGACTCCTGTAT
>ERZ761584.595-NODE-595-length-10503-cov-4.530149_pt1 | contig 10503 bp, 13 predicted proteins | sample MGYA00512168_ERZ761584 | MGnify/ENA primary metagenome ERZ761584 (study PRJEB28899, sample SAMN03785564) | bioreactor sludge metagenome | biome: EBPR Sludge; feature: EBPR Bioreactor; material: 0.22µm filtered reactor supernatant | place: Saint Lucia: Queensland...
CACGTGCTGCAGATATCGTAACACGTCTCATTTGAGATTTTATTTTCTCTGCCCACGCTTTTACAGAGACTGAAGCACTCACGCCGGAGACTCCCTATGAACGATAGTCTGAAGACCAGAACCAAGAACTATTTTGTAGCAGACTTGAATGCCGCCAGGATCAATCGGAACAACTCTTAGGACTTTATACTCAATGTCTTTTACTATCATTCTATCTTTCTGTGAAGGAACAATTGGAAGACCAGAAGCAGATATTATTGCCATTCTACTGGTAGAATCTGTTTGAAGACCCTGAGCTATTGTCTCATCAATTTGAGTAATAACACCTATGACAGTATAATCAATCTGGCTGATTGACTTAGTTGAAGTATCTAAATCATAGGCTCCTTCAACAGTAGAACGAAGAGTCATCTTCTGCCCTTTACTAGACAGAAGTTTTAATACGGTCTTATCTCTAAGATTCTCGTAAAATTTTGACATTAAGTTCTTCTAATCCTTCCATAATTCGTAGGACCTATTAATCGTGAAAGTATTGTAAGAACAGAAGGATATGAAGGAGCTGTAGATGTTCCTGGAGCATATACAACTTCAATAACATCGACTCTTTCTCTAATAGCTCTATCTTGCTTAGTGATGTCAGATTCTAAATCTCCAGCCGCAGAACGAAGAGCTAATTCAGCCGTAGCATTCTTAACTTCTTGCGGAACAACATCTTCGTCAATTGTGACATTATCCTCATAAGCAGCACAAGTCCTAGGCCAAGATAGAGCTTGACTATCTTTACTTCTTCCCCCAGGAAAAGATTGACCGAATTTACCATCAATATATTGAGTTGCTTTTCTCAAAGCAGCCTCTTTCTTACCTGGACTATAGCTGTTCCAAATATCATTTGCGAATTTATCATGGTAAGTATCTGCATCACTAACTGAAATATAGCTTTCAGAATTAGATAAACCTGTTCCATCTTCTACAACAAGCGTCATTTGTAAAGACCCTTTATTTTGCCCCGTAGTGCGTCCTACCGGGTGGGGCTATAGCCCTAGCCAAACTAGCCTAGACACATATAGAGAGCCAATTTACAAGCTATAAACTTTATCTATAGTATTTAAGCTAACCCTTGGTTATGTCTTGTACTATTCTAAAGATACCTTTCGCCATTGTCTTTTTCGTAGAAGCATCATTCATCTGAATATCGTAATAATAATCTCCTGGAGCCAAATCTGTGTCCGTTGTGGCAGGTTTAAACTCTACTTTGCTGTTAGGAACATCTTTAGTTCCAGTTAATGTGAATAATTGATCACTAGTTCCTGTAGGATTCTTTTTCTTATTAACTGTAAGAGTGAAAGTAAATCCTGATATATCTGGCGTTACTCCAGAAATAGAAAATTGTCTAGCTTCACTATCTCCTCTTGCACATTCCCACACCATTGATGTATCATCGGTTCTGTCTATCGTCATAACTCAACCCGTCAATTCGATAGAGATTGTAGAAGGATCTAATTGAATAGTGGATGGCCCTAGTAGCCCAACCACAGTAGGATCGGAAAGTAACTGTATTTCAGCATCATACCAACCCTGAGCAACATTTATTGTCTGTATATTCCACTGAAGAGTAAGAATATCAGACGCTAGAGCTCGTATGTCCCATATTATAACTCTAGAGGCTGGAACTAAATTCCTAATGTCCCACTTCACTGTCAAGGAATCATTTATTAAAGTAAGAATATTCCATCTAATATCTACAGTGTCAGCAATAAGTGTTCTAATATTCCATTGAACAGTTAATGTGTCAGAAATCATACCTATTATATTCCATCTAATATCAATTACATCAGATACTAAAGTTCTAATATTCCATTGAAGAGTTAATGTGTCATTAATTAAATTAAGAATATTCCACTGAGAAGTTAATGTGTCACTGACAAAATTATTAATATTCCACTGAATAATAAGTGAGTCAGAAACAAGCCCAGGTATATTCCATTGAAGAGTTAATGTATCTGCTATCAATGTTCTAATGTTGTATTGAAGAGTTAATGTATCTGCTATCAATGTTCTAATGTTGTATTGAAGAGTTAATGTATCATTTACTAATGTGACAATATTCCATCGTATATCGAGAGTATCTGATACTAAACCAGGGACATTCCACTGGATAGTTAAAGTGTCTGATATAAATGACTGTATATTCCACTGAGGAGTTAATGTGTCAGAAACAAGGCTTCTTATGTTCCACTGAAGAGTTAATGTGTCATTTATTAAAGTACGAATATCCCATTCAACAGTTAATGTGTCAGAAACAAGACCTGGAATATTCCAACGAATATCCAGAGTGTCAGAAACCACTCCTGACATATTCCATTGAATAGTAAGAGTATCAGATATTAATGAAAGAATATTCCACTGAGGAGTTAATGTATCAGCTACTAAAGTTCTAATATTCCATTGAAGAGTTAATGTGTCATTAATGAAATTAAGAATATTCCATTGAGGAGTTAATGTATCAGAAACAAAAGATTGAATATTCCATTGTACAGTCAGTGTATCAGCTATTAATGTTCTAATATTCCATTGAACCGTTAATGTATCATTAATGAAATTAAGAATATTCCATTGAGGAGTTAATGTATCAGAAACAAAAGATTGAATATTCCACTGAGGAGTTAATGTGTCAGAAACGAAAGATTGGATATTCCATTGAGCCGTTAATGTGTCAGCTATTAATGTTCTAATATTCCACTGTACAGTCAGTGTATCAGCTATTAATGTTCTTATGTTCCATTGAGCGGTTAATGTGTCTGCTATAAGAGTTCTAATATCGTATTGAAGAGTAAGGGTGTCACTAACTAAAGTAGTGCCTCCCCCTGTATCGGGAAGACTAAATTCTGCCCACGTAATTTTCGCTTGACCGGTATCAGCTGAGCCGATCGGTAATACATAGCTAGGGTCATGTGAACTTCTTCCGGGCTGCCAACCGAAAGCTGACCAGAATCTAGTGGCCCCACTCCCTAACTGATACATGAAAACCTTTAGCTAGCAACAGTCTTTATAATCCCGCTATATGTGGTCGCAGTAGTAGCAGCCTTTAAAGGTTCAATAAAAGCGAGGCAAGCATCATCAAAGATTCTTGCCAGATTAAATGCACTATTTATTCCATCTAATATAGATAAGAAGTTAGCTAAAGGGACAGGGATAAAAGCTAATGGATGACCTATAGTAAAATCAACCGCACCAGTAACTGATGCAGAGCTGCACTGCATTTGAGTAAGAGCTTTAATTCCTCGATCACCAGAAGCGAGAGGACAGAACCAAGTCCCAGAAGGTTGGTCTAATCTTTTAGCGATATTGCTGCTATTCCCAGTAACAGAAGGAAGAGTTGAAGAAGACCCTCCTTCATCATTATATGTGCATGTAGTCCAGTTATGCGCGGTTGCGCTGAGCGCCGAACGGCACTCAATCATCAAGAAATTGCCGCCAATGTAATCAGCATCAGTAGAAGTTTGAGACTGATAACGAGTCGGTACGCCCGTAACGCTTTCAGTTGAGCTGGATGACATGGTCTTGGTGACGGAGAACAGACGATCATAGAGCAGCAAGCTCATGCCGCTGACGGTGCCGAAGACGTTGGCGCTGACGAAATGCTGGGTGTCGCCTGAATCCGGATTGGTAAATGGGAATGTCCCGGTCGAGGAGTCATCCCAAGCGGTGCCGCCCGCCGCCGCTCCAGCAATTGAACCAGCCGGAGGATAATTTCCTTCAAACCAGAGAGTATTAGTTGCTCCAACAACTCCGGTAACACCGACTTTATTAAAGAAATAATTTCGTGATTTACCACCAGAAGTGGCTTCTGATATTAATTCAGAAAGAGATGCAAATCCGGCATTAAGAGTTCTTCCTTGTCTTTTCTCCCATCTCTTATATATCTTCTTTGTTCTTTCGATTTGATATTCGAGAAGATTTGTATATCCTCCTCCTTTAATCGCCCCTACGAAATCTCCACCTGCCGCAGCATATACTCTACCAGGAACTCCAGAAATCCCTATGGGGCGATCATACCAGTCCTTTGTGCATTTTGAAAGATGTTCACATTCTTCTTTCCCAAGCCATCTTTCTAATTTTCCTGAATGAGTAGATAATTGCTGAATAACGGCCGGAGCCGGCAAACGAATTTTTCTTAAGGTTGATATGATCTTTTCCATTTCATCCTCACACGAAGGCCACAGCCGTTCTCTTAAATCTTAAACGAAGATTAGTATAATCACTAATTGAATTTGCTTCTCCGGTAGTAAGATTTTGTACAGCAGTCACTAAAGTGGTTCCTATGTTATGATGAAACCAAGTCGCTATGATAGTAGTTCCTTCTACTAATGTTACAGTAAGATCAATTATAGGAATTCCATCTATATTTATTTTCGCGTATCTATATGAAACATGATGATTATTTCCGGTTGAAGGGTCAGATACCGAAGAAAGACCTACTTCACATTCGTCTGAACCAACTCCGCCTACTGAAGAAACAATATAGTCACTATCACTAGGAGAAGTTTCATTTATACTGTCATAAAGATTAGTGTTATTGCCTGACTCATTAACCCATCCTGCATCTGTTACATCACTTGAAGGACGAGCATAGGCATATGTGACTACAGTAGGATTATCTGGAATAAGACCAAATGGGACTAACCCAAATGGAGAAATTCCTAAACTCATTTAGGCCACTCAGCAGCCTCACTTATTTTGAGGGTGTCCAGGTTTTGCCAATCCGTATCTTCGGCAACGGAAGCCTCGATAGCATCCGATGCCGCGCGGATCGCCTTCACGTGATCCCATATAGCTTGTCCGGCATTCCATTCATCTTGTTCTTCTTTAGTCCAGGCACGGTCTTGCCGGATCGCAGTCAACTCGACCGCGCGTGCCGTCAAGTTCGCCTGCTTCCACGCTGGGATGATCGCGAGGATGCGCGCCTGCGCCTCGGCTTTGACTGCGGCGATATGCTTTTCCTTGAGCGCCGGCAGCGGATCGAAGGAGTCGATGATCGCCTGCGCCGCTTCGGGGTCGTCCGCCGTGGGCACACCGTCTAGCACGATGAACTTAATGCCGGCATCTGCCAATGCCTGCGCCAGACCAGGCTTTTCATCGTATATAACGGGTCCGCGCGCCATTACACAAATCCTAATAGCAGGGTGTGGGCCGGTAGGTTCTGGACGCCGCCGCTCCACGATCCTGATCCGTTGCTCGCACCATTCGCGTTGAACGCACCGTAGGTCATCCCGCGCGAGAAGTATCGGACGGGGCGATAACCGTTCATCCGGAGTGGACCCGGAATAAGTTGCACCGGACCAATGATTGATCCAGCGTTGCTATTTGAAACGAAAGCCGCGTAGTACCAAGCGGGCGGCAATTTGAATGCCGCACTGGGGCTGGTCCACGAACCGGAGGTGTTAACGACAAGTGCTTGTGTAGTGAGACTGAACGTACCAAAATCGGCGATCAACTTGCCGGGCAATCCATTGTTTGCTTCATCAATCGCATAAAGCGCAGCGCGTACCGCTTTACCGCTATCCGTCGTATCTACCATCACGCCCGCTCGTGTAATCTCACGGTCCATTCCAAAGTTCCACCAGAACGGCGTGAAATAGACAGTATCAGCGGTAAATGCATTAGATGAAGGTGCTTCTTCAATGTGATTGGATGGGTAATAGAGATCAGTAGCGCCGTCGGGATGCCCGAACTCGCCGTCGTACTGTGCCCGCACGAAGCTATAGTTTGGCATCATGTCCGACACGCCCTGGAATACGCGAGTCGTGTCTGCACCAGCCGTGAACGTTAATTCAGCAGGACTGGTGTTGTCGTAGGTCGTGCCATTCCACGTCGCAATGATCTTGGTCTGCGTGAGGACCATTGTAGAAAGAGTAATATAGCCATAGACAAGCTGTGCCTTACTGATTGCAGACCGAGTATTGTCTGTGAATTCTATGATCGTAAATAACATAATCGGCGTAGTGCCGGATGTACCGAAAATATCGTCAAAATTAGGGAAACCTGAAACGTCGGCGAGGGTCAGCGTATCCGGGGAACCAGACGTAACCGTCGTAATCGACGCTTGTATCCAATTCCCGTACATGACTCTTTAACTCATCTATAATTAGGCGGCGGTTTCACCTTCAACTTTAAGGACAGCGTTGTCGGTGTTGTAGGCTGTCGCACTAGCGGAGATTGTGCGACGAATCCAAACAGGGTAGTAGTGACCAGCGGCCAAATTCCCCAGCGACAAGCCAGAACCCTTAGAAGAAGGTGAAGTGAATGACTCACCAGACGGAGCCGTATTCTCATCCGCCGGTGTCTCAGCAGTTCCGTTATCTCCTTCACCACCAAGAGCGATTGCGATTACTGAATCAGTCGAAGGAGTATTCGACTGTAACCAGAGAACAGCATTCTGAAGAGTAAGTGATCCGTGAGTATTCTTAATGTAAATGCAACGATATTCAGTATCACCGGCAGCAGATTCAGCACCGCTGACTACGTCAAAAAGATTATGAAGTGAAGCATCGACAACTTCTGTCGAACTTATGGCTCCACCTATTGAAGCATTAGGGTCTGTATTTGACCCACCACCAGAAAGATAAAACTTAATGTCTGCTGCGGTGATAGCCATGTCTTCCTCTCAATCAAAACGAACGTTTTGATCTAATCCCTAGTATTCCCTGGTATTTATATCTTTTAGGAATATCTAGGCTATCTTCCGTCTTCTTACTTAGTGGGAGGCTTTTTGTCGTCTTCCGAGGCCTTCCCTTTATCCGTCTTCGTGGCTGATTCCTTCTTGGCATCCTGCTCTGCCTTCATCTGTTCCGGAGTAGTGTAAACTGACTCTGGATGACTAAGAGCTTCACGAGCATCAACCGGCCAAAGCTCTACTGTCTTGCCTGTCTTACGGTCAACAACGTCGACCATTCCGTTTGCCTTGACTTCCATCTCTGATCTCCTATTTTGCATTTAGAAAATTGACAAAGTGAAGGCGGTGGTTAGCCGCCTTCAAGTTTAGGGAGGGACTGATGAATCGGCCAGACGCCTCTAAGTCTTACAACTTAGCGACGCGAGCGGAATAGTTAATTCCGGTCGCAACAGTTCCCGCCACGCGAGTATAGAGACGCATGTAGGGATATTGGACATCCTGGATCTCATTCGTGAAGGGCACGACTCGGCGACCAGCGGCGACCGTGTCGGCACTTTCGAATGATACGGTGCTATCACCCAAATGGACGACGGCACCAATCCAGATATTCGAAGCGAAAGTGGCGCTGTCCGAGAACTGAATCTCGATACGATAGCTCTCGTCACCAGTGGCCACTTCACAAGCGGTCCAATCGATGACGACATAGCCTTCGAATCGGCCCAGCCCGAGGTTAAGGATTTGGTTAGAACCCCCAACCTGAGCTGCCGCGGAAGCGCCGACAAGACCTGCATCCTTCAGGAGCAGGTTTTTGTCAACGGTTAGACCAGCATATGTGCGCATTGAACAGAACTCCTACAGGGTTTCGGGAACTGCGATAGCTACTATTAGACAACTACCGCAGCGTCCTTGACTCCCCAAAGACGTGAAGCTGCACGACCGTGGTACATTGCGATCGAAGCGTACCACTCAACGCGCGTACGATACACGGGCTGAGTTTGGAGTTCGCCAAGATCACGAACATCGATCCCACCGTTCTGGATGCCGGTCAAGCGACCTTCACCAAATGAAACAGCGTAAATCGAAGTACCAACGGCTGAACCACCGCCAGGGTTGGCTTCCGAGAAACCAAGGGGCTCCGTGCCACCATTGGAATTGTACGCCACCAGGATAGGAAGACCACCATAGATCGTCTGGCGACGACCAAATGCGTCCTGAGCATACGTGATGAAGCCACCGACTGAGGTATTGCGAGCCGCCTGAGTGAGACGACGACGCATGGCCTTGGACATGATCAAATGCGTGGGGCTGTCTACACTATCGATCAGTTCATCCAGCTTGGCCAGTGAAAGTGCATCACCACCAGAAGCTGAACCCGCAGCTATCAGCTGATTGCCAGTCAGGCGAACCTGAAGGCCGTCAAACTCGCGAGTATTGCTGGTGGTATCACCCTTGATGAATTTCGTTGTCCACGAATCCGCAAGCGATTTGATCTTCATGGATTCATGAATTGAACGCTGCCCTTCGCCCTGAGTCTGGACGATAAAGCGATCGACGTCCAAGTCACCACCCGCGATAACCAGCGCCTCAGTCATCGGATTGATGACACCGGTCGATTCGCTGTAGGACTCGTTAACACCGCGGAAGGCGATGCCAGGAAGTGTCTGCTCCCGATTATACTTGACGGCGTTGCCGTTAATACCTTCAAACGGCAATGTCATCAGAATATCGGAAGCCTGAGCAAACATCTCGATGACTGCCGACTTAACGACGTCACCGGAAGCCAGTTTTGCGGCTTCAACTAGTGTCAGACCCATAGCCTCGTGACTCCTTTACAAATACCCAGGAGCCACAAGATGTGACCCCATGCCGATGCCTAACTTTAGAAGCTAGGCAATTTCTCAAGCATGGGGCACACTCTTACTTCGCCCCTGCCTGACGTTCACGAGCAATACGAAGACGTTCAGTCGGAGGAAGTGACTGAAGATCATCGTTACTACCCGTAGCTCTACCACCGCCACCAGCTCCACCGCCCTTTGAAGGCGGGAACAGATGAGGTGCCTGTTCCTTAAGACCCTTCAGCCACTCTTCAGGCTGTAAAGGCTTCTTTCCATCAGCGCCAAGGACTACGCCACCCGATTGATCCAGGGCAACGATATTCGCCTCATCATTAACGCTGAAAATAGATTTCGCACGCGAAAGGACATCCGGGATGGCGGTAGGTATGACCCCCAACTTCGCAGCGGCTCCCTGAATCGCGCTGTCGCGTAAGGTGTCCGCGAGACGGGAGCTACGCTCTTTAAGGGTCTTCTCCAAATCCTGGATTTTGTCATCCTTCGCCTTGATCTGGTTTTCGTACGTGGCCTTCATACGACCTGTGATGCGATTGTCGTACTCTTCCCGCTTACCAGATGTGAAGAGCTTCATGTCCTCATCGGCGTTAATTCGACCCATCAATTCCTTGATGGCCTTGGGGTCGCCTAACTCCGCGAACGACTCTTCGAGCTTCTTTTTCTCACCGAGAAGCTCCTCGGTTTTCTTCTTAAGACCGCTAGTGGCCTCCGCCACTGCGGCATCAAGCAACTTCTTGACTTCAGGATTGGAAACGTCGATGGCCCCGCCACCTCCATTTCCTCCGCCCCCGCCGCCGCCTCCAGCGCCGTCGAGGTATACCTTTCGGTACCAAGGATTGTGAAGATACACTATATAGACTCCTCTGGAGTGTAAAGATGATCGCTCCTAGCGAGCATCTATACTCAGGTTAACATGAGAAAACTCTAGGGGCAAGCTCTATTTACTATTTGAACTTATTATTTCACTGGAAGAGTAGGTGCTGGTTCTGGTTCAGGAATTTGATCTTTATTTTTCAGTAAAGCTTTGAACTCATCCAATTGCATATAACTGGGAACAATCCCAGCTTCTCTGAAAACTTTATACAGAACATCAAGAGGAAGAATAGAAGCTTCCCAAAGCGATTGTATAGCTCTCATCTCTCTTGCTGTTATTTCACCCTGACTAAAGTCCTGATTTAATTCCACACTAAGATTTTCTGGAATTGATTCCATAGCAAATTGAAACATCCATTCCAAAAGAATGGTGCTTCCTTCTGAAATTTTTTGAGCTATATTCAGTAAAGTGGCTTCTTCTCCGTCTTCCTGTATTTTAGAAGATTCTGTTGATTGGGCCGCTGTTCCTGGTCTTGGGCCTACGAGTCTACCACCAAGAGAAGCGATTTGTCGCTCTTTATCAAGACATGATGTTTCAAGAGATTTCAACCCCTGGCCAGTGAATTCAACAAGACCAGCTTTATCATCCGTTCCTAATTTCCAAGCGACATTGGGACCTACCTTAAATTCAGTCTGATTATCATCAGCACCAGTGACCCAATACACGGGCATCGCTGCATAATGTCTACCATGTTCTAAATCAGCACTTGAACGAAAATGAGCTAGATTTAATGTCGAAATATCATAAACAGGAGATTTCTGGACTATCGGAGTAAGTGATTTTGGCCCAAAGAACATGAAAGGTATATATTCGAGTGATTTTCCACCTATTTCTGGCTTGATATCATCCAACTTATTCAAAACTCTAGATTTTCCACCTTTCTCATCAACTCCGTCAACCATTTCGTATATAGCTTGTCTATATTCATATTTTCCCAGCAAATCAGTAGTCAAATATAACTGACGATAAATTTCTTTCTGTTTTGTGACAAAGCTAAAATTGCGACTATACTCTACCTCCATTAAAAGAACACTTGTAAGTGCTCTTTTCCCGTTTACATTCCCAGTTTCCCAGTAAAGAATATTCTCAGCAGCATAGACACAAAG
>ERZ761584.596-NODE-596-length-10496-cov-5.017048_pt1 | contig 10496 bp, 15 predicted proteins | sample MGYA00512168_ERZ761584 | MGnify/ENA primary metagenome ERZ761584 (study PRJEB28899, sample SAMN03785564) | bioreactor sludge metagenome | biome: EBPR Sludge; feature: EBPR Bioreactor; material: 0.22µm filtered reactor supernatant | place: Saint Lucia: Queensland...
GGCGATGGCGGGCCACGGGATACGGATGGCGGTGCCGTCGTCGTGCTCGAGGAGGAGGATGGCGGCGGTGGCGTCGGCGACGCGGCCCTCGACGATGCGGGGGCCGACCTGGGTGGGGGCGCCGACGACGAGGAGCTCGACGGCGACGCGGGCGTTGAGCGTGAGCGCGTGCCGGCTGAGGGACACGTGGTGGGTGCCGAGGGGTCCGATGGTCATGCGCGGGACCTCCGGCGGCGGGGCTTGACCTTGAGCTCGACGTCGAGGTCGAGGCCGTCGGCGAGGTCCTCGATGCGGCCGAGGGTGGGGTTGGCGAGGCCGAGCTCGAGCTCGCGGAGGGTGTTGCCGGCGATGCCGAGGGCCTTGGCCTGGGCGCGCTGGGAGAGGCCGGCGCGGTCGCGGGCGCCGGCGAGGGCGGTGCCGAGCTGTCGGGCGAGGTAGCCGCGCTCGGTGCTCATGCGAGGACCTCCTCGACGTCGTCGCCGTCGGGCTCGTCCTCGGTGGTGGCGCCGGTGTCGACGCCGTCCTCGACGATGGCGTCGGTGAGGCCGGCCGCTGCGGCGAGGGCCTGGGCGGCGGGGCTGGTGCCGTCGTCCTCGGCGGGCTCGCCGTCGGGCACGACGACGGCGGTGTTGTCGCCGGCGAGCTGGGCGCGGAGGGCGTCGAGCTCCTCGTCGGTGGGGGCGGGTCGTACGACGGGGACGTTGGTGGCGGCCTCGAGCTCGTTGGCCAGCTCGGCGAGGACGTCGGCCTCGGCGAGGAGGTCGGTGACCTTGACGGCCTGGGAGCGGACGTCGCGCTTGGCGGCCTTGAGCTCGGCGACCTTGCGGGCGGCGCCGCGTGCGACGCGGGTGCGCTGGTCGGCGGCCGACCGGAGGGCCGTGACGACGAGGTCGCGGTCCTCGGCGGTGGCGAGGGACACGATGTACGCCATGGGCTAGGGCTCCTGGGTCGGGTCGGGGACGAGGTCGATGTTGATGAGGGCGACGGCCTTGGTGCCGTCGCGGAGGGTGACGGTGACGGTGTCGGTGTGCTGGCCGGCGGCCGCGCGGAGGGCTGCGTAGCGGCGTACGGCGCGGCGGATGGCTGCGCGGCTGCGGGCCTGGGCGGCGAGGGTCACGCGCGGGCCGTTCTGGCCCACTCGTTGACCTGGGTGACGGTGGCGCCGGCCTCGACGAGGCGGTCGAGGAGGTCGCCCTTGGTGCCGGCGGCGCTGATGGCGACGCTCTTGGCGTAGCCGCGTAGGACCTCGCGGGAGAGGCCGTCGCGGACCTCGTCGACGACGGTGCTGTCGAGGATGACGGTGCGCTCCTCGGTGGCCTTGGCGACGTCGCTGGCGTCGGGGACCTCCTCGACGGGCTGGTCGACGGGGAGGGTGGTGACCTCCTCGACCTCGACGTCGTCGGGGAGCGGGTCGGGTGTGGGCTGCTCGAGCTCGGAGGCCGGGCGGATGACGTTGCCGGTGGCCAGCTCGGCGCGCGCGATGCGCTCGGCGAGCTCGGCCTTGGTGCCGGAGCTGCCGAGGTCGTGGGCCTTGGCGATCGTGGTGAGGGTGGTGGCGTGGAGGCCCTCGAGCTCGACGCGGCGGGCGTGGAGCTCGTCGAGGTCGGGGCCGGGCTCGTCCTCGTCGGAGGCGGCGTCGAGGAGCGCGCTGGCCGAGGCCTGGGCCTGGGTGATGGCGGCCGTACGGCGGTCGCGGTCGAGGGAGACGACGAGCTTGGCCGGCTTGCGGGTCGCGGTCATGCCCTCGACGAGCTGGCCGGAGTCGGGGTCGACGACGGTGATGGTGCGGTCGACGGCGCCGTCCTCGAGCTGGGTCTCCTCGACGTCGACGACGAGGCCGGCGACGTACGGCTCCTCCCATGCGGAGCGGACCTCGACGCGGACCTCGCCGACGGGGGTGACGTCGATGAACTTGAGGGCCTGTAGGACGTCCTCGAGGTCGCTGGCGGGGATGGCGACGATGGCGGTGGCCTCGGTGGGGTAGTGCTCGGCGACGAAGCTGCCGAACGCGGCCGGGTCGGCGACGGTGGCGGCCCACTCGCTCGGCGGGTCGAGGCGGACCTTGCCGAGCTGCGCGGTGGTCCAGCTCGGGGCGGCGCCCTCGGCGGCGAACCGGCGGCGGGCCTCGTCCTCGAGCGCGGCGCGGAGGGTGGCGATGCGGGCCTTGGCGGCGGCCTCGGCGGCGGTGGCCTCGAGGATGCCCTCGAGGAGGGTGGGAATGTGGACGGTGCCCATGGCGGCGGGCCTCTCTTGTCGGCGGTGGGGCGCTAGGTCGGAAACCTAGCACGGGCTAGCGCGGGAGCGCGAGGCCCTGGGCGGTCGGCGTGTCGGTGCGGAGGTTGGCCTCGATGACGCCGTTGAGGAGGTCGCGCGGTTTCCACAGGAGCGCGATGACGCGGGTGGGGCGCTGCTCGGCCGGGTAGGCGCCGAGGGCGTCGCTGACGTCGGTGGCGATGGCGTCGCCGATGTGGTTGAGGGCGTCGAGCCACTCGCGTTGAGGGCCCGACGTGCGGCCGCGCTCGGTCTTGAGCTCGGCGAAGATGAGCCGGCCGGCGCGCGGGTGGACGAGGACGAGGTCGGGGAACCCTGGCTCGGATCGGCGGCTGTCGTGGGTGTGGTACGGGAGCCATCCGAGCGCGAGGGCCAGCTTGCGGACGGCCTCGAGGAGCTGGGCCTCGGTCATGGCGCGGGCCTGCTGCTCGCGGTACTGCGCGGCCGTCATCGGCTGGCCGGTCACTCGGGGCGCCCGAACATGAGCGTTGGCGCGCATGTTGGCGGCCTCTCGACTGGCGGCTCGGGCGATGTTCTGGCGGCGCTTGCTGGTCATGCGGTCTGCTCCTCGGTGGTGGTGGCGGTGGCGGCCTCGCGCATGGCTGCGCGGGCCCTGGCGATGGCTTGCTTGGGGGCGTCGGGGTTGCGGCGCCGGTCCTCGGCCGCGATCCACGCGCACCGGCCGCACGGCATGACCTCGCCGGCGGCGGCGTGCTCGGGCACGTGGCACGGGACGTTGTTGGCTCCTCGAGCTCGGCGGGCGAGGCCGGCGGCCTCCTCGGCGGCTGCTGCTGTCGATGCTCGGGAGCCGGGGAAGCCGGGCGCCGGCGGAGCCGGGCGCCGGCTTTCCACAGGCTCGGAACCCGCTACGCGCGTAGAGACTGAAGGGTAGGACTGAAGGGGTCCTGCTGGCAGGACCCTCGAGGGGTCGGAACAGGACCCTAGGGTCCTGCTGGCAGGACCCTCCTCGGGAGGGTTATCCACAGGGGCGCCGGCGTTGTCGGGGGCGTAGCGGGCGGCGACCTCGGACGGGTGTGGGATGGCTGGCACGCCGCGCGGGAACACGCGGTAGACGGCGCGGCGGCCGAGGCGGCCGGCCTCGATCCGCTCGATGAGCTTGTCGTCCTCGAGGCCCTTGACGTGGGCCATGGTGGGGCCCTTGCTGAGGCCGGACCATGCGCGGAGCTTGGGGAGGCCTGGGGCGGCCTCGAGGGTGTGCTCGTCGGCGCTGTCGGCGATGGCCATGAGGACGAGCTTGCGGCCCTGGGGGAGGCCCTCGAGGTACGCGGCGGCGATGAGTAGATGCGTGCTCATGCGACACGGGGCGCCGGCGCGGCGGAGCGGGCGGGAGTCGGTACGGTGTGCGTGCTCATTGGTGAGCGTCTCCTCGGCGGTGAGGCGGCGGTTGCCGGTGGGGATGAGGAGGGCCTCGCGCTGGCGGTGCGTGAGGCCCTCCTTTCGCATGGGTGTCGGAGCCTACTGCTACGGGAGCGGACGGTTGGGCCATCCTGCGGCCGCGTCGGCGGCCCACGGGTCGGGGCCCTCGGCCTGGGCGGGGAGCGGCTCGCCGAGGTCGCGCACGGCCGCGCCGTGGCGCTTGACGTAGTCCGCGACGCGCATGAGGAGCGTGCCGAGGGCCAGCTCGCCGAGGTCCTGGGGGGCGTCGAGCGCGGCGAGGTCGTCGTCGCCGAGCACGGCGAGCACGTCGAGGCCGATGAGGTCGGCCGACCCTCGGTACATGGTGCGGAGGAGGTCGGCGTCGCGGGTGTTGAGGGCCTCGCGTGCGACGTCGTACGCCGCGTCCTGCGGCGTCTCCTGGGCCGGAGGGGCGGCGGTGGGCTGCTCGGGCTCCTGCGGGGCGCTGGCGGGCTCCTCGGCGGCCTCCTGGGCCTCGGCCGGCGGGTCCTCGACGAGGACGGCGTCGACGGGCTCGTCGGCTGCCGGCGTGGTGGCCTCGGCGATCCGCGCACGGGCCTCGGCGATGGCGGCCTCGAGGCCGATGGGCTCGTCGTGGCCGGGGACGTTGACGAGCTGGTCGAGGTAGCCGTTGTCGCGGGCGTGGGCGAGGACGTTGTCGAGGACGTCGACGGGGCCGGGGAAGTCGCGGAGCCGGTCGGCGGTCTCCTGGGCCTGCCGGGCCTCGAGGGTGCCGCCGGGGGCGCGGCGCGGCCGCCGGTCGGGCTGGGGGGCGGTGACAATCTCGCCGTCGACCATGAGCGGGGCGCCGTCGGCGTCGACCACGGCGCCGAGCTCCTCGGGGAGGTAGCTGAGGCCCATGAGGACGTCCGCGAACGCGAGGCGGCCGACGTTGGCGACCGCGCGCCATCGGGCCATGTTCGGCGTGTAGGACTCCCATGGGGTGACCTCCTCGACCTGCTGGCCGTTCTTGGTCTTGGTCACGCGGGCGATGGCCCTGCCGTCGCGGATGCGGTCGATGAGGCCAGCGGTGAGGGCCTCGTCGAGGGTGAACGTGAGGGCCTCGGTGTCGGTCCACTCGGCGCGGCGGTAGCGGCACTCGCCGTAGTGCTGCGGGCTGACGGGGCCGCCCTTGTAGACGCTGCCGTCGGGGTTGCGGAAGTCGGCGGCGATGTAGTGGCCGGCGCGGAGGATGAGCGCGACCATGAGCTCGCCCATGGGGGCCGGGGTGCCGTTGACGACGGGGAGCTTGCTGAGGGCCATGAGGGGCGGGATGCCGTACTCGCGGGCGGCGAGGAGGATGACGGCGACGTCGCCGGGCTTGCCCTTGAGGCGGTAGGGGATGAGGGAGGAGTTGGCCAGCGTGCCGGCCATCCGCTCGAGGGCCTGCCACTCGAGGCCGGTGGGGAGGGCGCCGCCCTGCGGGGCGGGCATGGCGGCCGCGTAGGCGGGCTCGATGCGGCTGGGGTTGTTGACGGTCATCGGGGGCCTCCGGTCGGGAAGTCGAGGAACGCGTCGGCGTCGAGCTGCGCGGCCTGGGCCTCGCGGCGGCCGTCCTCGACGAGGAGGCGGAGGCGGCACACGTCGCACCCTGCGGCGGCGTGGCGATGCTGGCGGGCGAGGCGGTTGCGGGCGCGTCGGTCACGGCACTCGCTCGAGGCGAGGTAGGTGACGAACGTGAACACGGCGAGCACGCCGGCGAGGGCGAGGTAGCCGAGGAGGGCGGGGCCCTCGGTGCGGATGAGGTCGTGCATGGGTGGCGGTCCCTTTCTGCTGGTCCGGCGCCGGCGGTGGCGCTAGGCAGGAAGCCTAGCACGAAACGGCGGTGGCGCTAGGCAGGAAGCCTAGCACGAAACGGCGGTGGCGCTAGGCAGGAAGCCTAGCACGAAACGGCGGAGGGTCCTAGTGGTAGGACCCTCCGCCGGCGTGTCGGGCGTGTCGCGGCTAGATGCCTCCGCCGGGCTCGGCGGTCTCCTCGGATGGGGCGACCTTGAGGCGCATGACGTAGGACGCGAGGGCGGTGAGGACAGACTTGCCGACGGCGACGCCGAGGGCGAGCCATGCCTCGCGGGCCGTGAGGTCGGCGTCGGGGAGCCACGCGAGGAGCACGACGGCGACGGCGACGCCGAGGTCGATGGCGAGGCCCTGGACGATGGTGCGGCGGCCGCGCTCGAGCGCGGCGGCCTTGACGGGTGCGGTGGTCATGGTGCTCCTATCGGGTGGGGAGCGCGGCGAGCGCGCGCTCGATCTTGGTGCGGCGGGCGGCGTGCTGGGTCTTGGCGGCCGCCACGGTGAGGAGCTGGCGGGCCTTGGTGACGCGGGTGGGCTTGGGGGCGGGCTTGGTCTTGGGCCACTTGAAGCGGTTGCGGACGAACTGGCGGGGGCCGGTGTCGCGGCCGTTGCCCTTGAGGCCGTCGTAGCCGGCGAGGTACTCGGCGACCTGGGCCTTGGCGCCGCTGCTGAGCTTGGCGTTGCCGATGAGGACGGCGTGAATGTGTGCGGGCCAGAGGCCGGGGATGGCGGGGCGGTACCACGCGGCGAATCCGGTGCGGCGGAGCTCGAGGACCTTGCGGGCGTGGTCCCACGCGGCGAGGTCGACCACTCCTCCGCCGTCGTGGGTGCCGGCGGACGCGGCGACGCCGCCGGCGTTGTAGCTGCCCTGGGTGATCGTGAGGTCGTAGCCGAGGCGCTTGGCGGTCGCCTCGAGGGCGGCCTTGGTGAGCTCGTCGACGCGGTTGCCGTCGTACGTGGTGAGGTCGTAGGGCTTGGGCATGGTGCTCCTCGTCGTGGCGGTTGGCGGGTGTCCTCGACGCTACGGCGACGCGCCGACGGGATGGGGGAGGCGCGCGTTACCGGCGGCCCTGCTGGTCGCGGACGAACTGCTCGAGCTCCTGGCGGAGCTCGGTGCCGGCGCGGCGGGCGTCGCCGAGGGCGCGCTCGGCGGCCTCGACCTCGCGGCGGAGCTCCTCGACCTTGCTCTCGAGGTCGGCGATGCGCTGCCGGTCGCTGGCGCGCTCCTGCTCGAGCTGGGCGATACGCGCGGTGGCAGACTCGAGGGCCTGTTTCATCGTGAGGACGGCGGCCTCGGCGCCCTGGACGGTGATGCTGTCGATTTCGGCGGGGAGCTTGGCGTCGAGCTGGTGGGCCTCGCTGTTGGTCTTGCGCGCGGTCGCGCGGCCGACGACGAGGGCGCCGATGCCGGTGCCGATGCCGCCGGTGAGGAGGCCGGTGACGACGACGGTGACGAGGTCGGTGCTCATGCGTCGCCCTCCCTGGGGGGTCGGCCGTCGATCATGCGGCGGAGGACGTCGGGGTTGGCGTTGGCGTGCCTGAGCTGGGCGAGGATGACGCGCTCGGTTTTGCGGATGGCCAGCGCGCGGAGGAGGCACGCGGCCGCGATGGCGAGGGTGATGGCGGCGGCGCTGAATCCGTCGCGCCATCCCTGGACGCTGACGACGAGGACGCTGTAGGCGACGCACGTGCCGGCGACGGTGTAGAGGCTGGCGCGCTCGACGGTGCGGCCGAGGGCGATGAGGCCGGCGATGACGCCGAGGCCGCCGAGGGTGGTGGCGGCCCGGTAGAGGAGGAGCGGGAGCTCGGGGAGCTGGTCTACCGACGGGGTCGTCGTTCCCTCGAAGATGGCGCGGAGGCCGATGACGGTGAACGCGACGCCGAGGGCTAGCTCGAACGGGTGAGCGTAGAGGACGACGGGGAGGTCACGTCGGCGGGGCGGGGCGGTCATGGTCGCCATTTCTCGGCGCCGCCGGGCGTGTCGTGCGGGACGTCGGTGGTGTTCGCACCCTGCCGGAGCTCCTCGAGGAGCTCGGTGAGGCGTTGCCGCTCCTGGCGCTCGGCGAGGAGCGCGGCGGTGAGCTGCTCGACGCGCTGCTCGAGGGTGGCGATGGTGCGGCCGGCGGCGTCGAGCATGACGACGAGGCCGGTGCCGTGCTCGACGACGGGCGGAGGCGCGCTCATGCGATGAGGCCGACCGCGATGAGGCGGTCGCGGAGGTAGTTGACGAGGGCCATGGTGGTCGCCGGGTCGGTGGCCGCTGCGGGGGCGGTGGCGGGGGCGCCGGTGAACACGGGCGAGGCCTTGGGTGCCTTCTCGCTGTCGAGCTCGGCGAGGGCGGCCGCGACGTCGCTGGCGCTGATGCCGCCGGTGGGGGTGAACACGATGGCGGTGGCGTTGTGCTTGGCGCTGGTGCCGCTGGTGTGCGCGGTGAGGTCGGCCGCTGCGGCCTTCTCGGTGTCGAGCTCGTCGAGCGCGGCCTCGACGGTGGTGGCGCTGAGGTTGGTGCTGCCGGCGTAGCTGATGGCCGTGGCGGCGTGCGCGCCGGCGGCCGCGCCGGTGTGGTTGCCGAGGTTGGTGCCGGCCTCGGAGGCGACCTCGGCTAGGGCGGCCTGTACGTCGGTCGCGGCGATGCTGCCGACAGGGGTGAAGCCGATGGCCGACGCGGCGTGGGCGGCGCTCGTGTCGTCGACGTGCGCGGTGAGGGCGGCGTTGGTGGCCTTCTCGCTGGCCAGCTCGGCTAGGGCGGCCTGCACGTTGGTCGCGGCGACGTCGCCGGCCGGGGTGAAGCCGATGGCGGAGGCCGGTGCCACGCCGGCGACGAGGAGCTCATACCACTCGTCGCCGTCGTCGAGGTAGACGCGCTCGACGTCGGTGGCGAGGTAGAGCCGGCGCTGTACGCCGGCGGCGGGCCTGTCGCTGGCGTTGCCCTGGGTGCCGATGACGGCGATCTCCTCGACCTTGGCGACGTTGCCGTCGATCTGCTCGCGCGACCATGCATCTAGGTCGCTCGACCATCGGGTCATGCCGAGGCGCGTGGTGAGGCTGACGGTCATGGTGTGAGCGTACGGCCGCGCGATGCCTGGGGGTCGGAGGCGCGGGCTAGACGATGGTGACGCGGACGTTGTCGACGCGGACCTTGTCGCCGGCCTTGGTCGCGGTGGCGGCGCCGTAGGGGGTGCGGATGCCTAGCCATAGGTGGGTGCTGTCGGCGACGTAGACGGGGGACTCTACGGCGGTCCAGACGTCGCGGGTGCGGACGAACGTGTCGGCGCTCTTGAATAGGAGCATGAGGGCGACGTCGCCGGAGCCGGTGGGGATCTTGACGTCGGCGGTGACGCGGTAGCTGAGGCCGGGGACGAGGCCCTCGAGGAGGGTGGTGATGCATCCGTCGGAGGCGTTCCACGTTATCTCGAGGCACTTGTCGCCCTCGGTGCCGTCGCCGGTGATGACGGCGCGGGAGGCGTCGACGGGGAACGTTCCCCACACGGGGTTAGGCCGCCACTCCTCGAGGGCGAGGGCCTCGTCCTCGAACAGGCCGCGCTCGCCGAGGAGGTTGACGGGGACGGGCGGCGGGGGCGGGGTGGTGTCGAGGTCCTCGAGGTAGACGTGTGCGATGCGGAAGCCGGCCGGGCGCTCGGCCTGGACGGGGCCGATGACGGAGGCGGCCTCGAGGTTGTGCCATGAGCCGAGGGCCTCGAGGTCGGCCCACGTGGGCGCGGACTCGGCCAGCTCGGCCCATGTGGTCGAGATGTAGGTCTCGTCGCCCTTGGTGACGAGGGCCATGGTGAACGGGTCGCCCTGGTGGTGGGGGACGACGTCGAGGTAGGCCTCGTCGCCGAGGCGGGGCCGGGCGCGGCGGATGATGGCCTCGCGGGTGCCGTGGGCCCACGTGCTCGACGGGTCGGCGATGGCGGCGCGGGCCTCGGGGATGGTCATGCCGGTCACGTCGACGCCGACGAGCTGGGCGAGCCACGGGAGCCACGCGGTGTCGGCGAGCGCGGGGTCGACGAGGTCGGCGACGTCGTTGTCGCCGTAGGTGTCGTCGCCGAATAGGCCGGAGCCGCCGTAGGTGTCGTCGCCGAATAGGCCGGAGCCGAACCGCTTCACCGCCGAGTCGCCGTAGGTGTCGTCGCCGAATAGGCCGGAGCCGAACCGCTGCCACGGCGGGTCGGTGTTGTCGCGGTCGTCGAGCGGGTCGTAGGTGAACCGGCCGAGGAGCTCGGCGACCTGGGTGAGCTGGTCGCCGACGAGGCTGAGGTAGCGGAGGAGCGGGTAGTTGCTGCGGCCCTCGTCCTGGGCGTCGTCGGCGTCGCGGTAGAGCTCGGGGAGCCGGCGGTAGAGGGTGTCGGTGAACGGGCCGACGGCCGGGCGCGGGTCGCTCATGCCGGCGCCTGGACGGTGACGGTGACGGTGCCGGCCTTGGCGAGGGGCGCGTAGCCGTTGAGGATGACGTCGCCGTCGGGGGCGGTGACGTCGAGGACGGCGTCGACGCCGGCGGCCGCGTCGACGCGGGCGATGAGCTCGTTGACGCGGATGACCTTGTCCCACGGCCAGACGTCGGGGTCGAGGTAGGCGCGGACGGCGGCCTCGACGGCGGCCCTGACGGCGGCCTCGTCGGCGGTGCGGAACCGGAGGACGGTGACGGCGACGTCGCGGTCCTCAACGTCGCCGTCGACGACGTTGACGATGAGGCCGGCGTGCATCCTGTTACGGAGGTCGGCGGCGATGAGGTCCTTGGCGGCGTCGGTGAGGGTGCCGCCGGCGCCGGTGGCCACGACGGCCGTGACGTAGCCGGGGGCGTTGCCGGGCGGGACGCTGGGGGTGGCGGGGTTGTAGAGGTCGAGGACGCGGATGCGGGTGACGTCGGCGCGCTCGGCGAGGTAGGTCTCGACGTCGGCGGGTCGGACGAGGGTGTTGGTGAGGCGGGCCAGCATGGGGGCGCCACGGTCGAGGAACGCGTCGCCGTCCTCGGCGCCGCGGCCGCCGGCGACGGGGCTGTTGAGGGAGACGGCCTC